>JACDZJ010000349.1_pt1 | contig 14264 bp, 11 predicted proteins | sample 7365721 | NCBI WGS metagenome assembly JACDZJ01 (sample SAMN15143480, study PRJNA637477) | pond metagenome | biome: freshwater wetland ecosystem [ENVO:00000243]; feature: pond [ENVO:00000033]; material: pond water [ENVO:00002228]; isolation source: pond water containing pink berries ... | reverse complement strand
TCCCGTTCATCGGGGTTTGAAGATATGAAAAAAATATCATGATTATCGAAACAGCATTTATCCTGGCCAGTTATCTTGTGGGAGCCATTCCCTTCGGGCTGCTCATCGGCCGGCTTGCCGGTGAGGATGTGCGCCTGGCCGGAAGCGGCAACATCGGCGCCACCAATGTCATGCGTCTGCTGGGGAAAAAATTGGGAGTCCTCACCCTGCTCTGCGATGTGAGCAAGGGCTTTGTGCCGGTGTGGGCCGCGGCCCATCTGGTTCCCTGCTCCTCGCCGAACCGCGAGTTTATTCTGGTGTTGTGCGGCCTGGCCGCGGTGGTCGGCCATATGTTTCCGGTCTATCTCAGATTCAAGGGCGGCAAAGGCGTGGCCACCGCCCTCGGGGTTTTTCTGGCCTTTTCCCCCTTGAGCAGCCTGATCAGTGTGCTGCTCTTTGCTGCCGCGGTGGCCGTTTCCGGCTATGTGTCGGTGGGTTCCCTTGTTTCCTCGGCCCTGATTCCCCTGTGGCTCTGGCTTATGGGTAAGTCCCCTTTGGTGCTGGTGATGGCTGTTGCCATTGTCTTTCTCGTCTGGTGCAAGCATAGCTCCAATATCGGTCGACTGTTGCGGGGAGAGGAAAAGACCTGGAAGAGGGAAAAAACATGACCAGGGATGAATGGCAGGCCATTGATGCGGCCCGGCGGTTATTGCATCTGGAGGAGCGTGCCACCCTGGGGGAGATTAAACGGGCCTACCGCAAGATGTGCAAACAGCACCATCCCGATACCACCGGCGATGAGTCGCTCCAGAATATCACTCTTCTTCGTGAATTGACGCAGGGATACGACCTGCTCATGGGGTACTGTGACCGGTATCGTATTCCTCTGATACCCGCCGCCGGAGAAAATATTGATCCCGAAGACTGGTGGATGGATCGTTTTGGTCGTGATCCACTGTGGGGTAAAAAAGAAGGGGAATCTCAAAAAAAAGGATAAACAGGATGGCAGAACAAGAAAGAAGGGAACAGGAACGCTTTTCTCTTCACTTGCAGACCAAGATCATGGCTGAATCCAGAACGGGAATTACTCCTTTCCTTGAGTTTGTTACCGCTGACATCAGCGCCGGCGGTGCCTTCATTGAAACCAGCCGGCCTTTGCCCATGGCCAGCAGGGTGCGCTTGGAGTTTTTCCTTTCCCTGGATGAGCTTGCCATGCTGCGGTTTATCCTGGCCCGGGAAAGTCTCAAGGCCTGGCAGGGTGAACGGGCCTGGGTCAGTGCCACCGGGGTGGTTATCCGGGTGGAAGAAAAGGGGATCGCGGTGATCTTTGATCAGAACTATCAGCTCTCTGCCATTCACCGAGTGGATACCGCGCCTGTCATCGGGGCAGAATAGGGGATCAGACTGGTACCAGGACTATCCTTTGGTAAAAAGAAGTGCCTCCCACTCCTTTTGCTGCTCCTGCCGTTTCAGGGAAAATCCCAGCTTGGTAAAAAAGGAGACGATGCTTGTCACCTGCGGCCCCGAAAGGATGCCGGAGAGGATCAACTGACCGCCATCTGCGGTGAGCCTGGCAAGATCGGGGGCCAGTTCCAGCAGCACATCATGAACGATATTGGCGATCACCAGGGAATAGGGCCCTGACAGGGAGCTCAGCGGGGTGCCTGCCACCTCCATGATCCCCTGCAGGCTGTTGCGCACGGAGTTTGCCGATGCCGCCGAAACGGCCTCGGGGTCGTTGTCGATGGCCATGACCCGGGAGGCGCCGAACAGGGCGGCGGCCATGCCCAGTATGCCGGTGCCGGTGCCCACGTCAAGGACGCTGATGGCGGAGCACCCGCCCAGGGCATCGCGCAGAAGCTCCAGGGACAGACTGGTGGTGGCGTGATGGCCGGTGCCAAAGGCCATGCCCGGATCCATGACGATCACCTTTTCATTTTCTTTCCCATGATACTCTTCCCAGGTGGGAGCAATGACCAGCCCCGGGATAATGGCAAAAGGCTTGAAGTGCTCCTTCCAGGTCGCCGACCAGTCCTCGTCCTCGATAAAGGTGGTGGTCAGGCGTGGCACCGAGACTTCAAAGATCTCTGCCAGTTCCTGCAAATGGCCGGTGAGCTGCCTGATGATCCCTTCCGTTTCTGCCTGATCGGAACGGCTTTTGTCAAAATAGCCGTGGATCAGAGTCGTTTCTCCCGGTTGATCCACGGTCAGCTCCACTCCCGCGTCACTGATTCCCATCATAAAATCTTCAATCGCGTCGGTTAAGGCCGGATCGGTTTGAATGGTAATTTTAAGCCACTGGCGGGGCTGGGTCAGCGATGGGGTCATGGGGTGGTTCTCCGGCGTTGAGGGGCGTATTTTTTTATTTAGATCAAAATTTTTTATTAATACTATCAGGGATATTTCTTGACAAGGTCTTGCTACCTGTTATTTTTTCATCGGTACAAAGAAAAGACTGGAAGAACTTGGAATTTTTAAGAAGGCAGACTTCATGGAACATACCATACACTTTTTACCCGATGATATCCGTGTCAAAGTAACGCCGGGAGAAAATTTACTCACCGCCGCCGCCGCAGCTGGAATTTATATCCACGCCTATTGCGGCGGAGAAGGGGTCTGCGGGAAGTGTAAGGTGCAGCTCGAAGAGGGAGAAGTGGAGTGCGACCCTGCCGCCACCCTCAAGCAGGCCGACTACGACAAAGGCATTCGGCTGGCCTGCAAAACCCGGGTGCTCTCCGATGTGACGGTGCGTATTCCCGACACCGTCAAGTCAGACGGCAAGGCCCTGAAACGGGAGCCCAAGACCACCAGGGCCATCTCCGCCCGCTCCATGGAAACCCTGGTGGGCACCTGGAAGGTTGACCCGCCGGTGCGGAAGGTGTTTCTCAAGCTGCCGCCGCCCACCATCGATGATAATATCTCGGATATGCAGCGGCTGATGCGGGGCATCAAGATTGCCCTGCCGGAGAGCCCCGAGCCCAGCTATGACCATCCCCAGTTGATCCGGGAGTTGTCCGAGATTCTGCGCGAGGCGGCCTGGGAGGTCACGGTTATCCTCCTGCACGGCAAGGGCTCCAATGAGCCGGACCGGATTATCGCGGTGGAACCGGGGGACAGCACCGACCGCCTCTATGGTCTTGCCGTTGACATCGGCACCACCACGGTGAACGGGGTCCTCATTGACCTGAACAGCGGCGAGGTCATTGCTGAAGGGTCAGGGTATAATTCCCAGATCGGCTACGGCGAGGACGTTATCTCCCGGATGATCTACGCCGCCCGGCCCGGCGGGCTGAAGGGCCTCCAGGAAAAGGTGGTGTACACCATCAACGGGATCATTGAGGAGATGTGCCGCAAGGTGATCATCAGCCCCAGCGATATCAGCTATATCATGACCGCCGGCAACACCGTCATGGCCCATCTCCTGCTCGGCATCAACCCCCGCTATATCCGCGAGGCCCCCTATGTTCCCAGTGTCAGCCAGTTCCCGCTGACCAAGGCGGCGGAACTGGGGATCATGGCCCATCCTTCGGTGCGGCTCTTTCTCTATCCTTGCATCTCCTCCTATGTGGGCGGCGATATTGTGGCCGGGGCCCATGCCTGCCAGATGCATAAGAGCGAGCTGATTTCCCTGTTCATTGATATCGGGACCAATGGTGAGATTGTGGTGGGCAACCAGGACTGGATGGTCTGCGCCGCCTGTTCCGCCGGTCCCGCCTTTGAAGGCGGCGGCATCAAGCATGGAATGCGGGCCAGCCAGGGGGCCATTGAGAATTTTCATATCCACCCTGAGACCTACGACCCGATGATTGTCACCATCGGCCAGACAAAAGCCCGGGGAATCTGCGGCTCCGGGCTGATCTCCATCGTCTCCGAGCTGCTTGAGGCAGGGGTCATTGACCAGCAGGGAAAATTCAACCGCGAGCTGGATCATCCCCGCATCCGTGAGGGTGCCGACCGTTGGGAATATGTGCTGGCCTGGGGGCAAGATTCCATGACCGGCGAAGATGTGGTCATCACCGAAGTCGATCTGGACAACCTGATGCGGGCCAAAGGGGCCATGTATGCCGGATATCAGACCCTGCTTGAATCCGTGGGCTTGAGTTTTGGCGATCTGGACCGGATTATTCTGGCCGGAAATTTCGGGGCCTATATCGATCTGGAGCGGGCCATTCGCATCGGGCTGCTGCCGGACATCGAGCGGGAGCGTTTCTATTATCTCGGCAACGCCTCCCTGCTCGGCTGCCAGATCAGCCTCCTCGATCATCACCGTTTTCGCGGGCGGGTCGAGGTGCGAAAACTCATGACCAATATTGAGTTGTCGGAAAGTCCTGATTTCATGAATCATTACGTGGCCGCCCTGTTTCTGCCGCACACTGATATGAGTCTCTTTCCGTCGGTGAAGCAGGGATAGGGGTGGTCAGTGCTGGTCGGGGGCAGGCTCGAGACTCCTGTCATTGACAGGGCCCCGAATAATGGGTAAAAAATAAAAGTTTTGGTTGAAGGCATTATTTTGTTAAGAAAACTCACACAAGCAGCGATAAGGAGAACAGAATGTCACAGAAAGTAATGGCGATTGCCGAAAGTATCAACATCATGGGGAAACGCAGCGGCACAGCCATGAAAGAGCGGATTGCCGGTCCGGTTCAGGAGATGGCCAGGGAAGAGGCGGCGGCCGGTGCCTCCTATCTTGACCTCAATATCGGCCCCGCCCGCAAAGACGGGGTTGAGCTGATGCCCTGGATCGTGCAGACCGTGGAGTCCGTGGTTGACACCCCGCTGTGTCTGGATACCACCAATATGGATGCCATGACCGCCGGTTTCAAGGTGGTGAAGAACCGGGAGCTGGCGATTATGAACTCCATTTCCGCCCAGCCCGAGCGGATGAAGAACCTGATTCCGGTGGCGGCCGAGGCCGGATGCAATGTCATTGCCCTGCTCTGGGGACCCGATGGCATGCCGCGTGATTCCAATGAACGCGCCGCCATGGCCGTGGATCTGATGATGGCCCTGAGCGAGGCCGGGATTCCCAATGAGAAGATGCTTTTTGATCCCATCGGCACTCCCATTACCCTGGGCGCCGACCAGATCGCCTCCGGCCTTGAGTTTATGATGATGCTGGCCGATATTGCCCCCGGAGCCGGTTCCACCGTCGGGCTCTCCAACGTCTCCAACGGCGTAGCCGAGCATCTGCGCAAATATCTGGATCGGACCTACCTGATCATGCTCATGAAATACGGCATCAGCACGGCCATTGTCAACGCCTATGACGCCGAGCTCATGGCGATATGCAAGGGTGAGCGACAGAACCATGTGGATATGGTGCACGCGATGATGGACGGCGATGATCCCGATCCGTCAACCCTGAAAGACGAGGCCATGCAGCATTATAAGACCTACAAGGTACTCTCTGGCCAGGCGGTGTTCTCTGAGTCCTGGCTTGATTTGTAAGCCTTGGCCCTGAATCGTGTCGGCCAGGCTGTGGTCCAACGCGAACAGGGTTTCATTGAATAAACAGTTGTCGCCAGAGTTTATTACAAAACCCCTTCGCTTGCCGCCAAGGGGTTTTGTTGTTGATGGTTTTTTATGCGGTGTCTCGCCGCATTGTCTGGCGGATGACACTTTGCGAGAATAATTGATGCATTGATGCCACAGAACATGAACCCGCCCGTCAGGAACTTTCGTGGCCCAAGTTCCATGGCAAACTGAGTGCCTTTTACAGATTCTATTCTTGTTTTTTTCAAGAATAGAATCTGTAAAAGGCACTTATCCCGTTCATCGGGGTTCGATTAAAATTCATTCATCCCTTGATGTGAGGGATGTTTTCGGGAGAGGGAAGAGTCACCATGAAGGAGGATATGCATGAAGAAATTTAAAGATTTTGGGATCTTTTTCAAAATTATGGCCATTCCGGTTTCGACATCGGTGGTCCTGATAATGTCAATGATATTTATTCTGGTGCCGTTTATTCACCAGCTTATCATGAAGGAAAAGCAGGCAAATGTTACCAATCTGGTGCAGGAGGCAATCAGTGTGGTGGCCTCATACCAGAAACAGGTTGATGCCGGAAAACTCACCATGGAGGAGGCCCAGAAAGAGGCGGCTGAGCGTATTGCTGCCATTCGCTATAATGAACAGGATTATATCTGGATTAATGACCTGACTCTCAGGATGATTATGCATCCGGTCAAGCCGGAGCTGAATGGTACGGATCAGAGTGCATCCAAGGATTCGGACGGGAAGTTGCTGTTTGTGGAGTTTGCAAAGGTCTGCAAGGAGAAGGGGAAGGGGCTGGTTGAATACAAATGGCCAAAGCCGGGCGCCGCTAAACCCCTGCCCAAATTGTCGTATGTTGAACTCTATCAGCCCTGGGGCTGGATTGTGGGGACTGGAGTTTATATTGATGACGTAAGTGCCCAGATCCAGAAAATTGTGATCATGGTGAGCCTGTTTCTCTTTATGCTGATGATTTGTGGCTTTTTGGCAGCTTTTTTCATAGCGCGATCAATAACGGCTCCAGCGTCGGTACTGGTGAGCCAGGCCCTCCAGGTAGCCAGGGGTGAACTTGACGTCCAGATTGTACGTTCTTCAGAGGATGAGATAGGACAACTGGCCTCTTCATTCACCACCATGACGGAGAGTCTGCGGACCCTTATCCACGATATTATCGATGGAGTGCATAACCTTACGTCCTCGTCCAGTGACCTGGACAATGTGTCCAGGCAGTTGTTGGCCGGGGCGCACAATATGGCGGAAAGGTCCAGCGCCGCCACCCATGCCACCGAAGAGATGAGCAGCAACGTGCAGTCTGTGGCCGCTGCCATGGAACAGTCGTCGTGTAATATCAATATGGTTGCGGCTGCTTCCGAAGAAATGACGTCGACCATCTCCATGATTTCCCACAATGCCGATAAGGCCCGGGCTATTTCTGAAGGAGCGGTCACGCAATCGCAGCTTGCTTCCCAGAAGATGGCCGTACTCGGTCAGTCCGCCCTGAAAATCGGCAAGGTGACCGAGACCATCACCGAAATCTCGGAACAGACAAATCTCCTGGCACTAAACGCCACCATTGAGGCCGCCCGAGCCGGGGAGGCAGGGAAGGGATTTGCCGTGGTGGCCAACGAGATCAAGGAGCTGGCTCGCCAGACAGCGGCGGCCACCGTGGATATCAGAAGTCAGATCAAAGAGATGCAGATGACCACTTCAATGACAGTGGCCGATATTGAAAATGTTTCCGCGGTGATCGCAGAAATCCACGATGTCGTCAATGGAATCGCCAGTGCCGTGGAAGAACAGTCAGCCGCCTCCTCTGAGATAGCCAGCAATATATCCCAGGCGTCCCAGGGCATCGCGGAAGTAAATGTAAACGTGGCCCAGAGCACGGTGGTGATCGCTGATATCACCCAGGATATCTCGGGCATTCATCAGCAGTCCGGGCAAGTGGAAGAGGGAAGCAGAAAGGTGCAGTCGAGCGCCCAAGGCCTCTCGGAACTGGCCCGTCAGCTTGAGGCCCTTGTCAAAAAGTTTAAAATTTAAGAAATGCTGTTTTTCTCTGCTCTGTTCGGGTCAGAGAAGGGAGCTTCCGAGGAGGTCTGAATCATGCGGTGCCCCCCCACTCATCATCTCGTCTATGGTACCCTGCACGACTATCTGACCGGCGAGGAGCTGGTGGATACCGATGACGAACGTGCCCGGCAGGAACTGTCCCGCTTGATGGTGGAGGACAAAAAATATGGCAGGGAGAATCTTGAGCCCCGCCGTTGCATTGAAACCCTGTTTGCCACTGAGTTCGTGCGCTCCAATATAACGCTTACGGTCAACCTGGAAAGGAAACGGATTATGGTGATCCGCTACGCTCCAGGCTCCCTGGTCAGCCGGGAGCGGTCCGCCATAGCCGCGGCCCGGGTGCTGGAAGAAGAATATCAGATCCCCCTGGCGGTGGTGACCAACGGCCGGGACGCGGAACTCCTTGACACTGTGACTGGCAAGGTTCTCGCCACCGGCATGGCGGCCATCCCTGATTCCAGACAGGCCCTGGAGCTTCTGCCCACCCTGGTTTTTCGCGAGTCCCTGGATGATTCCAGACGGGAACGGGAGCTGCGGATTCTTAATGCCTTTGACGTGGAGATCTGCTGTCGGAAATAAGGTGTCAGAGTGTCGGCCAGGGGCAAAGACGCGGCAACGCCAGCGCCTCTCGAGTTTTTTTAAACCCCTTCGCCTGTGGCCAAGGGGTTTTGTTTTTTGATGGACTCTTTTATGTGGCTTGAGATATCGTCTGGTGTATGATGCCCTGTAAGAATGAATGATATCGGGAGACGTGGGCAGGCTTGTCATAAAGCCGTCTGGCTGCAAGTTCCATGGAAAACTGAGTTGAAAATCAATCCATCCCTTGATGTGAGGGATGTTTTCGGGAGAGGGAAGAGTCACCATGAAGGAGGATATGCATGAAGAAATTTAAAGATTTTGGGATCTTTTTCAAAATTATGGCCATTCCGGTTTCGACATCGGTGGTCCTGATAATGTCAATGATATTTATTCTGGTGCCGTTTATTCACCAGCTTATCATGAAGGAAAAGCAGGCAAATGTTACCAATCTGGTGCAGGAGGCAATCAGTGTGGTGGCCTCATACCAGAAACAGGTTGATGCCGGAAAACTCACCATGGAGGAGGCCCAGAAAGAGGCGGCTGAGCGTATTGCTGCCATTCGCTATAATGAACAGGATTATATCTGGATTAATGACCTGACTCTCAGGATGATTATGCATCCGGTCAAGCCGGAGCTGAATGGTACGGATCAGAGTGCATCCAAGGATTCGGACGGGAAGTTGCTGTTTGTGGAGTTTGCAAAGGTCTGCAAGGAGAAGGGGAAGGGGCTGGTTGAATACAAATGGCCAAAGCCGGGCGCCGCTAAACCCCTGCCCAAATTGTCGTATGTTGAACTCTATCAGCCCTGGGGCTGGATTGTGGGGACTGGAGTTTATATTGATGACGTAAGTGCCCAGATCCAGAAAATTGTGATCATGGTGAGCCTGTTTCTCTTTATGCTGATGATTTGTGGCTTTTTGGCAGCTTTTTTCATAGCGCGATCAATAACGGCTCCAGCGTCGGTACTGGTGAGCCAGGCCCTCCAGGTAGCCAGGGGTGAACTTGACGTCCAGATTGTACGTTCTTCAGAGGATGAGATAGGACAACTGGCCTCTTCATTCACCACCATGACGGAGAGTCTGCGGACCCTTATCCACGATATTATCGATGGAGTGCATAACCTTACGTCCTCGTCCAGTGACCTGGACAATGTGTCCAGGCAGTTGTTGGCCGGGGCGCACAATATGGCGGAAAGGTCCAGCGCCGCCACCCATGCCACCGAAGAGATGAGCAGCAACGTGCAGTCTGTGGCCGCTGCCATGGAACAGTCGTCGTGTAATATCAATATGGTTGCGGCTGCTTCCGAAGAAATGACGTCGACCATCTCCATGATTTCCCACAATGCCGATAAGGCCCGGGCTATTTCTGAAGGAGCGGTCACGCAATCGCAGCTTGCTTCCCAGAAGATGGCCGTACTCGGTCAGTCCGCCCTGAAAATCGGCAAGGTGACCGAGACCATCACCGAAATCTCGGAACAGACAAATCTCCTGGCACTAAACGCCACCATTGAGGCCGCCCGAGCCGGGGAGGCAGGGAAGGGATTTGCCGTGGTGGCCAACGAGATCAAGGAGCTGGCTCGCCAGACAGCGGCGGCCACCGTGGATATCAGAAGTCAGATCAAAGAGATGCAGATGACCACTTCAATGACAGTGGCCGATATTGAAAATGTTTCCGCGGTGATCGCAGAAATCCACGATGTCGTCAATGGAATCGCCAGTGCCGTGGAAGAACAGTCAGCCGCCTCCTCTGAGATAGCCAGCAATATATCCCAGGCGTCCCAGGGCATCGCGGAAGTAAATGTAAACGTGGCCCAGAGCACGGTGGTGATCGCTGATATCACCCAGGATATCTCGGGCATTCATCAGCAGTCCGGGCAAGTGGAAGAGGGAAGCAGAAAGGTGCAGTCGAGCGCCCAAGGCCTCTCGGAACTGGCCCGTCAGCTTGAGGCCCTTGTCAAAAAGTTTAAAATTTAAGAAATGCTGTTTTTCTCTGCTCTGTTCGGGTCAGAGAAGGGAGCTTCCGAGGAGGTCTGAATCATGCGGTGCCCCCCCACTCATCATCTCGTCTATGGTACCCTGCACGACTATCTGACCGGCGAGGAGCTGGTGGATACCGATGACGACGCGCCCGGCAGGAACTGTCCCGCTTGATGGTGGGAGAAAGAAATATGCCAGGGAGGAGCTTCTGCCCAGCCTGGTCTTTCGCGAGCCCCTGGATGATCCCAGACGGGAACGGGAGCTGCGGATTCCAATGGCTTCTTAGGCCATTGGCTGCCTGACCTGACCTGACTCCAAAAGGGATTACGACTTTTTAACTTCCCACAACCCTTTAATCTCCTCAACAGCCTGACCTGGCTCAAGAGGGGAGTACGACCTTTCTCTGACCTTATTGCGAATTCCACACCAATCCGGCCACCCATTCCACACCAAACCGGCCACGGATTCCATTTCATTCCGGCCACTTCAAACGGGGTATAGCGACGCAGAGAGACAAGTGGCGTTGAGTTTTTTTTGAATTCTATACAAAGGAGCCCCCATGCCGAAAGAGAGGTTCTCTGTGCGAAAGTTCCGAGAGGTATTTCGGCTCAAGTATGACCTTGGCCACAGCAACCGTGAAATAGCCCGTAGCTGCGATAGAGGCAGCCACGCCGTGAGTGATTCTGTCAAACGTGCCGGGATGGCCGGGAATGGGTGGCCGGATTCATTGGAATACGCAGCAATAGACTCTCCTTGTTGAGGGTGGTTGTTTTCAAATACCCCTGAATGGCCATTTACGCATACTCTTTTACACCCTCGCAAGGCCGCAAGGCCATGCAATGCGGGTGCTTCCACACTCGCAGCCTTTCCCCTTTTCCCCAGCCACGGCTCCACCTCCAGGTAACGAAGGCGCAGAGGTGCTCTGCCTCCGGCGGTGCTCAGGGTGAAAAGCTGTGTATTTCCGATGGAAGGTGATGAGTCGTCGCGTCTTCCTCTTATACTTGTGGTCAGATTCCTGGTCAGATCGTCGGACGTTAACTCTTTACAATATCGTCTGCTTAGCATATAGATATACATCGATAACTTGCCGGAAAGAAAGAGTATCATTCTTCCATGCGGCTCTTTGTTACTCCAGTGCTTCAGTGGGGGCAATAAATGTTTTCTTAACCTTTGTGAAAATTGTGGTGGCATTTCCTCTGCTGATCAGACCAGAAAATACTCCAGCGTGCCTTCGTTTCGTCTCTCTTTCCCTGAATTCACAAGTGAATTGATCGATGCCACACCAAACATCCCTGACAGAAAGTAACGTCTTGCAGCAGATGTTACCGTTCTTCCTTGAGCAAGGGGGGTACATGGTGGTGTGCATGAATGCCCAAGGGGTTGTGGAATATGTCAACCAGACCTTTGTCGCCTCAACCGGCTATGCAAAGGAAGATATTGTAGGCAGGCACCTGTCAACCTTTACCGCGGACCAACATCCCCTGGCCATACAATCTGAAAAGCTGGAAGCCCTGAACAAGGGACAATCGTGGTGCGGAGACGTCTATGTACTGCGGAGCAGTGGTAAGGGCTACTGGCAGTCTTGCCGTTTTTTCCCAAAGGTAAGCGATCACGGCACGCTTATCGGTATTCTTGCCCTGCTTGAAGATATAACCGAACGAAAACAAATCGAGGATGCCTTTAAGGAGCGCTTGGCTTTCGAAGAACTTCTTTCCGATCTTTCCGCGCGCTTCGTCAATCTTCCATCGGATCAGATTGATACGGAAATAGAGCGGTCCTTGCAACGGTTGGTGGAGTTTTTCCCCGCGGATCGCTGTGGATTGCTTCAGGCCTTACCGGACCAACAAGTTTGGAGGGTTTCTCACCTGGCCTGTTCAGCAGATGTTCCCACGGTTCCTGTATCCATTGAATTTCCGGGGTCGATTTTTCCGTGGGTGTTTGAAACTGTGGCGATACAACGCCAGGTGGTAGCTTTTTCAACCCTCGACGATCTCCCGCAACAGGCAACCATCGATAAGCAAACGTATCGGGATTGGGGCATCCGTTCCAGCATGCTCATCCCCATCGCTTTTGACAAATCCGTTGTTTATGTGATTGCCATCGATGCATTGAAAAGTGAACGCTGCTGTCAGCGAGGATTGATTCCGAGACTGCGGCTTCTTGGTGAAGTGTTTGTCAGCGCTCTTCTGCGCCAAAAGACTGACCGGGATTTGCAGACCAGTGAGGAGCGATTGAATCTTGCCTCCACCGCAGCTGAGGTGGGGTTATGGATGATCAACATGGAAACCGGCGAGGTTTGGGCAACAGAGACTTGCTGGAGTTTGTTTCACCTCTCGGGAGAACAGTATCGAAGCATAGAGGATTTTCTAGAAGTGGTGTATCCCGAGGATCGTGGGAGGGTTCGTCAGCTTATCTCGAAAGGATCCCAACTCTCCAACCTTGAAAGTATCGAGTACCGTATTCTGCGGCCCGATGGCAGCCTTCGCTGGATTGTCAGTCGTGGCCAGTACAGTAACAGAAAACAGGAACAGCCTGCCTCGCTCATGGGGGTATCAATCGATATAACCAAACAGAAAGAACTGTCGTTTCGTTTGGAGCAGCAGTTGGCGGAAATCGATTCGCTCAAACGTCGATTAGAAAACGAAAACCGCTATCTGATCGATACAGTTAAAATGGAACAGGGATTTGGTTCGATTGTCGGTAGCAGTGACGTCTTGCAGTATGTCCTGTTTCGAGCCAAACAGGTTGCCCCCACCGACTCCACGGTATTAATTTTTGGCGAAACCGGCACCGGCAAGGGGCTGGTGGCAAACGCCATACACGAAATGAGTGGGCGGAGCAAGCGGCCGATGGTCACCGTCAATTGCGCTGCCCTCCCTGCAAACCTCATTGAAAGTGAACTCTTTGGGCGGGAGAAAGGCGCATTCACTGGTGCCCATGCCCAACAGGCCGGCCGTTTCGAAATCGCCGATGGCGGCACCGTATTTCTCGATGAAATTGGAGAAATGCCAATTGAACTCCAGGTAAAACTCCTCAGGGTCTTAGAGGAAGGTGAATTTGAGCGGCTCGGTGGCACTAGAACCATCAAGGTCAATGTTCGTGTGATTGCCGCCACCAATCGGGACTTGAAGGCTGACGTCGCTTCCGGCAGGTTTCGTGAGGATCTCTATTATCGTCTTCATGTTTTTCCCATTTCGCTCCCCCCGTTGCGGATACGACATGGCGACATCCCTCAACTCGCCTATTATTTTGTCGACCGATACGCCCGCAAATGCTCCAAACGAATCACCAGGATTGCCGAAACGACTATGGATGCGCTCTTGGCCTACCATTGGCCTGGCAATGTCAGGGAATTGGAGCACGTCATTGAGCGCGGTGTCATCACCAGTCAAGAGCCGGATTTTCATTTTACCGATCTGCTCGAGTCTCAGCCTTCGGCAATCGTTGCCCAGCCAACCTCTTCTGCGGAACTTGACACAGTCACCCGCGCTCATTTTCTCCTGGTTTTGCAGAAAACCAACTGGAAGATCGAGGGGAAGGGTGGTGCCGCCGCAATCCTCGGCCTCCATCCCAGTACTCTCCGTTTTCGCATCAAGAAGCTCAATATCAAGAGACCATAGCGGCTACCCCTCAAAAGCATCCCTCAACATATCGCAGTTTCTGCAATATGTTGAGGGCTTCTGGTTGTGGGTATGTATCTGTCCACGTTGTTCCTCTGCGCAATATCTGACCTAGCCGTTAATTTCGCCCCCCTCATCAGTGTGGCATGGTTCTTGTACCTGTTGGTTGATCCACGAGAAATGCCCCCGCCGCATCCGCCGATACACTGCACGCCGACAAAGAGAGCCTTCTCTGTTTGTTCAGTGACAGCATACGGAGACATTTATGGAACTTACCATACGCTTGAGAGCCAGATCAGGGAAGTCACAAGAGCTTTCCCAATTCCTGGTGGAGTTGCATGACACGATACGCACAGCCCATGGCTGCCGTGAAAGCTGTATCTATCACGACATAAGTGGCGATGAGAACTTATTGCTCTCTTCCCAATGGGAGAATGGCACAGCTTTCGAAAAGTACATGCAGTCCAAACATGGAGGTATTTTTCTAGGAGCGATCGATCTGCTTGGAGAAAAAGTAGAGATATCGATTTGCGAGAATGTCCACGTG
>JACDZJ010000348.1_pt1 | contig 14399 bp, 13 predicted proteins | sample 7365721 | NCBI WGS metagenome assembly JACDZJ01 (sample SAMN15143480, study PRJNA637477) | pond metagenome | biome: freshwater wetland ecosystem [ENVO:00000243]; feature: pond [ENVO:00000033]; material: pond water [ENVO:00002228]; isolation source: pond water containing pink berries ... | reverse complement strand
TTGCGCGCGAGATCAAATCAGACACCGTCAGCCTGGACCAGATGCTCGTCGCCCTGTTCAACAGCAACCGCGATGCTTTCTCTGGCGAGAACATGAACCGCCTGCGTGCCGGCAAGATCCTGCGCATCCCGGAAGTCACGGCAGCAACCGCCCTTGATTCTGTTCAGGCACGCAAGTTGGTGGTCAGCCAGGCTGCCGATTTCAACGCCTACAAGCGCCGTTTAGCGGAAGTCGCCGGCACAGCGCCGGCAGCAACAGCGGAGCCGTCCCAGCAGGCATCGGGCAGGATAACCCCGCGAGTTGAAGACAAGGCGCCCGCCGCAACGGCGACTGATAAATTGCAGGTTTCGCGCACCGAAACCAGCAAGGCAGGCAAAGCTGGCGATGCGTCCAGAAAAAATCTTGAAGAGGATTTGATTGCCCGCGACAAGTCTTTGCGTGAGGCATCGGAACGGATCGCTGAACTCGAAAAGAATCTCGACAATCTCAAGAAACTGGTCGAGTTGAAGAGTCAGTCGGGTGTGCAGATGCAACAAAAGGCGCAGGCTGCGGTTATTGCTGCCAAACCAGCCGAAGAAAAGCAACCGGTTCCTGCCAAGCCTGTTGCCGAGCCCGTACCAGTAAAACCCGCAGCCAAAGCGACTCCACCGACACCTGCACCGGCTACGCCTGCAGCGGCACTGGAAACTCCCAAGCCGGCTGCTGTAATGAAGCCCTTGCCGCCCCCCCCGCCCCCTCCCGAGCCTGATTTCCTGGACCTGGAAGAGAATCCGGAGATTCTGTATGGCGCTGGAGGGATAGTTGCGCTACTGCTGATGTATCTGGGGTATGCCCGTTTCCGTAAGGGCAAGCTGGGATCACAACAGCCAGTCACAGATCAGCCCAGTGTTTCCGAGAGTCAGGTTGCTTCACGTTCCGGCGCGGTCTTCGGTGCGGCCAGCGAGAGCGTCGACAACGGTGAGGTTTCCATTCAAGGAGATTTCAGCGAAAACGGCGTATTGACGACCGAGGAGAGTGTTGATCCGGTGGCGGAAGCTGATGTGCTGATGGCCTACGGCCGTGATGGCCAAGCAGAGGAAATTCTGCTTGAGGGCCTCAAGACCGATCCGTCGCGTGGAGCAATTCATCTGAAGTTGCTTGAGCTGTATGCGAATCGCAAGAATACGTCCCGGTTTGAGGCCGTGGCGCAGCAACTGCGAGGCTTGAGCGGTGGCCAGGGTACCGAGTGGGACAAGGCCGTGACAATGGCGCGTGGCCTCGGCGTTTCGGGTGGCCTGTTTGCACGTGAGACGCCAGCCAGCGAAAGCGCGGACGAATTTGTTGCCCCGATAGCCGTTGCTACTGAACCGAATCGTGATGAACGGGCGGCTGAAACGGTCATCATGAATGCGGTTCAGCCCCTGCCTGATGAGGCGTCATCTGGGATGGAAGACTTGGATGGATCGCTTGACTTTGATCTCGACTTGGGGACGACCAGCGGCCCGGCCATTGCCGCTGCCGCTGAGCAGGCTGCAGCCAAAACTGCCGTCGAGGAAGCCGTCAGCCTCGATTTCGATTTCGATCTTGGTGCTTCTGAACCGGCGGTTGCTCCTGCTGCTTTACCCGTCACCGAGGTAGCTGCACCGACCAGTGCTGATAGCAATGCCATCGATTTCTCGCTGGATATTGGCAGTATTGATGCTGTTCCCGCAGTGGATCTCGCCGAAGAGGCCCAGTATGGTGCCTCGACTGACATCGACTTCGATATCGATTTCGATGCGCCATCCGTTCTTGACGTGGCGGCTCCTGTATCAATGGCAGAACCAGAACCGCAAGTGCCTGCTGTGGATGCGGCAGATATCGAGTTCGATCTTGATCTGGGTGCCGTTTCTGCGCCGGAACTGGCGGTGGCTCCCGCTGAGCCTCTTGTTGCTGCACATGAGATTTCTGCTCCGCTGGATCTTTCAGCAATCAGCCTTGAACTGGAGGAACCGGCCGAACCACTGACTTCATCAATGCCGGATTTGCCCCTGGGTGAACTGAGCCTGCCCGAGGTGGAATTGCCTGCGCCGGAAAGCTTTTCGGCTACTGCAGATGATTTCGATCTCGCACTGGATATCGGAGAACCCGAGCCTGAAGCCGATTCCGCTCTCATACCGGTCGAATTCGACAATACTGCCGGGCTGACCCTTCCTGAAACCGGTACGTCCCTCGCATCCGACCTGATGGCGGATGTCGAGGACAACCCCGAGGTTGCGACCAAGCTCGAACTTGCCCAGGCCTATGAAGAAATGGGAGACCTGGAGGGTGCGAAGGAATTGTTGAACGAGGTGCTGAACGAAGGTAGCCCCGCCCAACTAGCCACGGCGCAAGCTAGGCTTGCCCAATTGAGCCTTTGATCTGATGTCCCTGCCGGGCAGAAATGCCATGGCATCGTCCAGCCTGATGTGGCATCCGGCATCGCTCCTGCTTTCATGGGTCCTGTTCGCAATGGCCCTGCAGTGGGTAACACTCGGGGTTCTGTTTGCTCTGACAGCCATTTTGCTGCTTGTCGCCGGCGTCTTGGCAAAGGCTCGTACCTTCAAACTGTTGCGGCGCGCGCGCTGGCTGTTGCTCTCATTGATGGTCCTGTTCGTACTCCTCACCCCGGGCGAGTATGTGCCTGGGATGAGCGGCGAACTAGGCATTACCTATGAGGGTCTGCGGACGGCCGTAGAACATCTCGCCCGACTTGTTGCCATGCTGGCAAGTTTGGCCTTGTTGCATCAACGACTCGGGACGCAGGGCTTGATGGCTGGCCTCTACAGTCTTTTGGCACCATTTTCCTGGGGGAGAATTACGGTCGTGCGCCTCATGCTGGTGCTCGAATGCTTAGAGCAAAAGCCTGCAGCCACCTGGCGCGAGTGGCTGGATGAATCCTCTGGCGAAGTTTCAATGGCGGAAGCCTGTCTGCTTGAGGTTCGGGAGTTGGCATGGCGTGACAGGATAATGATGGGTGCCGCCCTGCTGGGCATGATCTGGTTGGTGGTCATGCCATGAGGATAGCGCTGGGCATCGAATACGACGGTCGCGCATTTTTCGGCTGGCAGTCCCAACCCGGAGGCAAAACGGTTCAAGATGTAGTCGAACTGGCGATAGCGCACATCGCTGGTGAGCCGGTGCGTGTCTTCTGCGCCGGACGGACGGATACCGGCGTCCATGCCTTGGCACAGGTGGTTCATTTCGAGACGACGCGCGAACGGCCACTGACTGCCTGGGTGCGCGGCGTCAATGCTTTCCTGCCGCCAGCGGTAGCCATCCGCTGGGCGAAGCCGGTAGCTGAGGAATTCCATGCCCGCTATGCGGCCCGATCACGCGCCTACCGCTATCTCCTGCTCAATCGTCCCGAGAGGCCCGGGCTTTGGACTGGCAAGGTCGGCTGGTACCACCGCTCACTCGATCTTGCTGCCATCCAGGGAGCGGTTGGCGGGTTGTTGGGCGAGCACGATTTTTCCTCGTTCCGATCGGCAGAATGCCAGGCCAAATCGCCGGTGAAAACCTTGCAGCGTTGTGAGGTATCGCGGTCCGGCGATCTGCTGGTCTTCGAGTTTCAGGCGAATGCCTTTCTGCATCACATGGTGCGCAATCTTGTCGGTGCGCTGGTCTATATCGGGTGCGGGCGACTTTCGCCCGCAGAGTTTGCCCGACTCTTGGCGGCCTGTGACCGGACGCTGGCACCTCCGACCTTCGCCCCGGACGGGTTGTATTTCGCTGGCGTCGACTACGATCCAGCCTGGGGTTTGCCGCAAGGCGCGGGTATGATCGTGCCGACCTGTCTCCCTGCGCCCTGACCATGCACCACACCCGTATCAAGATCTGTGGCATCACCCGTCGCAGCGACCTTGAAGCCGCATTGAGCGCTGGTGTTGATGCCTTGGGTTTTGTTTTCTTCCCCCCCAGCCCGCGTTGCCTTTCGCTGGGGGCCGCCGCCGAACTGGCCGCGCGGGTTCCGCCTTTCGTTTCAAGGGTCGGCCTCTTCGTCAATGCCGATCCGGTGCAGGTACAAGAAACCCTGGCAGCGGTTCCCCTGGATGTATTGCAGTTTCACGGTGAGGAGGATGCAGGCTATTGCGAGCAGTTCGGCCGTCCCTACCTCAAGGCTGCACGGGTGAGGGCAGGGGTCGATCTGCTAGAATTCGCCCGCGCTTATCCTTCCGCCCAGGGTTTGTTGCTGGATGCCTGGGTCGAAGAGTATGGTGGTGTCGGCCGGTCTTTCGACTGGTCACTCATCCCGCAGCATCTGCCGTTGCCTTTGGTGTTATCTGGCGGCCTTCATGCTGGTAACGTCGTTGAAGCTGTAACCAAATTACGTCCTTGGGCGGTTGATGTGAGTAGTGGGGTCGAGATCGCCAAAGGTGTCAAGGATGCCGACAAGATTGCTGCCTTCGTTGCAGCAGTGAGAACAGTAGATGCCTGAGAATGAATACAAGATGCCCGATGAAAGAGGGCATTTCGGTAAATATGGGGGAATCTTTGTTGCTGAAACCCTGATGCCGGCCCTTGCGGAACTCGCTGCTGCCTATCGTGAGGCCAAGGACGATCCGCTTTTCCGTCAGGAATTCGAATACGAACTTGCCCATTACGTGGGTCGGCCCAGCCCGATCTACCATGCGAAACGCTGGTCGGATCGACTGGGTGGTGCGCAGATCTACCTCAAGCGCGAGGATTTGAACCACACCGGTGCCCACAAGATCAACAATTGCATCGGTCAGGCCCTGTTGGCTCGTCGCATGGGCAAGCCACGCGTCATCGCCGAAACCGGCGCCGGCCAGCACGGTGTCGCGACGGCGACGGTCGCCGCCCGCTATGGCATGGAGTGCGTGGTGTACATGGGCAGTGAAGACGTCAAGCGTCAAGCGGCCAACGTCTACCGCATGAAGCTCTTGGGTGCCCGCGTGGTGCCAGTCGAATCCGGTTCGAAGACGCTGAAAGATGCCCTCAATGAGGCGATGCGTGACTGGGTGACCAATGTCGGCAATACCTTCTACATCATCGGCACGGTAGCCGGCCCGCATCCCTACCCGATGATGGTGAGGGATTTCCAGGCGGTGATTGGTCGCGAGTGCATCCCGCAAATGTCGGCGCTGGCAGGACGGCAACCGGACGCGGTGATTGCCTGCGTGGGTGGCGGCTCGAACGCCATGGGCATTTTCTACGATTACATTCCGCACGCGGACGTCCGATTGGTCGGCGTCGAGGCGGCCGGCCACGGTATCGATTCGGGCAAGCATTCCGCCTCGCTGACCGCTGGTCGGCCGGGCGTGCTGCATGGCAACCGCACCTACCTGCTGCAGGATGCCAACGGCCAGATCATCGAGACCCATTCCATTTCTGCCGGCCTCGACTATCCGGGCGTCGGCCCCGAGCACGCCTGGCTGAAGGATTCCGGCCGCGCCGAGTACGTCACCGTGACCGACGACGAAGCGCTGGCGGCCTTCCATGACCTGTGTCGCGATGAGGGCATCATTCCGGCATTGGAATCGAGCCATGCGTTGGCTTATGCCTCGCGGCTGGCGCCGACGCTGGCGAAGGATCGCATCCTGCTGGTCAACCTTTCCGGGCGCGGCGACAAGGACATGCATACCGTCGCCGAAAAGTCAGGAATCCAGTTCTGATGTCACGCATTCAAGCCAAGTTCGCCGAACTCAAGACGCAAAACCGCAAGGCGCTGATCCCCTTCATCACTGCCGGCGATCCCGAGCCCGCCCAGACGCTGCCGCTGATGCGGGCGCTGGTGGCCGGCGGGGCCGACATCATCGAACTGGGCATACCGTTTTCCGACCCGATGGCCGATGGGCCGACCATCCAGCGAGCGTCGGAGCGGGCTCTTGCCTATGGTGTGAGTCTGCGCATCGTGCTCGGCATGGTGCGTGAGTTTCGCAAGGGCGACGCGATTACTCCGGTGGTGCTGATGGGCTACGCCAACCCGATCGAAGCCTATGGCGAGTCATTCGCCGCCGATTCCAAGACTGCTGGCGTTGATGGCGTGCTGATCGTCGACTACCCGCCGGAAGAGTGCGTCGGCTTTGCCGAACAGATGCGTGCCTACGGGCTCGATCCGATTTTTTTGTTGGCGCCGACCTCGGTCGAGTCGCGCTTTGCCGATGTCGCCCGGATTGGCAGCGGTTACATCTATTACGTTTCGCTCATGGGCGTGACGGGGTCGGCGACCATCGACCTCGACGAGGTGGCCCGTCGTATTCCCGCCATTCGCGACAAGGTAGGTATGCCGGTGGGAGTTGGCTTCGGCATCCGCGATGCCGCCAGTGCCGCCAAAATTGCCCGGGTGGCGGATGCGGTGGTCATCGGTAGCAAGATCATCGAGACGATAGAGCAAAGCCCGACCGGGGAAGCGCCGGCCCGCGTGACGGCATTCCTGCGCGAGGTGCGTACCGCCATGGATAACGAGGTGCAGGCATGAGCTGGCTCCAGAAACTGTTGCCGCCGAAGATCAAGCGTGCCGTCGGTGTCAAGAAGTCCATTCCCGAAGGGCTCTGGTGCAAATGCCCGTCCTGCGACGCCGTGCTGTATGCCACTGATCTGGCGCAGAACCTCAACGTCTGCCCGAAATGCAACCACCATCATCGGCTCAAGGCGCGTGACCGCCTTGACCTGTTGCTCGATCCGGAGGGACGCTCCGAGATCGGTGCTGAAGTGTTGCCCCTTGATGCACTGAAGTTCAAGGACAGTAAACGTTATCCCGAACGTCTCGCTGCCGCCAATGCAGACACCGGCGAATCGGATGCGATGGTGGTGATACAGGGGGCGATCAAGACCCTGCCAGTGGTCGTGGCCTGCTTCGAATTCGATTTCATGGGTGGTTCGATGGGCTCTGTGGTCGGCGAGCGTTTCGTGCGTGGCGTCAATGTCGCCGTCGAACACCAGCTGCCCTTCATCTGCATCACCGCCTCGGGTGGGGCGCGCATGCAGGAAGGCCTGCTGTCGCTGATGCAGATGAGCAAGACGACCGCCGCGACCACCCGTCTGGCGCGTCACCAGTTGCCCTTTATCACGGTGCTGACCGACCCGACCATGGGTGGCGTGTCGGCCTCGTTCGCGTTCGTCGGCGATGTCGTGATGGCCGAACCCGGCGCCCTGATCGGTTTCGCGGGGCCACGCGTGATCGAGCAGACGGTGCGGGAAACCCTGCCGGAAGGCTTCCAGCGCGCTGAGTTCCTGCTTGAAAAAGGCGCCATTGACATGATCGTCGATCGTCGCGAGTTGCGCGATCGGCTGGCCGCTGTGCTAACCCTGCTACTGCGCATTCCCGCAGTTTGATGGGCGCCGTGCCCGGTCGCACTCTCGTCGCCTGGCTGGATCACCTGGAACGCCTGCACCCGCAGGGGCAGGCCGGCATCGAGCTTGGACTGGATCGTGTCCAGTGCGTCAAATCCGCATTGCAGCAGCGCCAGACCTGTCCGGTCATCACCGTCGGTGGCACCAACGGCAAGGGTTCCACTTGCACGCTGCTTGAGCGGATATTGCTTTCCGCGGGTTACCGGGTGGGCGTCTATACCTCGCCACATCTGCTGAGTTACCGCGAGCGGGTGCGCATTGGTGGCATGCCTGCTACGGACGCAGTTTTTTGCGAGGCGTTTGCGCGGGTCGAGGCGGCTCGCCAAGGTGTTGCGCTGACCTATTTCGAGTTCGGAACGCTGGCCGCTTGGGAAATTTTTGCCGCACAGCCACTCGATACCATCATCCTCGAGGTGGGGTTGGGCGGCAGGCTGGATGCGACCAATGCCTACGATGCCGACTGCGCCATTGTTACGACCATCGCCCTCGATCACACCGACTTTCTGGGGGAAACGCGTGAGCAGATTGGGCGCGAAAAGGCTGGCATCGCCCGTGCCGGCCGGCCCTTGATCTGCGGTGATGACGATCCTCCGCAAGGCTTGTTGGAGGCTTGCCGTCTTGCCAGCGCCGATTTTTTGAAAATCGGGCGTGACTTCGGTTATCTCAAGCAGGAAGGTCAATGGCAGTACTGGCAGCGTGACGGCAAGCAACGCGGCGGACTGGCGTTTCCGGCCTTACGGGGGAACTGCCAACTTCACAATGCAAGCTGCGTGTTGGCAGCGCTGGATACACTTCATGAACTCCTGCCCGTGACTGCCCAAGATATCCGGCATGGCCTGGCGGAAGTGGCGGTGCCCGGTCGTTGCCAGGTCTTGCCGGGGCGACCGCAGATCGTGCTGGATGTTGCCCACAATCCGCAGGCAGCGGCGGTGCTGGCGGCAAGTCTCGGCGACATGGGCTTCGCCCGAATGACCTGGGCGGTGTTCGGCATAATGGCGGACAAGGACATTGTCGGCGTGATCGCCGCCATGGGGCAGCGCGTCGATCGCTGGCTGCCCTGCGACCTGCCGGGGACGCGGGCGGCAACGGGCGCTGACCTCTCTGGAATCATCCAAAAAGTCGGCGCTGGCAGTACGGTGGGAACCTTCTCCACACCGGCGACGGCGCTGGCCTTTGCGCAGGAGAACGCCGGGGACGATGATAGAATCCTCGCCCTCGGATCGTTCCTGACGGTGGCAGGTGTGATGCGCTCATTGGGCCGCACAGCATGAAATGGCACACGAAGACAAACGCAGCGACAAGGCCGACGCCATAGGTAGCGCGGGCGCCCGGCCCGACGACGAGGCGACGCAGATCAAGAAGCGTGCGCGCCGCCGCCTGATCGGGGCCGTGGCACTGGCCTTGCTGGCCGCTATCGTTCTGCCGATGGTCATGGACCATCAACCCGCTCCCCCGCTCAAGGATATCCAGGTGCGCATTCCCAACCCGGACGAGGGCGTGACCCAGCGTGTCGCTCCCAATCCGATCAGCAGGCCGGATCTAAAACCCGAAGTGAAGCCGGACGTGAAAGTGGAAGCCAAGGCCGACCTCAAACCGGAACCAAAACCCGAGGCCAAGGCGGAGCCCAAAACCGAGGTCAAGGTCCAGCCAAAGGCTGAACCCATAGTCGAACCGAAACCCGAGGCAAAGCTACAGCCTGAAGCGGCCAAGTCCGCAGAAGAGGCGTGGGAAATTCAGTTGGGGGCATATCAAGAACCGCAGCGCGTCAGTAATCTGTTGGGCAAACTCAAGGAACTCGGTATTCCGACCTATACCCAAAAAGTCGACACCCCGAGTGGTCCGCGTACCCGCGTGCGTGCAGGCCCTTTTCCGACCCAGGAAGCGGCCGAGAAAGCGCGTGCCCGGGTGAGGATCGTCGGGGTCGATGGCCCGGTGGCCAGGAAGCCGTGACGGGATAGTGACGACACGTGGCCTGGTTCGATTACATTGCGCTTGGCGTGGTGGCGCTTTCCCTTCTGGTCGGTGGCTGGCGGGGCGTGGTGAGCGAAATTCTTGCGCTGCTGGCCTGGATTGCGGCCTTTCTCCTTGCGCGCATCTGGGCAGTGCAGGCTGGCGAGTTGTTCGCGGCGTGGCTTGCCGAACCCTTGTGGCTGCAGGTGGCGGGGTTTGTTGCCGTGTTCGTCGCGGTACTCTTCCTGTTCGCGCTCGCCCGCTGGTTGTTGTCGCTGCTGCTCAAGGCGGTCGGCTTGCGGCCGCTCGATCGCTTCCTGGGTGCGCTGTTCGGCCTCGCCCGCGGGGTGCTGGTGGTGTGGGTGGCTGTGCTGCTGGCCGGGCTGACTGCCTTGCCGCAACAGCCTGGATGGCGGCAGGCGTTGCTGGCGCCGCCGCTCGAAACGGCGGTACTGGCGGCGGTACCGTGGTTGCCGCCGGAATTGGCGAAACGGATTCGTTACCGATAGGGTGAAACCATGTGCGGCATTATGGGCGTCGTAGCCACGACACCGGTCAATGAATTGTTGTATGACGGTCTGCAGGTTCTGCAACACCGCGGCCAGGATGCGGCCGGCATCGCTACCGCCGAGGGCGGCCGTTTCCATATGCACAAGGGGCCCGGACTGGTGCGCGACGTTTTCCGGACGCGCAACATGCGTGATCTCGTCGGCAACTGGGGCATTGCGCATTGCCGCTACCCAACAGCAGGCTCAGCCACGAACGCCGCCGAAGCCCAGCCTTTCTATGTCAATTCCCCCTTCGGCCTGATGCTTGCGCACAACGGCAACCTGACCAATGCCGAACCGCTGAAGCGCGACATGTTCCTGCAGGATTTGCGGCACATGAACACCAACTCGGATTCCGAGGTATTGCTCAACGTGCTGGCCCACGAACTACAGGCAGCCTCGACGAAATACCAGGTCGATGCTGAAACCATCTTCAAGGCAGTGGCGGGGGTGCATCGCCGCGTCAAGGGTGCTTATGCCGTGGTGGCGATGATCGCCGGTTACGGCTTGCTGGCCTTCCGCGATCCTTACGGCATTCGGCCGCTGGTGATCGGTCGCAACGAAACGCCGCAGGGCATGGAATATCTCGTGGCATCGGAGAGCGTGGCGATCGATACGCTGGGTTTCAAGTTCCTGCGCGACGTCGAACCGGGCGAAGCCGTGCTGATCGATACGCGCGGCCCGTTCATCAGCCGCCAGTGCGCAGAAAAGACCCTGCATGCGCCTTGCATGTTCGAATACGTCTACCTGGCACGGCCGGATTCACTGATCGACGGCGTGTCCGTCTATGAATCTCGTGTCAAGATGGGCGAGTTCCTCGCCGAAAAGATTCGCCATACGCTGCCTCACCTGGCCATCGATGCGGTCATCCCGATTCCCGATTCGAGCCGGCCCTCGGCGCTCGAACTGGCGACCCGTCTCGGTGTTCCGTTCCGCGAGGGCTTCGTGAAGAACCGCTACATCGGCCGCACCTTCATCATGCCGGGCCAGGCGTCACGCCGCAAGTCGGTACGCCAGAAACTCAACGCTATCGCACAAGAGTTCAGGGGCAAGAACGTCCTGCTGGTCGATGATTCCATCGTGCGCGGCACGACCAGTCGCGAGATCATCATGATGGCGCGCGAAGCGGGAGCGAAGAAAGTGTACTTTGCCTCCGCCAGTCCGCCAGTGCGGTTCGCAAACGTATACGGCATTGACATGCCCAGTCGTGCCGAGCTGATTGCCGCCTATCGGAACGACGAGGAAATCTGTCGCGAAATCGGTTCCGACGCTTTGATTTACCAGGATCTCGATGCCCTAAAAAATGCCGTCCATGCCGTCAATAACTCCCTGACGCATTTCGATACTTCCTGTTTCGATGGCCAGTACATCACCGGGGACGTCAGTGCCGACTATCTGGCCAGCGTGGAAAGTGCGCGCGGCAAGCCCGGACGCGACGAAATCGAGGGCGGGCAACTGGACCTCAATCTGGTGTCGACCGAATGAGTGCAGAAACGCAGTTTCAGCCCGAAACGCTTGCCGTCAGGGCAGGGCAGGAGCGCAGCCAGTTCGGCGAGCATGCCGAAGCGCTTTACCTGACCTCCAGCTTCGTTTTCAACAACGCGGCACAGGCGGCGGCGCGTTTTTCCGGCACCGAAGCCGGCAACGTCTATTCGCGTTTCACAAACCCGACCGTGACCATGTTCCAGGAGCGCCTGGCTGCACTTGAAGGTGCCGAAGCCTGCGTTTCCACTGCCAGCGGGATGTCCGCCATTTTGTCGACAGTCATGGCACTGCTCAGGGCGGGCGACCACATTGTCGCCGCGCGCGGCATCTTCGGGGCCAGTCAGCAACTGTTCGGCACCCTCATGCCGCGCTTCGGGGTCGAGACTAGCTTCGTTGCTGGCAGCGCTCCTGCGGCTTTTCAGTCGGCATTGGAGCCGAACACCAAGCTCGTCTTTATCGAAACGCCTTCGAACCCGCTCACCGAAGTCTTTGATATTGCGGCACTGTCTGTGATCGCTCACGAGGCGGGGGCTCTGCTCGTGGTCGATAACTGCTTCTGCTCGCCCGCATTGCAAAAACCCCTGGAACTGGGCGCCGATCTGGTGGTTCATTCCGCAACGAAGTATCTTGATGGTCAGGGACGGGTTCTGGGTGGGGCTGTCTGCGGGGGCAAGATGCTGGTCGAGGAGGTTTTCAAGTTCCTGCGCACGGCCGGGCCGACCCTGTCGCCCTTCAATGCCTGGGTGATCCTGAAGGGGCTCGAAACGCTGGGCATTCGCATGCAGGCTCAGTCGGCCAATGCCCTTGAACTGGCGCGGTGCCTTGAAGTGCATCCTGCCATTGGGCGTGTTTTCTATCCGGGGCTGGCTTCACATCCCCAACACGCGCTGGCGATGCGTCAGCAGGCGACGGGTGGGGCGATCGTTGCCTTCGAGGTCAAGGGTGGCCGAGAAGCCGCCTGGCAAGTGGTGGATCACTGCCGGCTGCTTTCGATCACGGCCAACCTTGGCGATGTGAAAACCACTATCACCCACCCGGCTTCCACCACGCATGGTCGCATCTCCCCCGAGGCACGCGCCGAGTCGGGGATCACCGAAGGACTTTTGCGGGTTGCCGTCGGTCTTGAGGCAGTGGTTGACATCGAGGCTGACCTGCGCCACGGCCTCGATCGCTGAGCGCTTTGCCTCCTACCCTTGGGCGGGGATGGATGGTTGAACTGCTAGAATTCGCCGCCTTGAAGCAAAGCGCGCAACCGTTCGGGTTCAGCGTTATCTCACTCCGGATTGCCATGAAACGTTCTCGTTATTCCCGTCGCACGAAACAGACCCCCGATACCGAAGAACTGATTCGCCTGGCCACTCAGTTGAGTCTTTCAGGGAGTCGTCTGGAGGATCTATTCTGGGAACGCAGACTGGCTCTATTGGCCGACCGTCTGTTGGGGAGCAATGACGAACAGGCTCTGAATGCGGCGCTCGATCACCTGTATGGTGTGGGCGGGCGCGCCTATGATGAACTGGCGGATATGGTGGAGCATTGCGCCGAGTCCCATCATCATGCGATAGCCGGCACCAATGCCGCACAGGACGTACTGTTGTTTGCCGCACCCGTCCTGGCTTGGTCGCGTTATGCGATTCCCGCCGGCCCGATCGCCCCTGAAGTTTTGCTGACCTTGCGGGTGCAATTACAGGCGCATGTTCTGGCTGTGGACGTGCGCTTTGGGCTGGCTGATTTCTTTTTCAGCCCCGATCAGTTGCCGCAGAACTATTGCGAGACGGCCGGGCTGACAGAAAAACTTGCCAAGGCCGCGCTGCATGGCCGCGATCTCAAGCTTGATCCTGCCCAGATGCAGGAAACGATGAATTTTCTTTCGGATACTCGCTACCTGATTGGTGTCCTTTGCGTGTCGGCTGGGGCGCCCCTGTTCCGCTGGCAGGAAGAGGACGGTAGCCGTAGCGAAGCTCTCAAACAGTGGCGCTCCCAAGGGGGCGAGGCGTTGCGGCCCCTGCTGCCGGCCTGTGCCATGGAACCATTGTTGCCACAGTCATTTCACGCTGCGGTGCGCGAGGCTGATCGTGCCTCGCGTCCCTATTCGCTGCGTGCTGCGGTTGCCTTCCTGCAGACCACGCTTAATGTTGCAGCCGGCAACCTGCGTGCCGTTGTGGCACCCTACTATGACCGACAGATTGAGGAGTTTCGCATCGGTTTCAGCCTGGGTGACGCTACCGAGGTTATTCACGGCGTTGTCTGGCCCCTGCTTGAGAACGAGGATGATGCGGCCGAACTGCCAGGGCAGATCGAAGTGGTGTTGCGGGAGGTCGGCATCCAGGAAGTGCTGGTACTTGACCACCGTTTCCCCTTGGAATATTGCGACGATTGCGGTGCCCCCATGTATCCGAACCCGGATGGTGAGCCGGTTCACGCCGAGTTGCCGGAGCAGGAAGAAGATGTGGCTCCCCGGCATCTGCACTGAAAAAAGTCGGCGCTGGCGGGACGGCGATCAGCGGCTATCCATAATGGTTATATGGACGCCACCCGTTTGCCAAGGGTGATTTCGGTGTGTTGGGACAGATAGGCTGCAGTTTTATATCCGGCCTGTTGTGCAGGCGGATGCCTGCTGGCCCTGATGGAATCCGCCGACCCGCGCCTCATTTGTAAGCGCTCTATTGACACCGCCATTACCTCATCGCCTCCGCCATCGTCAATGGCGGTGTCAATAGAGCGCTTACAGTACATCGTCGCGGCTCAGGCCGCGCAGGTCGGCCTGGATGCCGTTGTCGAGCGTGATGTCCAGCCGCAATTCCCTCGGCTGCGCCTGCTGTATTGGCGTGGTTACGACCGGGATGAACGACGTCGGCGCGCATGCCGACGTTTCACGCAACGGTGAGGGCAAGCTGCCCACGCCTTCCTTGCGATACAGGGCGATCCAATTGTGCAGCAGGTTCGGATTGATGCCGTAGGTCAGCGCCACCTTGGCCACCGAGACCGTACCGCTCAGGCAAAGCTCGATCAACTCCCGCTTGGCGCCTTCGTCATAGGTGCAGTTCCCGCTTCCCAACCCTGGCCGGCGTCACTCCAGCCTGCATCCCAGAAGATGCGCTCGAT
>JACDZJ010000347.1_pt1 | contig 14579 bp, 10 predicted proteins | sample 7365721 | NCBI WGS metagenome assembly JACDZJ01 (sample SAMN15143480, study PRJNA637477) | pond metagenome | biome: freshwater wetland ecosystem [ENVO:00000243]; feature: pond [ENVO:00000033]; material: pond water [ENVO:00002228]; isolation source: pond water containing pink berries ... | reverse complement strand
AAAATGTTTATGAATATTGTTGATAAACAAGCATATAATAAATTAATTCAAATAAAATTCTGATATTGTTCTAAAATCATTTTTCTAATTATTAATGTTTGTAATTTATTTTTTTTATATTTTACAGTTATGAAAAAACTATCTATTTTAAAATTTTTATTATCTTTTTTTTTTAGGCACTTCTCTATTGATCTCGTGTAATAATGTTGATTTGTCAAAAACTTCACAAGATGTGAGGTTAGATCAATCAATATCTATGCCTATAGGTGAGGCGAATGTAAGTATTATCGAATTGTTAGATAAACTCGACCCCAATAAGTTGATTAAAACTGTTGGAGATTCCATTTATTTTCAAGTTGAAGATAGTATGGAGTATGGTTTTGAAGAATTTAATATGTTAAAATCAGCTTTACCTTTTAGTAAAACCTTTCCACTTACAGCAGTTGTAATTCCAGCAGGAAATGGTCTATTTACGGTTGCAAGCAGTAATGAATATATTGACTTAAAACTTGATCCAAATTCTACTTCAACTCGTATAGATTCATCAAAAATATCCTCTGCAATAATAACAATTAAAATTGCTGTTACAAATCTTCCAACCTTATCTCCGTCAAATTTAAAGTTGACCTTAAATTTTCCCAAGATGTTTACTAAATTTGGAGGGGTGACTAATCAAGTAAGTCCACCAATAACAACTCCCACATTTGGACAGTCTTCAGATATTCTGATTTCTGAATTTACTATGGACAATGTCAGTGAAACTGGTACTCCAATAGGAATTAAGTTAGAGGTTAAACAAGGAGCTTCCCCGATTACAATTTCAGCAACATCAAATATAATGGTAGATATTAGTTTTAAAAAAATAGACTTTAAAGCTTTATATGGCAAATTTGAACTCAATTCAAAAGGATCTACATTATTAACAATTCCACTACAAATGTTATCAACTCTTCCAAATGGTTTTCACTTTGCAGATCCAAAAGTTGAATTAAGTGTTTTGAGTAATATTGGGTTTCCACTTAAATTCAATATTGATTATATACGTGCTTATGCAAAGAGTAATCCTTCCGATTATCTTTCTGCGGTATTCATTGATGGAACGAATTCAAAAGTTGAAACAATTAACAAATCGCCAAAACCTGGTCAGTATATTGTAAATAAACTAGCACAAGTTAATTCAACTAATGGAAGAACAGATTTACTTTTTATTAAAGATCCAAAACCTGATAATCTTGACTATAAATTTTCATTACAAAATGTTTCTGATCCAACCCCCAGTTTTATTATACCCGGAATGAAGTTAAAGGCTAATTATAAAGTTCAAATACCATTACAACTAAAAGCCGGTAGTCAGTTTGAACTATTGAATGATACTATTCAGGAGGCTGGAAAAATGATAACTAAATTAGAAAAAGGTTCATTTTTTCTAAACATTACTAATGGAATACCCGGAAAAATCACTTTTTCAATGAAATTCTTAAATTCAGCTGGGGTTCCTATTGTTGCTTCCATTAATGATTCTACATATAAAATTATTCCTCCTAAAGTAAAAGCAAATGGATTAATAGATAAAAGTGAACTAAGTAAACTTCAGCTTATAGAAGTTAAATTATCTGAATCGGATATAGTAAAATTGAAAGATGCAAAAAATATGGTTTTTACACTTTTATTAGATGGTAAGGATGAAAACAATGCAAACAAATTGATTTATTTTGACAAATCCAACTTTTTTAAGGTCAAATTGGGCTTGTTTGGAAAAGCAAGCACAACTCTTTGATAAATGAATAATAAAATAGACAAGTTATGAAAATGAAATTTATATACAAAATAGTTTTTGCTTTTTCTATAGGCTTTTCAGGGCTCACAGTTACAGCACAGCAAGTAAATACCATGTACTTCATGGAAAATGTACCAATTAGAAATTCCTTAAATCCAGCATTTCAACCTCTTGGTAAATTTTACATAGGTATAACTCCCTTGGGATTCACTCAATTTAGTATTAGCAATAACTCGTTGTCATTAAAAGATATAATTTATCCCGACGCCAATGGTAAACTTATATTATTTTTGAACGGAAATAAAGATTTACTTTACAATAATATTCAACCAACAATGTTGTTTCAGTCTAATTTACAGTTAAATCTTTTGGATTTTGGTTTCAGAGTAGGAAAATCATATATTAATTTTTCGATAACAGAAAAAGTAGAAGCACAACTTGGAATCCCTCAAGAATTTATGAAATTGTTGCTTTATGGAACACCCAATGCTTTGAATAATATATACAATTTTAAAACTTTGGGATTTGATGCCACCGTTTACACTGAAGCTGCTGTTGGTTTTTCGCGAAAAATAAATGATACATGGTCTTATGGTGCCAAATTTAAATTTTTGTATGGCTCTATGAACATTTCTACCGATAATCAAAATTTAAATTTAACAGCGGGATATGATAAATGGAAAATAAATGGTTTGGGTACTGCAAATTATTCTGGACCTTACGAATTACAAGGAAATACATTAAAATCAATTAAAATGATAGCTCCCACAACAACCGGATTTATACAACCTGCTGGTATGGGAGGAGGAATCGATTTGGGTTTCACATTTAAACCGATTAATAAATTAACTTTTTCAGGTGCAATAATTGATTTAGGTATTATTCATTGGTCTCAAAATGCAAGTAAAATAGATTATACAGTTGGTTATACTTTTAATGGATTGGGTAAAAATGACTTATTAAATGTGAAATATAATACAGATTTGAGTAATCGAATAGATTCATTAACAGCAAATCTAAAAGATTCCGTTAAAACTTCTATAACATCAAATTCGTATAATACTTATACTACCCCAAAATTAAATTTAGGTGTTGAGTACGGTTTTTTCAAGAATAAAATGAGTTTGGGTGTTCTATCTAGAACAATGTTTCATGATAAATCCTTAATTGAAGAAATTACTGGTTCTGTTAATGCCCATCCCAACGATTGGTTCAATTTGTCATTATCATACTCAATAATGAACAGTCGAATGAGTAATATTGGAGCAGGACTTGGGTTAAGAACCGGAATTATACATTGGTTCATGTCTGCCGATTATATTTCAATTGATAATGCATCATACAATATAGGTGGATTTAATGCACCTTTGCCTTATAATTCAAAGGGATTTAGTTTTGCTTTCGGAGCGCATTATGTATTTGGAAATAGAAAGGATGCCGATAAAGATGGTATTGTAGATGGTCAAGATAAATGCCCTGAAACTCCTTTTAGTGTTATTGTTGATAAAAAAGGATGTCCAGCTGATACTGATGGAGACGGTGTTCCGGATTATCTTGATAAATGTGCAAATACTCCTCCCGAAGCTTATAATAAAATTGATATAGAGGGATGTCCTTTTGATTTAGATGGTGATAGCGTCCCTGATTATCTTGATAAATGTGCTGATACCCCAAATGAAGCAATTGGACATGTCGACAAACAGGGATGTTCGCTCGATACTGATAACGATGGTGTGTTTGATTACCTTGACAAATGTGCAAATACACCTTCTGAAATTAATGTTGATTCTGTTGGTTGTCCATTAGATATGGATGGTGATGGTGTAGCCGATTACCTTGATCTTTGTTCTGATACTCCAATTGAAGCACATGGAAAAGTTGATAAAAATGGTTGTGCTTTGGATAGAGATAGTGATGCTGTATATGATTATCTAGATTTATGCCCAAATACACCTTTCGAAGCGCGAGAATTAGTTGATAAAAATGGCTGTTCATTGGATTCAGACGATGATGGTGTTCCCGATTATTTAGATAAATGTCCCAAAACATCTATTGATGCTCGAGGTATGGTTGACGAAAAAGGTTGTCCACGTGATACAGATGGTGATGGAATATCCGATTATTTAGATAATTGTCCAAAATTACCTGGAGTTGTTTCTAATAAGGGTTGTCCGGAAATTAAAAAAGAAGTGAGAACTTTATTTCAGAAAGCACTTCAAGGTATACAATTTGAAACAGGGAAAGCAATTATCAAGAAAACGTCTTATATTATATTGAATCAAATAGCTCAAGTACTAATCAATAATCCAACTTATTTAATTGAAGTACAAGGTCATACGGATAATGTAGGAAATAAAACTTCAAATTTATTGTTATCTGAAAAACGTGCAGTTGCAGTTAAAGATTACCTTATTAAAAATGGTGTAGCTTTAAAGCGAATTATATCTAAAGGTTTTGGGGACAGTATACCTGTGGCTGATAATAAAACTACGGCTGGAAAATCTAAAAACCGACGTGTTGAATTTGTTGTAACTTTCGAAGAAACCGACTTTAAATAAATATTTAAAGGAGTTGTGAAATCAACTCCTTTTAATTTTAAATAAAAATATTTGAAAGATGGTTGTTCTTTACAAGTGTTTTAATACTTTTACAAATAATCAAAAAACTTGCAGTAATGAACAAAAAAATTATGCTTTTAACTTATTTAAAATAACAAATGCCTTGAAGATGTGAGTTTAAATATTAATATGATATTATATTATGGGAAGAGCTTACGAATATAGAAAAGCGACAAAAATGAAACGTTGGGGAAATATGGCCCGCATATTTACTAAGTTAGGAAAGCAGATTACAATTGCAGTACGCGATGGTGGACCTGATCCGGATACTAATCCTCGTTTAAGGGTATTGATTCAGACCACTAAAAGAGAAAATATGCCCAAAGAAACCGTGGATAGGGCTATTAAAAAGGCAATATCAAGGGATGAAGCAGATTACAAAGAAATGGTTTATGAAGGATACGGTCCAAATGGTATTGCCATTGTTATAGAAACAGCTACTGATAATCCGACACGAACTGTTGCCAATATTAGAAGTTATTTAACAAGAAACGGTGGCTCATTAGGTACGAGTGGTTCATTACAGTTCATTTTCGATCATAAATGTGTTTTTAAAATTGCTCCAAAATTAGGTATTTCTCTCGATGACTTAGAACTTGACTTAATTGATTTTGGTGTAGATGAATTAGTAGAAGATGAAGAAAGTATTGTGTTATATGGTGATTTTCAATCATATTCATCAATTCAAAAATATCTGGAAGAGAATGGATTTGAAATTTTCAGTGCAGAATTTGAACGCATACCAAACGATATGAAAGAACTCAACGAAGAGCAAAAAGCTCAGATTATGAAGTTACTCGATAAAATTGAAGATGATGAAGATGTACAAAATGTTTTTCACAATATGTTAGAATAATACAGATTTAATTTTCAATAATTTAATGCCTACTGCAAAATATAATGTAGTAGGCATTTTTAATATATATTAATACTGTTCATTTTGATTTGGAAAAAAACCCGACTTTACATCGGCAACATAATGTTCAATTGCCTCATTCATAATAGCTTGTAAATTCGCATAACGTCGAAGAAATCGTGGTGAGAAATTTTGAGTAAGGCCAATCATATCATGTAGAACCAATACTTGACCATCAACACCTCCACCAGCTCCAATACCAATAACGGGAATAGTTAATTCTAAGGCAACCCGTTGAGCAAGTGCTGCAGGTATCTTTTCCAATACAATTGCAAAACAACCAGTTTCTTCAAGTAAATGTGCATCTCGAATAAGTTTTTCTGCTTCGATATCTTCTTTAGCTCTTACTGTGTATGAACCATATTTATTAATCGATTGTGGCATCAAACCTAGGTGACCCATTACTGGAATACCGGCACTTAAAATCCTTTTAACCGATTCAATAATTTCTTCGCCACCTTCTACTTTTAAGCAATCTCCATGGGTTTCTTTCATAATCCGAATAGCAGATGATAGTGCCTCCTTAGAATTTCCCTGATAACTTCCGAAGGGCATATCGACGACAACTAAAGCGCGTTTTACACCTCTTACAACCGATTTGGCTAAAAAAATCATCTGATCTAATGTTATTGGTAGTGTTGTTATATTGCCACACATAACATTCGATGCAGAATCGCCAACTAAAATTATATCAATTCCTGCTTGATCAACGATACTGCCCATGGTGAAGTCATATGCAGTAAGCATACTGATTTTTTCGCAGCGGTGTTTCATTTCCAACAAACGATGGGTGGTTACTCTTCTTGAATCTTCACTATGAATCGACATTTTATTTTTTACTTTTTATGTTTGATTTTGCAAAGATATATATTATTTTTTCAATTTACAATTTTGGCAATTTCAGTCATTTTTGGTGTAAGATTATTATTATTATTTTTCACCAACTCAATGATAATTATTTCTGTTTTAATACAAAGTTTATTTATCATAAGTTTTTCTTAATTATATCTAATATACTGAAGTAAAGTAACTTGTATGTGTTAAATTAGAAAATAATGAATTTATTAATACATATAAATATAGCAATAGCATATTTTTTCACTTTTAAAACTTATCTTTGCAGACTGTTTTTTATCTAACCTGATTTACTATGATTATGAATGAAAAATTTAATAATTTATTCAATTCCGATATCTTTTCACATTTAACAAATTTGAGATATATACCCCGTTGGGCTGTATTAATTGTTGATGCCATCATTTGCATGGTATCTTATTATATTTCTTATTATATTTCTTTAAGATTATTAAATGAATCATCAAGTTCGAGATTGTTTTCATTTGAAATTGGAATGGGGTTTGTATTGATATCTCAATTTGTTTTTTTCTGGATTTTTCATACCTATTCAGGAGTATTACGCTACTCCGGTTATGTTGATGCCGTAAAATTGTTATTTGCAGTTATTCTAAATTTGGGACTACTGTCAATGATTAATTTTGTGGTTTATGAATCAAGTTCAGTATACATATTTTTTTATACAACTTTATTGATTTATTCAATTCTTGCTTTTCTATTACTGTTTTGTTTACGATTAGGAGTAAAAACTATTTACGATTATTTTACTCAAAATTTAGGTCAAGTTATTCCTGTGATGATTTTTGGTACAAAATCAGCTGCCATTGGTATAGCAAAAATGCTTCGTTCATCTCTCGATAATAAATACAAATTAGTAGGTTTTATAGATAATGATAAAAATGCCACTGAACGAGTTATAATGGGCGTAAAAGTCTATAAATTAGATGAAAATACAATTAAGAAAATTGTTGTAAAAAAGGCAAAAGCAATAATAGTTTCCCCAGTTAAGCTGAAAAGTATCAATCTCGAAACTGACTTGGATATTTTCTTGAATAATAATCTGACAATACTTACTTCTCCACCTATGAGTATTTGGAAAAACGATATGCCTTCGATAAAACAAATTACAACAATTCAAATTGAAGATTTGCTTGAAAGACCAACAATTGAAATCTCATCAGAAAATATTGAAAAACAATTAAAATCAAAAGTAATTCTAATTACTGGTGCTGCAGGTTCAATTGGAAGTGAAATAGTACGTCAGATTATTAATTATAAACCAAGTTTAATAGTCTTACTTGATCAATCTGAATCACCTATGCATAGTTTGAAATTGGAAATGGATGAACAGTTTCCGAATCAAAATTTCAGTACCTTTTTGGGTGATGTAAGAAACAAAGAAAGGATGGAATATATGATGGATATGTTTCGACCTGATTATATTTATCATGCTGCAGCATACAAGCACGTTCCACTAATGGAAGATAACCCTGTTGAAAGTATTTTGGCAAATGTGAATGGAACTAAAATAATGGCAGATTTAGCTGTAAAATACAAAGTACAACGTTTTGTGATGGTTTCAACTGATAAAGCTGTAAATCCTACCAATGTAATGGGTGCATCTAAACGTATTGCAGAAATATATGTGCAATCGCTTTACCGTAAACTAGCATCAGAAGGCAATGTAACTACCAAATTTATTACTACACGTTTCGGAAATGTTTTGGGATCGAATGGATCTGTAATTCCTCATTTTAAAAACCAAATTGAAAAAGGTGGTCCGGTTACAGTAACACATCCCGAGATTATTCGTTATTTTATGACCATTCCAGAAGCATGTATGCTGGTGCTCGAAGCAGGTACAATGGGCGATGGTGGAGAAATATTTATTTTCGATATGGGTAGTCCGGTGAAAATTGTAAATTTAGCACGGAAGATGATTCGTTTAGCTGGATATATACCCGACGTTGATATTAAAATAGAATTCACAGGTTTACGTCCGGGCGAAAAATTATATGAAGAACTATTAAATCACAAAGAAACTACTCAACCAACTTATCACCCTAAAATTATGATTGCAACCGTCCAATTATATGATTATGAAGAGATTTCTGTTTTAATTGATGAATTGATACAATATAGTTTTCAGTGTAAAAACTTTCTTACTGTTTCTTTAATGAAAAAAATTGTTCCCGAATTTTTAAGTAAAAATTCTCAGTACGAACGTTTAGATGTTTGAAAAATAAATAGCTATAAATGACTGTTTACTAAACTTTTATATTTATAAGATATATGAACGTCATAATTGAGACTGTAAATAACTTTTAAGAAAAAAATAAATTAAAATACCACACTGGGTTTGTCTTTAAAGAATGGAGAAAACCCTAAACTCCTCAAATACGTTACATGATTTCTGTAGAACAACTTACTGTGGAATTTGGTGGATCACCGCTTTTTGATGAAATCAGTTTTCTAATTAATCCAAAAGACAAAATTGCATTAGTAGGTAAAAATGGTGCCGGAAAAACCACACTTTTACGTATTTTTTCAGGAAAACAAATTCCAACAAGAGGAAAAGTAACTATACCCAAAGACCTTACTATCGGTTACTTGCCACAACACATGATTCACAACGAGGGCACTACGGTGATGCAGGAAGCTGAGAAGGCATTCGAACATATTACTGATTTGCAAACCGAAATTGAACGATTGAATTTTGAACTTGCCGAACGGACTGATTATGAAAGTGATGAATATCATCACATTATCGAAAAACTCACATACGATAACGAGCATTTGCAAATAATTGGTAACGGAAGTTTTATTGGTGAAATTGAAAAAACCTTATTGGGCTTAGGTTTCATACGTTCCGATTTTAACCGTCAATGTGCTGAGTTTAGTGGTGGTTGGCGAATGCGTGTTGAATTGGCAAAAATTCTTTTACTTCGTCCTGATGTATTGCTACTTGACGAACCTACCAACCACCTAGATATTGAATCAATTCAGTGGCTCGAGAATTTCTTAATTACATCCAACAGTGCTATTCTTCTTGTTTCTCACGATCGTGCATTTATTGATGCAGTTACAGGTCGTACCATTGAAATTTCATTGGGTAAGATTTACGATTATAATGTACACTATTCCAAATTTCTTGAATTAAGAGTTGAGCGTCATGAACAACAAGTAAGGGCTTATGAAAATCAACAAAAACACATTCAGGAAACCGAAGAATTTATCACTCGTTTTCGTTATCAGGCAACCAAAGCGGTTCAAGTGCAGTCGAGGGCTAAGCAACTTGAAAAACTAGAACGACTGGAAGTTGACTTGGTAGATAACTCTCGTTTAAGTTTAAAATTTCCTCCTGCTCCTCGCTCAGGAAGTATTCCTGTAGAAATTGAACATTTATCGAAAGCTTATGGTGATAATCTGATTTTGGATAATATCGGCATGATTATCAACAGAGGTGAAAAAGTAGCTTTTGTAGGAAAAAATGGTGAAGGGAAAAGTACATTGGTAAAATGTATTATGGAACAAATAGCCTATTCGGGTAAACTGAAACTTGGACACAATGTGAAAATTGGTTATTTTGCTCAAAATCAAACTTCTTTGTTGAACGAAAACCTTACAGTTTTTGAAACTATCGATTATGTAGCAGTTGGTGATATTCGTACCAAAATCCGTGATATTCTTGGTGCGTTTATGTTTGGTGGTGAAGCTTCGGATAAAAAAGTGCAAGTTCTTTCGGGTGGTGAGCGTAGTCGATTGGCAATGATTCGATTGCTTTTAAAACCAGTTAATTTGCTTATTCTTGACGAACCTACAAATCATTTGGATATGCGATCAAAAGATGTGCTAAAGCATGCCATTAAAGCATTTGATGGTACAGTTATTTTAGTTTCCCATGATCGTGAATTTTTAGATGGTTTGGTAACCAAAGTGTATGAATTTGGAAACAAAAAAGTGAGGGAGCATTTGGGTGGTATTTATGATTTTTTACAATACAAAAAAATGGATACTCTTCGTGAGCTGGAAATTGCGGGTTCATTGAAACTGTTTGGCGAATCAGCAGATAAAACCCTCTCCGAAAATAAATTGAGTTACGAAGCTCGAAAAGAACAGAAAAAAAAAATAAAAAAGGCTGAAAAAGCGGTAGAGGAAATCGAGAAAGTGATTGCAAATTTAGAATTTGAAATTGCTGAAATGGATTTACAATTGGAAGCACCCGAAAAAGCATCTAATAATGAATACATTCAATTTTACCAAAGAAAAAAGCGAGAATTAGAAAAGAAAGTGTATGAGTGGGAGTTACTAAGCCAAGAACTGGAGGAATTAAGTACTATCTAGCATATTATCTTTTTTATAATGCTAAGCTGAAATCTAAAATACAAAACCTTTAAATTCTTAAATAATTTCAAGCCATGCAAACCTTATATTTAATACCAACTTCGCTGGGCGATTGTTCTTTCGACCGAATTTTACCAGCATTTAATACTGAAATTGTAACTAATTTGAAGTATTTTATTGTTGAGGATATACGTACTGCAAGGCGTTTTCTAAAAAAAGTGAATCCGTCTATTGAAATTGATGAACTTACTTTTTTTATTCTCAATCAACATACTACTCCGGAAGAATTGAGTGGCTTTCTACGTCCAATGTTCCATGGAAATGATATGGGAATTCTTTCCGAAGCAGGTTGTCCTGCAATTGCCGATCCGGGCGCCGATGTTGTCGAAATGGCTCAAAAAAATAATTTTACGGTTGTTCCACTAATAGGCCCCTCGTCAATTTTATTATCACTTATGGCATCAGGCTTTAACGGACAAAGTTTTGCTTTTTTAGGATATTTACCAATTCATCCATTAGAAAGAGCTAAAATGTTGCGAAAAATAGAAACCAGGGCTTATTCCGAAAATCAATCTCAGATTTTTATCGAAACGCCCTATCGAAATATGAAAATGTTGGACGAAATTATACAAACCTGTCAACCTTACACTCGTCTCTGCATTGCTGCCGATTTAACACTTTCATCAGAATTTATTAAAACAAAAACAATAAAGGACTGGAAAACTCAATTACCGGATTTAAATAAACGTCCCTGTATATTTTTGATTTATAAGTAGTTATAAATAAAAAAAGTACAAATTTTTGAGAAAATTATTTTTATTAGAATTGAAAATATTTAAAAAGTTTAAATTCTCAACATTTTATAGTTTTCAATATTTTTACGAAATTTGCTATTGATAATCTACTTTGAGAATTCTTAATAATCCCAGCATTAGAAAATAAATGTTATGACAACTACTTGTAAAAATTGTAATCAGAATTTCAAAGGACACTATTGTAATAACTGTGGACAATCTGCTAATACAAAGGAAATTACTTCAATCTATCTTTGGCATGAAATTGTACATGGAATACTGCATCTTGACAATGGAATTTTATATACTACCATAGAGTTATTTTCACGACCAGGATTTACCATTCGAGAATATATTGAAGGCAAAAGGGTAAGACATTTTAAACCAGTTGCATATATTTTTATTCTATCTACATTGTATGCTTTACTAGCACATTTTTTAAATGTTGGAATTTTTGTTGATGAAATTATTCCTAAAATACCTGATATAGGGCATCATAAGGTTATGAGAATTTTACAGATGATATTGAATATTTTTATTTGGTTTAGAGATCATTATGCATATTCTACGTTATTATTTTTACCTGCTTTTTCGTTGTCAACCTATTTGGCATTTAGAAAAAATAATTATAGTTACTTAAAAACACATGGTTTTAAATGCATATTTGGCAGGTCAAAGGACAGTTGTATTTATTGTATTTTTACCGCTTTTTATAATATTTAAGAATGAAAATGCAACATCAATAATTCAAAATATAGAAACCATAACATGGATAAGCTTAATGACTTGGTCATTTGTTCAATTTTTCAACAAAAATACGTTGATCAAAAACTTAAAGCTAACACTAATGACTTACTTGTATATGGGATTTCAGGTTATAGTAATGGCGTTAGTTGTGCTTTTTATTATTTTGATTGACATTTAGTAAATTGTTTTATTGTATTAAAGGATATATTATTAAAAATGATTTGAATTTCTAATTTCATTTTTTGTAATAATTAATATGAAATAATTATTGAAATGTTTTGTAATTAATGTCCATCTAAACAGTCATGTAACGCATAATTAAATACTTTTAACTACTTAAATCTACTTTGGCAGATTAAAGATTAATTTTCAAGGAAAGATATTTAAAAGAATAGCAACGTAGATTTAACGGATAAAGCAGATTAAAACAGATATAAATTAAAAACACATATAATTCGGATTTAAATTTTGACAAGTCAAAATTAGGATGAAATAAAGAGACACTATAACTTCATTCTGCAAATTTCATTTATGAAATTTTTTAATCTGTGTTTAAATCAGTTATCATTTCAAAAAATAATCCGCTAAATCCACGTTACTATTTCTTTTAAGATAAATCTGTCAAAGTAGAAATAAAGTGTATTTTAATGAATATTTTTGATTTGTAGATTATTATCAAGCCTTTTTTTGCAATACCAACATGTTTTATGAAATTGTTCAAAAAATATAACTTATTTTTCACACAATTTAAATTCAAATTTTTTTAATAAATGAACATTATGCATAAAAAAATTGAGCCAAAACCCCTCACGCTTCAATCCCTTATAAATAATTCAATTAAAAATTTCAGTAATTTGCCGGCAGTTTCTTTTGTTCATGGAACTCCTATAACTTACGCTGAATTAGGGAAAAAGATGGAAGAAGTCTCTACGATTTTGTTTTCATTGGGATTAAAAAAAGATGACAAAGTGGCATTATTGGGTCATAATATGCCTAATTGGGTGATTGTTTATTTTTCAGTGGTTGGTAATGGACTAATTGTAGTTCCCATTTTACCCGATTTTACGCGCGAAGAAATTGAAAATGTGATGGTTCATTCCGAATCGAAAGTATTGTTTGTTAGTGAACGGTTATCTTCCAAGGTTATAAATTTGGATTTGCCGTTTCTTGAAGCTAAAATTTTGATTGATAATTTAACCATAATAAGTGGAAAAAATGAGACTTTAAGTGAAGCAAAATTACCCAAAATAAAAGTTAATGAAGAAGATATCGCTGCAATTATTTACACTTCAGGTACAACAGGTCGCTCAAAAGGTGTTGTTTTATCTCATAAAAGTTTGACTTTTATAGCAATGCAATCATATACTTTTCATGCAATTAAAAGTTCAGATGTTTTTTTATCATTGCTTCCCTTGTCGCATACTTACGAAAACACAATTGGTATGTTATATCCAATCATGTATGGAAGTTCTATTTTTTACCTCGAAAAACCACCAACATCAGCTGCACTTTTACCAGCTTTAACAAAACTACGTCCTACTATGATGCTTTCGGTGCCTCTTATTATGGAAAAATTATATAAAAGCCAGATTCAATGCAAGTTTAGTACCAATAGATTTAGACGTATTATATATAAAACAACTCTATTCAGAAAATTAATTCATCGTATTGCCGGAAAGCGCCTTTATAAAACATTTGGCGGTCGATTGGCTTTTTTTGGAATTGGTGGTGCTAAGCTCGATTCGCGTGTTGAACGTTTTCTCAAAGAAGCCCGATTTCCTTATGCTATTGGATATGGACTTACCGAAACTGCACCATTACTTGCCGGTGCAGGAGTACATCAAACCAAATTACACTCTACTGGTTTTGCTGTTCAAGGGGTTGATTTAAAAATTAATCTTCCCGATAAAAAAGGTATTGGTGAAATATGGGCAAAAGGACCAAACGTTATGAAAGGTTATTACAAAAATCCAGAAGCAACAAGCGAGGTTATGTCAGAAGGTGGTTGGTTTCATACAGGTGATTTTGGAAGATTCGATTCTCATAAAAGACTATATATCAAAGGTAGGATAAAAAATACAATTGTGGGAGCAAGCGGTGAAAATATTTATCCCGAAGATATTGAGACAGTTATCAATAATCATAAATTTGTAGTGGAATCATTGGTGATTGAAGAAGATGGTTACTTAGTGGCAAAAGTGTTGTTTGATTTGAATAATATCGAAAAGGGTATTGAACATTTGAAATCTGTTATTGAAGCTAAAAAAGAAAAGGGACGAAAAGCAATTCGTGAATTAGATGAAAAGCAGCATATATGGTCTCAGAACTTTATGAAAGAAGTAAATGCAAAACTAAACAGAGTATCACAAATAAAACGGGTTGACATTATGGAAGAACCTTTTGAAAAAACAGCTTCTCAAAAAATCAAACGGTTTTTGTATATCAAGAAATCAATAAAACCACCGAAAGGGAAATAATTAGAGTGTGTTTTTTTAGTCACAAAAGTGTTTAAAAATTTGTGTATATAA
>JACDZJ010000346.1_pt1 | contig 14690 bp, 18 predicted proteins | sample 7365721 | NCBI WGS metagenome assembly JACDZJ01 (sample SAMN15143480, study PRJNA637477) | pond metagenome | biome: freshwater wetland ecosystem [ENVO:00000243]; feature: pond [ENVO:00000033]; material: pond water [ENVO:00002228]; isolation source: pond water containing pink berries ... | reverse complement strand
CGGGGTTGTTGCAGGTGCAACAAATGCGATAATTCGCACCTTGCCGTTTGGGCGGTTGTCCTTGCGGCATTTTCTCCATCATGACCAGCTACCTTTTCATCGTCCTCGGCGCCGTTCTCGTCAATAACGTCGTCTTCGTGCGCGTGCTCGGGCTGTGCCCCTTCATGGGTGTTTCCAAGAAACTGGAAACCGCCATCGGCATGGGCGCGGCGACGACTTTCGTGCTGACGCTGGCCAGCGGCACCAGCTATGTGATCGACCACTGGCTGCTGATCCCGAACGACCTGACCTATCTACGTACGCTGGCCTTCATCGTGACGATCGCCTCGATCGTCCAGCTCACCGAACTGATCATCCAGAAAACCAGCCCGCTGCTGCATCAAGTGCTGGGCATCTATCTACCGCTGATCACCACCAACTGCGCGGTACTAGGCGTGCCGCTGCTGAACATCGGCCTGCGCCACAACTTCGTCGAATCGATGGTGTTCGGCCTCGGTTCCGCAATCGGTTTCTCGCTGGCGCTGGTGCTGTTCGCCGGCATCCGCGAGCGGCTCGAAGGCGCCGACATTCCGGTGCATTTCCGTGGCACCGCCATCGCCATGGTCACCGCTGGCATCATGAGCCTGGCCTTCATGGGCTTCGCCGGACTGGACCGCTAGCACCGTGCTGACCGCGATCCTCATCATGGCGCTGGGCGCTGTCATTCTGGGCGCCGCGCTCGGCTACGCCTCGATCAAGTTCAAGGTCGAAGGCGACCCGCTGGTCGAGAAGATCGATGCCGTGCTGCCGCAGACGCAGTGCGGCCAGTGCGGCTATCCCGGCTGCAAACCTTATGCCGAAGCCATCGCCAAGGGCGAAGCCGAGATCAACTGCTGTCCGCCCGGCGGCGACGACGGCGTGCGCAAACTCGCCGACCTGCTCGGCCGCGAATACAAGCCCCTGTCGGGCGAGCACGGCATCGAAAAACCGAAAAGCGTGGCCCTCATCGACGAGCAGACCTGCATCGGCTGCACGTTGTGCATCCAGGCCTGCCCGGTCGATGCCATCGTCGGCGCGGCCAAGCAGATGCATACCATCGTCGCCAGCCAATGCACCGGCTGCGAGCTGTGCCTGCTGCCCTGTCCGGTGAATTGCATCGCCATGGTGGTCATCCCGGAAACGCTGGATAACTGGAAGTGGAAGTATCCGGTAATCCCGCTCAAGCCCCGTTCCGCGCAGGCGCGCGCCGCCTTCTGACCGGCCATGTTTGAACTGTTCCATTTCCCCGGTGGCGTCAAGCCGGCCTCGCACAAGCAGGAATCATCCGGGACGCCCATTGCGAAGGCACCGCTGCCGCCCCTGCTGGTGATGCCCTTCCGCCAGAACGCCACCGGTGCCGCCGCCATCGCCGTTAAGGCGGGCGACAGGGTGCTGAAAGGACAGCGCATCGGCTCCGCCGAAGGCGCCTTCGGCACGCCGGTGCATGCGCCGACATCGGGTATGGTCCGGGCCATCGAGGAGCGCATGCTGCCGCATCCTTCCGGACTGCCATCCACCTGCGCCCTGATCGAACCTGATGGCACGGATGAGTGGGTCGAACGCATCCCGCTGGACCCGTTCGCGGCCAATCTGGCGCAGGTGCGCGAACGCATCCGCGATGCCGGCATCGTCGGCCTCGGCGGCGCGGCTTTTCCCAGCCACGTCAAGACCAAGGCCGCCATCGACACGCTGATCATCAACGGCGCCGAATGCGAGCCATGGATCACTTGCGACGACCGCCTGATGCGCGAGCGCGCCGCCGAAATCGTCGTCGGCGCCCGCATCCTCGGCCACCTGATGGGCGCCAAGCGCATCCTGTTCGGCATCGAGGACAACAAGCCAGAGGCGGCGCAAGCGCTGCGCGACGCCCAGGGCGAATGCGACAGCGGTAGCTGCCAGGTCGTACCCGTGCCGACGCTCTACCCGGCCGGCGGCGAAAAACAGCTGATCCGCGTGCTGACCGGCATCGAAATCCCCTACAGCAAGCTGGGGCCGGATTTTGGCGTGCAATGTTTCAACGTCGGCACCGCGTATGCCGTCACGCGGGCCACGCTGCATGGCGAGCCGTTGGTCTCGCGCATCCTGACGCTCGCCGGCAACTATGAACGGCCGGGCAACTTCGAGGTACTGATCGGCACGCCGGCCGATGCACTGCTGCCGCTGGGCGCGCCGAAACCGGACACCGACCGCATCGTCATGGGCGGGCCGATGATGGGCTTCCCCCTGCCCGACCGCTCGGTGCCGGTGGTCAAGGCCACCAACTGCCTGCTGGCGATGAGCCCGGCGCTGTTCCCGCCGCCGTTGCCCGAGATGCCCTGCATCCGTTGCGGCGCCTGCACGCGCGTGTGCCCGATCATCCTCCAGCCGCACGAACTCTACTGGTATGCCAAGTCGAAGAACTTCGGCAAAACGCAGGAATACCACCTGTTCGACTGCATCGAGTGCGGCTGCTGCGCCTACGTCTGCCCGTCACGCATCCCGCTGGTCGACTACTACCGTTTTGCCAAGGCGGAGATCCGCGCCCGCGAAAAGGAAAAGGCCGCGTCCGACCGCGCCCGCGAACGTTACGATTTCCGTCTCTACCGCGAAGAACGCGAGAAAGAGGAGAAAGCCGCCCGCCTCGCCGCCAGGTCAGCCGAAACCAAGGCCAAGCTGGCGAATGAGGATACCGCCAAGATCGCTGCGGCGCAAACGAGAGCGGATAACGCCTGATGCATACCTCGCCCCACGTCCTCAAGCCCGCCAGCGTCCAGAGCGTCATGCTCAAGGTGCTGCTGGCGCTGTTGCCGGGCATTTCCGCCTATGTGTGGTTTTTCGGCGCCGCCATCCTGGTGCAGATCGCGCTGGCGTCGGTGGTCGCGCTCGTCGCCGAGGCGCTCGTGCTGCAGCTGCGCGGCAAGCCGGTGATGAACTTCCTCACCGATGGCAGCGCCCTGGTGACTGCCTGGCTGATCGTGCTCACCTTTCCGCCGATCGCGCCCTGGTGGCTGACGGTGGTGGGCGTCCTGATCGCCATCGTGCTGGCCAAGCACCTCTATGGCGGGCTCGGCCAGAACCCCTTCAACCCGGCCATGGTGGCCTTCTGCACCATGATCGTCGCCTATCCGCAACTGATGTCGCAGTGGCCGCGCGCCGACATGAACGCGCTGGGGCCGATGCTGCAGGCGATTTTCGGCAGCCGCGACCTGGACGCCATTATCATGGCCACGCCGCTTGATGCGCTGCGTACCGTCCTGCGCAATCCCGAACAGAACGCCACCATCGCCAGCATCCTCGGCTCGCACGCCAGCTTCGGCAACATCGGCGGCCACGGCTGGGAGTGGATCGCCGCCGGCTACCTGCTGGGCGGCCTGTGGTTGCTGCAACAGCGCATCATCACCTGGCACACTCCGGTCGCCTTCATGGTCACGCTGGCCTTGATCGCCGCAGCCTTCAACCTCGCCAATCCGGACCGCTTCGTCGGCGCCAGCTTCCACCTGTTCACCGGTAGCGCGATGTTGGGTGCCTTCTTCATCGCCACCGATCCGGTTTCCGGCTGCACCACGCCGCTCGGCAAGTTAATCTTCGCCGTCGGCGCCGCCCTGCTCACCTGGGTCATCCGCAGCTTCGGCGCCTATCCGGACGGCATGGCCTTCGCCATCCTGATCATGAACCTGTGCGTACCCCTCATCGACATGAAGACCCAGCCCAAGGTATTCGGCCACGGACGGGACAAGCAACCATGAGCAACTCCGAAACGCTCGATCCGCCCAACCCGCCACCTGCCGCAGAACCGCGAACCATGCGCATCTCGACCCGCACTGCGGCGATCCTGCTGGTGTTCACGCTGGTATTCACCGCCCTGATGGCCAGCGTCTATCAGCAGACCAAGCCGGTGCTGGAAGCCACCATGCAGGACGCCAAGCGCCGCATGATCGGCGAGGTCTTGCCGCCGGCCGCCTACGACAACGACCTGCTGGCCGATACCGTCGACCTGCCCGCCGTGCCGGAGATCGGCCTCAATGAGCCCACCCGCCTCTACCGCGCACGCCTGGGGGGACAACCTGCGGCGCTGATCCTCGAAGCAGCCGCCACCGATGGCTATTCCGGCGAGATCCGCCTGATCCTCGCCGTGCGGGCCGACGGGCGCCTCGCCGCAGTGCGCGTCACCCTGCACAAGGAAACGCCGGGACTGGGCGACTACATCGATCCGAAGAAGGACAAGAGCAAGGCCAGCCCCTGGATCAGGCAGTTCAACGAGCGCAGCTTCGCCGCCACCCCGCGCGAGAAGTGGCGCGTCAAGAAGGATGGCGGTGCCTTCGATCAGCGCGTCGGCGCCACCGTTTCGGCCCGTGCCGTCACCAAGGCGACCGGCCGGGCATTGGCCTGGACGGTCGACCGAAGCGCCGCGCTGTTCGCCCAGCCGGCCGGCAGCCAGTGGAAAGAGGAGTAATCACCGTGAGCCAGCTACGCGCCATCGTAGACAACGGCCTGTGGAAGCAGAATGCGGTGCTGGGCCAGATGCTCGGCCTCTGCTCCCTGCTGGCCATCAGCACCAGTACCGTCAATGCCGTCAGCCTCGGTCTTGCCACCATCCTGGTGATGGGCATGTCCAGCCTGATCGTGTCGATCCTGCGCGGCTTCATCCCCTACGAGATCCGCATCCCGATCTTCATCCTGATCATCGCCGCGCTGGTGACCGTGGTCGACCTGGCCATGAACGCTTGGCTGCACGACCTCTACCTAGTACTGGGCATCTTCATCCCGCTGATCGTGGTCAACTGCATCGTGCTGGCGCGCGTGGAGGCCTTCGCCGCCAAGAATCCCGCCGGCCTGTCGGCCTTCGACGGTGTGATGATGGGCATCGGCTTCGTCTGGGTGATCGGCCTGCTCGGCGCAATCCGCGAAGTGATCGGCCAGGGCACCCTGTTCGCCGGTATCGAAATGATCATTCCGGGCGCCAGCGCCTGGCAGGTGCTGCCGCAGGACTATCCCGGCTTCCTGATCGCCATGCTACCGCCTGGCGCCTTCTTCGTGCTGGGACTGATGATCGCCGGCCGCAACTGGCTCGACTACCGCGCCAACGAACGCGCCAAGGCGCGACTGCTGGCCCATCAGCCGGCTCATGAAACCGGCTGAACGCAGCGAGTTCTTCCGCCGCCTGGCGGCCGTCGACCCGGCGCCGCGCACCGAACTCGACTACGCCACGCCCTTCCAGTTGCTGGTCGCGGTGATCCTCTCCGCGCAGGCCACCGACAAGAGCGTGAACCTCGCCACGCCCGAGTTGTTCCGCGTCGCGCCGACGCCGCAGGCCATTGCAGCTCTCAGCGAGGAACAGATCGCCGCGTACATCAAGACCATCGGCCTCTACAAGACCAAGGCCAGGAACGTACTCGCCACCGCACGCCTGCTGCTGGAACGCCACGGCGGCGAAGTGCCGCACGACCGCGCCGCGCTCGAAGCCCTGCCCGGCGTGGGCCGCAAGACGGCGAATGTCATCCTCAACATCGTCTTTGGCGAGCCGACCATCGCGGTCGACACCCATATCTTCCGGCTGGCCAACCGCACCGGCCTCACCCCCGGCAAGGATGTCGTCGCCGTCGAGAAGAAACTCATCAGGGCCGTCCCCGCCGAGTACCGTCTGCACGCCCACCACTGGCTGATCCTGCACGGCCGTTACGTCTGCAAGGCGCGGAAGCCCGAGTGCTGGCGCTGCGTGGTGCGCGAAGTGTGTGGCTACCAAGAAAAATACAATGTTCAGCCCTAGCCGCGACCAGGCCCGCCGCTTCCTGATCGATGCCTGGCAGAAACGCGTCGCCGTCCTGCCGGCCACGCCGTTGGAGACGCTCGCCGCCGATATCGTCGCCCTGCATCCCGAGTACCACGCCCTGCTGGCAGGCAACGAAGACGCTCTCGCCCGTGACTGGACGCCGGAAGACGGCGCCATGAATCCCTTCCTGCACCTGTCGCTACACCTGGCCATCGAGGAGCAACTATTGATCGACCAACCGCCAGGCATCCGGGCCGCGTTCGAAAAAAGTCGGCGCCGGCGGGATGGCGACCACCATGCCGCCCTGCACGACCTGCTGGAATGCCTGGGCGAAACGCTATGGCAAGCTCAGCGCACGGGCGGGCCGCTGGATGGTGTAGCCTATGTCGACTGTATTCGTCGGAGATCGCCATGATTGATGCCGACCACCTATTTCTGCCTCTGCTATGACGAGGCGCACATCGTCCCGACCGCGGCGCTGCAGCAACAGGAAACGATTCGTACCAACCACCACAATCATCCGCTTTACCTCTCCATCGACATGAAGATGCCGTCGACTATGGTGTCGGCACAGGTGATCAACCACACCGATGTCGAACTGATCCTGCTGGAAAACCTGGTTAGCCGGCTACCGCCCTTCCACAGCAGTAGCGACGCGCACTACTAGGCATGGATCAGGTCCTGCAGAGGTGGTGCCACCTTCAGCACCTCTTCCATGGTGGTCAGGCCTGCGGCGACCTTGCGCGCGCCCGAGATGCGCAGCGGCTGCATGCCGCCCTTGATGGCGCGTTCGCGCAAATTGGCGAGGTCCATATGCGCGCTCACCAGTGCCTTGAGTTCCGCCGACATCGGCATGATCTCGTAGAGTCCTAGCCGCCCCAGGTAGCCAGTCATGCGGCATTCGAGACAGCCGACCGGATGATAATACTGGCTCGGCTTCTTCGATTTCCACGGCGCTACCAGACCCTGCCACAAGGCCTCGTCCTCGGCGCGCAGCCCGCCGGCCTTCTTGCAATGCGGGCAGAGCGTGCGCACCAGCCGCTGCGCCATGACGCCCAGCACGGTCGATTGCAGCAGATAGGGCGGCACGCCGAGGTCGAGCAGGCGGGTGATCGCCGTCGGCGCATCGTTGGTATGCAGGGTCGATAACACCAGATGGCCGGTCAGCGCCGCCTGGATGGCCATTTCGGCCGTCGCGATGTCGCGGATCTCGCCGACCATGATGATGTCCGGGTCCTGGCGCATCAGCGCGCGGATGCCGGCGGCGAAATCCATGCCGATGTCGGCTACCACCTGCACCTGGTTGAAGGTCGGCTCGATCATCTCGATCGGATCTTCCAGCGTGCAGACATTCACCTCTTCGGTGGCCAGTTGCTTGAGCGTCGAATAGAGCGTAGTTGTCTTGCCGGAACCGGTCGGGCCGGTGACGAGGATGATGCCGTTGGGCTTGGCGGTCATGCCGCGCCAGTGCATGGCATCCTCGCTGGAGAAACCCAGTTCGGTGAGGTCGCGCACCAGCACCTCGGGATCGAAAATGCGCATCACCAGCTTCTCGCCGAAGGCCGTCGGCAGGGTCGCCAGGCGCAGTTCGATCTCCTGGCCGTCGGGCGAACGCGTCTTGATGCGGCCGTCCTGTGGGCGACGTTTTTCCACCACGTCCATGCGACCGAGGATCTTGATGCGGCTGGTCATGGCATTGAGCACCGCCATCGGGATCTGGTACACCTGATGCAGCACGCCGTCGATGCGGAAACGCACGATGCCGATGTCGCGGCGCGGCTCGATGTGGATGTCGGAGGCGCGCTGCTCGAAGGCGTACTGCCACAGCCAGTCGACGATCTGGACGATGTGCTGGTCGTTGGCGTCCAGAGAAGTCTTGCTCTTGCCCAGTTCGACCAGTTGCTCGAAATTGGAAATACCGGTGCGCGCCACGTCGCCACGCGCCATGGCGCCCTTCACCGACTTGGCGAGGCTGTAGAACTCCACCTGGTAACGGGCAATGTCCTCGGGGTTGGCGATGACGAGGCGGATGTCCTTCTTGATGATCGGCCTGAGCTCGGTTTCCCAGGCGCGGATGAACGGCTCGGCCGTGGCGATGACCACTTCCTGCGCGCGCACCTCCACCGGCAGGATGCGGAAGCGCGTCGCGTAGGCACTGCTCATGACGTCAGTGACGGCGGTCAGATTCACCTTGAGCGGATCGATGTGGTAGTAGCCCAGTCCGGACCAGGCGGCCAGCCATTCCGTGAGGGCGGGCAGGTCGAGCAGCCGGTGCGGCGTTTCGGGCGTTTTCCAGCGCTGCTCGGCAATGACACTGAGGGGATGGCGATCGCCGCGGTAGTAACGGCGTTCCTGGCGAAAGGCTTCCGCCTCCGAGCGCGGCAACTTGCCCTCCGCCAACAGCCCATCGATAAGTTCCGGCAGAGTCAGGCGGTGTTCAGCAGGCGCGTGTACATTCATGATGCGTGACTATACCGCTATCGCACCAAAGCTTCACGCCACGCGGCCAGCTTGTTCTCGAAATTCCAGCTAGCATTGGCCGGGCTGGTCGAGGGCAGGATGCGCGTCTCGTAGCCGAGCGCCGCAACTACCGGCGCGAACTTCCCCGGCGTCTGGCCGTTAAAGCAGATGCGCCGTACTGCCAGCGCCGACTTTTTCAAGGCGGCAAAGTCATTGGGCACGGGATTGCGAATGGCGCTGTCAAGACTACCCATCCGCTCGCAGGCGGCATAGACATCCCAGATGGCGAAGCCGGCGGTCTTTACTGCCTCCTGTCTCGCCGCGTAATTCATCTCGACCAGCGGCTGCGCGAGGATCGCGCCGAGAATCTTCCAGAACTGGTTTTGCTTGTGGGCGTAATACTGCTGCGCGGCTAGCGAGGCTATAGACGGGAAAGAGCCGAGGATCAGCACCTCGGCTCTGGGATCGATGATGGGGGCGAGCCCCCGCAACACGGTCACTTGCCCGACAGGGACATGCTCAGCATCAGGTCGTTGATACGTTTGACGAAGGTGGCGGGATCGTCGAGCTGACCGCCCTCGGCGAGCAGCGCCTGGTCGAACAACACGGCGCTCCAGTCGTCGAACTTGGCTTCCTCGTATTTCAGGCGCAGCACCACCGGATGCTTCGGATTGATTTCGAGGATCGGCCTGGACGTCGGTGCCTGCTGGCCGGCGGCCTTGAGGATGCGCGCCAGGTTGCCGGACACGTCATGCTCGTCGGCCACCAGACAGGCCGGACTGTCGGTCAGGCGGTGCGTGACGCGCACTTCCTTGACGCGCTCGCCGAGGCTCTTGCCGATCTTGTCGGTAAGTTCCTTGAAGTCGCCGGCATCCTTTTCCTGCTCCTGCTTCTCGGCTTCATCTTCCAGCTTGCCAAGATCAAGGCCGCCCTTGGCCACCGACACCAGTTGCTTGCCGTCGAATTCGGTCAGGTGCGACACCACCCACTCGTCCACGCGGTCGGAGAGCAGAATCACCTCAATGCCCTTCTTGCGGAACACTTCCAGATGCGGGCTGTTCTTCGCCGCGTTGAAGGTCTCGGCGGTGACGTAGTAGATCTTCTCCTGCTCGGGCTTCATGCGGCCGATGTAATCCGCCAGCGAGACGGTCTCGTCCTTCGTATCCGCCAACGTGGAAGCGAAGCGCAACAGGCCGGCGATCTTGTCCTTATTGGCAAAGTCTTCACCGATCCCTTCCTTCAGCACCTTGCCGAACTCGCCCCAGAACTTGGCAAACTTCTCCTGGTCATTCGCCGCCATTTCAGCCAGCAGACCCAGCACCTTGCCGGTACAGCCCTTGCGAATGGCCTCGATGTCCTTCGATTCCTGCAAAATTTCGCGCGAGACGTTGAGCGGCAGGTCGGCCGAATCCACCACGCCGCGCACGAAGCGCAGATACAACGGCATCAACTGCTCGGCGTCGTCCATGATGAAGACGCGGCGCACGTAAAGCTTGATGCCATGGCGCGCGTTGCGGTCCCACAGGTCGAACGGTGCGCGGGCGGGTATGTAGAGCAGTTGCGTGTATTCGCTCTTGCCCTCGACGCGGGCGTGCGTCCACGCTAGCGGATCGTCGTAGTCGTGGCCAACGTGCTTATAGAAGGCCTTGTAGTCGTCTTCCGTAACTTCGCTCTTCGGCTTGGCCCATAGGGCAGAAGCCTGGTTGACCGTTTCGTCCTCATCCGTCTCGACCTGCGCCTTCTTCTCCTCGTCCCACTTCTCGCCCTTCATCACGATCGGCTGGACGATGTGGTCGGAATACTTGCGGACAATCGACTTGATCTTCCACGACGACAGCAGGTCGTCCTGGTCGGCGCGCAGGTGCAGGGTGATCTCGGTGCCGCGCTGCGGCCGGTCGATCATCGCAATGGTGAATTCGCCGCCACCATCGGAAATCCACTCCACCCCCTGGTCGGTGGCTTCACCGGAACGACGGGTGCGCACCGTCACCTGGTCGGCGACGATGAACGAGGAATAGAAGCCGACGCCGAACTGGCCGATCAGATGGGCATCCTTCTGTTGGTCGCCGGTCAGCTGCGAGAAAAACTCGCGCGTGCCGGACTTGGCGATGGTGCCGAGGTTGGCGATCACCTCGTCACGGTTCATGCCGACGCCGTTGTCGGCGATGGTAAGCGTACGTTGCTCTTTGTTGTAGCCGATGCGGATCTTGAACTCCGCGCCATCTTCCATCATCGCCGCTTTGTGCAGCGACTCGAAACGCAGCTTGTCGCAGGCATCCGAGGCATTGGAAATCAGCTCGCGCAGGAAGATCTCGCGGTTGCTGTACAGAGAATGGATCATGAGGTGCAGCAGTTGCTTCACCTCGGTCTGGAAACCCAGGGTTTCTTGACTGGCAGTAGCGGTCATGCAAATTCCTCCGAAAGAACGAGTCAGAGAAATAGGGTCGCCAGCAGGGTTTTCAAGAGGGAATCAATCGTATGCGCTACGGCGGCTCGCCATTTCCTTCTCCAGGCGCTCATGGGTATCGGCTAGGTCGTGGCTGTGCAGCGACAGCAGATGGTAGAGCCGGTGCAGAGCCTTGAGAAGCTCCGCAGTGGTGTTGTCCCTGGGCTGGACCTCCAGTTCATAGGCGATCTCGGCCGATTCACCGGCACGGAGGCGATCCATCTGCCGCGCCATGGCCTGGTCCTCGCCAAGGATGTGGAAGGCCAGCCAAGCTGAGAGGAAACCGTGCAGGGTCTCGGCCGGCTGCTTCATCGCGCCGCGTGCCCGCCACATTGCGCCGAGTTGTTCGACGAACTGGTGGTGGTGCCAGACATGTTGATCGACATGCCTGGCATCCACGCCGACCTGGCGCATCAGCACTTCCTCGTCGTGAAAATGCTCGCGCGCATAGTCGGCCAGCTGCTTGAAGAGGATCTGCATGCGACCCTCGGACATGGCATCCTCGGTCAGCATCACGTCGCCCAGTTCGTTGGTGATATCCACCAGTCGATGGTGTTGCGCATCGACGATCTCGATCCCCGTAAAGAACTGTGGTCCCCAGCTGAAAACTTCCATGACACCCCCTACGAATAACTGATTTCGACGATTTCGATTTCGCGCAATCCCGCCGGACTCAGGAAGCGTACCACGTCCCCCTCGCGCGCCTTCATCAGCGCGCGCGCCAGCGGCGAAATCCAGCTGATGGCACCCGTGCCCGGATTCGCCTCGTCAATGCCGACGATACGGTAGATCACTTCCTCATCGATATCGAGATAAGTGACGGTCACCGCCGCGCCAAAAAACACCTGGTCCAGATTGGACTGATGGACGGGATCGACCACCACAGCATTGTCGAGCCGCTTGGTCAGATAGCGGATGCGCCGGTCCATCTCGCGCAGCCTTTTCTTTCCATAGATGTAGTCGCCATTTTCCGAGCGGTCGCCGTTGCTGGCCGCCCAGGCCACCACCTGGGTCAGCTGCGGCCGCTCGACCTTGACCAGCCGCTCGAATTCCGCGCGCAGGGCAGCATGACCGGCGGGCGTGACGTAATTCTTCGTACCGGGGGGCAGCGCAGGAACACCGACAGGATCGCCATTCTCCTCGTCCTGTTCGCTTTCCTTGACAAAGGCCTTGTTCATCTTGGGGCTATCGCAGTGGGCAAAGTCGCTATTATGTGCCGTCCCGCCAGCGCCGACTTTCACCATGCAGAAAAACTGGAGAACCCCGAACCTCGTCCTGATCTGCGGCGGCATCATAATGACCTTGGCGATGGGCGTGCGGCACGGCTTCGGCCTGTTCCTGCAACCCATGACGCTGGACCACGGCTGGAGCCGCGAAACCTTCGCTTTTGCCCTGGCCTTGCAGAACCTGCTATGGGGCGCCAGCCAGCCGCTCTCCGGTCTCCTTGCCGACCGCCATGGCGCCGGCAAGGTGATGATCACCGGCATCGTGCTCTATGTACTGGGCCTCGTCGGCATGGCCTGGGCAACTACCAGCACCGGCTTCATCCTGTCCGCCGGCATCCTGATCGGCATCGGCCTGTCGGGCACCACCTTCAGCATCGTCTATGGCGTGCTCGGCCGCATCACCCCGCCGGAAAAACGCAGCATGGCACTCGGCATCGCCGGCGCGATGGGCTCCTTCGGCCAGTTCGCCCTGCTGCCGGTTTCGCAGGGCTTGATCAGCAGCGTCGGCTGGCTGAACGCGCTGCTGATCCTCGCCGCCGTCGCCGCGCTGATGGCACCGCTGTCGGTGGCACTAGCCGAACCGCACCGCGATCTCACCGCCGGTCGCCACGCCCAGTCGGCTTGGAGTGCGATCCGCGAAGCCTTCGGCCACGGCGGTTTCAACCTGCTCAACATCGGCTATTTCGTCTGCGGCTTCCAGGTCGTCTTCATCGGCGTGCATCTGCCGGCTTACCTGTCCGACCAGGGACTGCCGGCCAACGTCGGCGTCACCTGCCTGGCCCTGATCGGCCTGTTCAACATCTTCGGCACCTTCAGCGCCGGCTGGCTGGGCCGGCGCCATAGCAAGAAGCACCTGCTGGCGGGGATTTACATCCTGCGCAGCAGCATCATCGTCATCTTCCTCGCCATGCCGCTGACGCCGTGGTCGGCCTACGTATTTTCCATGGCCATCGGCTTCCTGTGGCTGGCCACCGTGCCGCTGACCAACGGCATCATCGCGCAGGTGTTCGGCGTCGCCTACCTCTCCATGCTGGGCGGTTTCGTCTTCTTCAGCCACCAGATCGGCAGTTTCCTCGGCGCCTGGCTGGGCGGCGTGCTGTTCGACCGCACCGGCAGCTACGACATCGTGTGGACCATCATCATCGGGCTGGGCGTGCTGGCGATGGCGATCAACCTGCCGATTGACCAGCGGCCGCTGGAGCGGCTGCGGGAAAAACCCGCCTGATCAGATCGCCTGCGTGATGGTCACCTCTGTCTGGTTGCGCTGCGTTTTCAGCAATGACAGCTCCCGTTCGGGAATGCTGATCGAGCCGGCCTTGTCCTTGTCGCAGTAGATCAGGGCGATGGGCCACCCCTTGATATTGAGGGGGAACAGTACGAAGGTCTTGGCCGGAATCCGCTCGCGATACCACTTCGGCACCTTGTCGGCGATCTTAGGATCGCCAATGTCGCTCATGATGATGTCCAGCCCCTTGCCGGTGGCCAGCAGGAAAACATCATTGACCTCCGTCAACATTGGAAAGTTGAACTGCTTGACGAAGCTGTAGAGAAAGTTTGTTCATAGCCGCATTCTGCGGTGAACCATTCTGTATCTCAAGCGTCCCAAGCGGGAACCCTTTGGAATCACACCCATGGCCCGCTACAAGCAGATCGACACCAGTCCGCGCCTTATCGCTGTGGATCTTCAAAGGCGGTTGCTGCCGGACACCCTTGAGTACACCCTCAACCACCTGATCGACCACGAATTCGACCTGTCGGGGTTCGACGCCCGCTACAACAACGACCGCACCGGCGCCAGCGCCTACCCCCCGGAGATGCTGCTCAAGGTTGTCTTGTTCGCCTACAGCCATTCGAGGCGCTCGGCGACTTGCTCGACGCGAACAATATCCAGGAACGGCTGACCATGCGCAACTTCATGGATGGCCTGCGCGGTAGCGGCGTCGACACTGGCGGGCCAAGTGCGTTCTCGAACGCCGACCGGCAGGCGTTCGCCAACCGGCTCGACGGACTGCTGGCAAAGCTCGGCGGCCTGCTTGATTCGACCGGCTGCGGGGAAAATCAGCCGGTCATCCCGCCGAGTAATTCAGCACGGCGAAGAAATGCAGGCCGGTGCCGGCGGCGACAAAGCCGTGCCAGATCGCGTGGGCGTAGCGCAGCCGCGAATCGAGCATGTAAAAGACGACGCCCGCCGTGTAGGCCACCCCGCCGCCGACCAGCAGTGCGATCCCCGGCAGCGGCAAGCGCTCCACCAGCGGGACGGCAGCGATCAGCGCCAGCCAGCCCATGACGAGATAAAGTCCCGTCGACAGCCAGCGATGGGACAGCAGGTTGAAAGTTTTCATGAGGATGCCGGCGAGCGCCAGCGACCAGACGATGACGAACAGCGTCCGCCCCCAGGGGCCGTCGAGCACGCCCAGCGCGAACGGCGTATAGGTGCCGGCGATGAAGGCATAGATCGCCCCGTGGTCGAGCTTGCGGAAGATGCCTTTCAGGCGGCCCGGCCGCATGGCGTGATACAGCGTCGAAGCGAGGTAAAGCAGAATCATCGTGGCCGCGAAGACGCCGAAGCCGACGATTTGCGCCGGACCGAAGTCGCGGGCCGCAATGAACAGGAAGGGCGCACCGACGATCGCCGCCAGCAGCGCCACACCGTGGCTGACGCTGTTGGCAATTTCCTCTCCGAGGCTTTGCGGTCGCTCGCTCATGACACCCATTGTGTCACTGTCGCCCCTAATTCTCTAAGGAAACACTGAATAAGTGTTGATTGGAGTGAACGATTTCATTGTCATGC
>JACDZJ010000345.1_pt1 | contig 14699 bp, 11 predicted proteins | sample 7365721 | NCBI WGS metagenome assembly JACDZJ01 (sample SAMN15143480, study PRJNA637477) | pond metagenome | biome: freshwater wetland ecosystem [ENVO:00000243]; feature: pond [ENVO:00000033]; material: pond water [ENVO:00002228]; isolation source: pond water containing pink berries ... | reverse complement strand
CTACATAATTTAAGAATCACGCTGAATAACAGCGATATATAATATTAATCGAAATGAAGTCTAATCTCTATTGGTTGTTTAATATTAGTAATTGCTGGAGTAGTCATTACGTTAAATGCAAATATGGAACAGAAAAAGGTGATGGTTAACGAAGCGAAGCAAAAACCATTAACTGTGGTGAAAACTGTTAGAGTTGGTATGAAAACACTAATTAAATCTCTGACATTGACAGGTATACTAAAATCAAATCAAGAATTAGAAATTATTTCAGAAACAGAAGGTAAAATAACAGAATTGAAATTTGAATTGAACCAAAAAGTAGTCGAGGGTCAGGTACTGGCAAAAACATATGCAGAAACAAAAATGGTTCAATACCAGATAGCTGATTTGAATTTCAAAAAAGCAAAACGCGATTTTGAACGTTATGAAGCTCTTTTCAAAAACAATAACCTTTCGGAATTTGAATTGGAAAATGCACGTTTTCAAATGCAAAATACCCAACAAAACCTTATATTAGCACAGCATTTAGTTGATTTTACATCCATCAAAAGCCCTATCAATGGAACAGTTACTCAAAAATTAGTTACCAACGGAAAAGTATTAACACTGGGAAGTCCAATAGCTGTAATTACCGATATTTCGAAACTAAAGTTGTTTGTGAATATATCTCCTGTGGATATTAATATTGTGAAAGTTGGACAAAAGGTAAGTATTTCAATTCCTGATAGACAAAACGAACAATTTATAGGCATAATCAAGTCAATAAGTGTTCAAAGTAATCAAGCTGGAAGTTATCCAATTGAAATTTGTATGGAGAACAATCTTAAAAAACCTCTTTTAGCAGGAATGAATGCACAAGTAGTTTTTACTGAGAATCATTTAAATCAAGTGTTAGTAATTCCTCGTCTTGCAGTTGATGGAAATAAAGTGTGGGTAGTTGAAAACAATGTAGCTATTGAAAAAATCATAAAATGTGGCGTTGAAAATGGAGAATATATTGAAATTGTAAATGGACTTACACCTGGAGATCAGGTAATTATTATGGGACAAAATAATATTACTAACAATCAACTTGTTAAAATCAGAAATTGAATAATCATTGATTTTTTGTTAACTGCATACTCTAATAAATTAGACATTTACACAATGACAATTACAGAGCTTTCAATAAAAAGACCTATTTTAATTGTTGTCTTTTTTTTAATAATAAGTTTGCTAGGAATATTTGCTGTTAGGCAATTGAAATATGAACTTTTACCCAAAATAAATGCACCATACATTACTATTGTGTCAGTTTATGAGGGAGCTTCACCCGCGGAAGTCGAAAATTCAATTACAAAAAAAATAGAAGATGCTATTTCGAGTGTAAGTAAAGTAAAACGAATTACTTCACGCTCCAACGAAGGTTACGCCATTATTTCCATTGAATTTATTCAAGACACCGACATTGACATGGCTATGCAAGAAGTACAACGTCAAGTAAATCAGGTAGTACCTCAATTCCCTAATGGAGCAAAAAGTCCCGTAATTGATAAATATTCATTAGCCGATTTACCTATTTTACGTATAGCAGCTTCTTCAAAAATGAATGAAAATGAATTTTACAGGTTACTGAAAGATCAAATTAAACCCCGTTTGGCACAACTCAGTGGTGTGGGCCGAATTCAATTGGTAGGTGGTAATGAAAAAAAAATAAATATTTTAATCGATGAACAAAGACTGAAATACTATCAAATGCCGATTTTAGCTGTTGTTCATGCTTTACAAAAAGCAAATCTAGAAATTCCGATTGGTAATATCAAAGACAAAGACGCACAATTTGGATTACGAATTAACGGAAAATTTACACAATTTGAAACCATAGCAAATTTGGATATTGCCTTATTACCCGATGGTAGTAAAATAAAACTTAAAGACATTGCTAGAATTGAAAGCGGGGATAAAGATACACATACAGTAACTCGCCTGAACCAAAAAAATGCAGTTGGTATAGTGATACAAAAGCAATCAAATGCAAATGCAGTTGATGTAGCCGAAAAACTAAGAAAAGAATTAAAAACAATTGAAACTGAATACATAACTGAAAGAATTCAATTCGAAGTAGCTGCTGACAGTTCTGATTTTACCCTCAAAGCCACCGATACAGTTTTTCATGATTTAATAATTGCTATTGTGTTGGTTGCTTTGGTAATGCTAGTATTCCTACATTCGATCCGAAATTCGTTGATAGTTATGTTGGCTATTCCAACTTCACTGGTATTTTCATTTATTGGAATGTGGGCAATGGACTTTACCCTTAATCTAATGACATTGCTAGCTATGAGTTTGGTAATAGGTATTTTGGTAGACGATTCCATTGTAGTGCTTGAAAACATTTACCGTCATTTGGAAATGGGCAAAGACAAAGTGCGTGCATCTATTGCTGGTAGAAATGAAATTGGTTTTTCAGCACTTTCTATTACCTTGGTTGATGTGGTGGTCTTCTTGCCTTTAGCTTTTGTTCCAGGCATTACTGGTGGATTGGTAAAGGAATTTGCTTTAGTAATCGTTTCATCAACGTTAGCGAGTTTGTTGGTTAGCTTCACCCTTATACCAATGCTTTCGTCACGATATGCAAAATTAGAACATTTCAGTTCGAATAATTGGTTGGGATGGTTTTTTACTTTTATTGAGAAACAATTGAGTAAACTTACCTTTTATTATGGCTTGTTGCTAAAGATTGGATTAAGAAATCGTTGGGTGATTTACATCATTGCGTTTGGGTCATTGTTTGCCAGTGTTATTTTGGTTACCAATGGCATTATAGGTGGCGAATTTTTACCTCCAGCAGATAAAGGCGAAATTTCTGTAATAATAGAGACACCTGAAGGTTCAAAATTTGATGAAACAAATTACATTGCAAAAAGAATAGAAAAAAAACTATCGAAACTTCCCGAAGTTACGCGTATTTTCAGTACTGTTGGCGTATCCAACGATCCTTTTTATGGTCAAATTTTAGGTGATAATCAGATTGAATTATCGGTTTTACTTGTTGATAAAACGGAACGTAACAAATCAGTAATAAAACTATCACAGCAAATTTGTGACCTTGTTTTGCAGGAACCAGGGACAAAAGTGAAGGTTTCGCCTATAGGTATAATCGGAACTGAAATGGTTCCAATTCAGATATTAATTAGTGGTGCCGACCGTGAAAAGGTAATGCAATATGCGAAATCGCTAAAACAAAACGTAAAAAAAATAGATGGAACTGATGATATTCGTCTTTCGGCAATCGAAGGAAAATCTGAATTAGTTATTCAAATTAACCGCGACCGCTTAGCTAGCTTAGGTTTGGAGCTTGTAGATGTTGCTACTTCGTTACGAGTGGCTCTTACAGGATACGATGAACTAAAATTCAGAGAAAATAATACAGAGTATCACATACGATTTCAATTGCAAAATATCGACCGGAATAGCACAACTCAAATAACTAACCTTAGTTTTATCAATAATCGCGGTGAAGTTATTTACCTGAATCAAATCGCCACCATTCAACGTATTACCTCACCAAGTGTATTGGAACGACGCAATAAAAATGCTTCAGTAATTTTGTTTTCAAAAACGATTGGAAAAACTGTGAACGAAATTGGAAATGACATTGTGCAAATGGTTACACAAAACCCACCGCCGATTGGTGTGAATGTGAGTTACGAAGGAGATATGGAAATGGCAGATGACTCATTTTTTTACCTTTCATTGGCACTTATAGCAGGAATTACATTTATGTTCTTAATCATGGTTGCTTTGTACAATTCGTTTTTGTACCCATTTGTAGTGTTGTTTTCAATACCTGTGGCACTTACAGGAGCTTTATTGGCACTTGGTTTGACCATGAAATCGTTGAATGTGTTTTCAATATTCGGTGTGATTATGATGTTAGGACTTGTAGCAAAAAATGCCATTTTGATTGTTGATAAAACCAATGAAATGAAATTTAATGATAGAAATGTTTTGTATTCGCTTTTAACCGCAGGGAAAACCCGTTTACGTCCAATTTTGATGACAACCTTGTCTATGGTGATTGGTATGTTGCCTTTGGCTTTGCAAAATGGAGCAAGTGCTGAATATAATTCGGCTTTGGCATGGGTACTTATTGGCGGGCTAAGTAGTTCAATGATTTTTACTCTTTTTGTAGTACCATCCATTTACTTAGAACTTGACAGACTAAAAGTTTGTTTTAGTAAAATTTTCAATTCAACATCTCAAATAAATATTAAAATTAGTAATAAAACACTACTAATAGCTTTTGGGATAATTGTATTAGCAACAGCAAACGCACAAAAAACACTAAGCTTGAAAGAAGCAGAAAATTTGTTGGTTACTAAAAATCCTGAATTAATGATTAAAAAACAAGAAATTGAGAAATCAACATGGCAAATAACTGATGCTCGAAGTATTTATCTGCCTTCATTGAATTTCAGTTCTACCTATACATATAATATCAAACCACAGGTTTTTTTCTTACCTGCTACTTTTTTTAATTCTACTGCAAATCCTGATGATTTCGCTTCAATTGAAGCTAGTGCTAAGAATGTATATCAAGCCAATTTAACCCTTGAAATGCCCCTTGTACAATTTCAAAACAAAGCAATACTATCTAACGCAAAACTGAATAAAGAGAACAAAGTTTTGAATTATCAATCGGCTGAAAAACAGAAGATTTCGGATATACGCAAAACCTATTATTCAGCACTTTTGGCAAAATCGCAAATCGATTTTTGGACCGAAAACAACAAACAGCAATTACGCATTTTGGAGGAATCGAAACAACGTCTACATCAAGGCTTGCTCAACGAAACCGATACTTTGCAGATATTTTTGCAGGTAGAGAATATTAAACCTAATATCCTGAATGCAAAAAACGATTATCAACTTGCAATCAGACAATTGATATTGTTGCTCAATTCGAATATTGATGAAAACATCAGCTTAACAGATAGTTTAAGTTGGACTCCTTCAATTCTATTGTACGAAAATAGCAAATTAGAAAATCGAACAGATATTCAGCAATTATACCTGCAAACCAAAATATTAGATAACAACTTGAAAATCGAAAATGCCAGCATTCTGCCTAATTTGCAACTGGTTGCACAACATTCACTTGTAACGCAATACAAAAATTTTGAGTTTAATAAATATCAATTGATAAATGCCGATTTCGTTGGTTTGCAATTGACTGTTCCTATTTTCAATGGTTATAGAAATCTAAGCAAGATAAAACAAGCTCAAATTTCACACAAACAGGGTGTTGAAACTTTAGAGTATACAAAAAAACAAGCAAATTTTGAAGTACAAACATTTATAACAAACCTACAAAATATCTCAGCACAATTAGTTAATCAAGAAAAGATTAATTTGGCAGCATACCGTTATTATCAATTGGTTTACAATCAATGGAAACAGGGTTTGGTAAAACAAAGTGATTTGCAAAGTGCACAACTCTCAATACAACTTGCAAAATTAAATCAGTTTGGATTGATATATAAATATCTAATTACCGAAGCCGAATTAAAAAGAATAAAAGGTTTGTAATTAATTTATATTTTCGCTCTGATTCTACTTAATGTTTCGAGCGTTATACCCAGGTATGAGGCAATGTACGAAAGAGGGACAAATTTTACAATAAGTGGTTCCCGTTCTAATAAACGTTGGTAACGTTCAGCGGCAGTTAAAAATTGCAATGAGTAAAGCCGATCTTCAAGCCAGAGTGCATAAAATTGAGTGATATTTAGTTCAATCTTTTCAAGTTGTGTAAATTTCTGTTTTAGTTTTTCAAATTCTAAAACCGAAATGGCATATATTTCACAATCAGTAACTGCTTGAATATATTCGCGGCTTGGTTCGCTCAGAAGACTGCTTCTTAGTACCACAGATATATCCAATGGCAATGATAATGTCGTAATTACCTCATTTCCGTCTTTCAAATAGTAATTACGAAGTATACCAGACTTCGAAAAATAAATAAATTTGCAATACTCTCCTTCTTTTAATAAAAATTGGTTTTTTCTAAGGAGATGTAGTTTTACAAAATTCTTAGTATTCTCGGATTCACTTAATTTCGAAATTTCAATAAATATCTGTTCTATTTGAACAGCATAATTGTAATAAAAATCTTTTATTTCAGTCATTTCTTTTCTTAAAAAATGGATATTTTATAATAGTAATATCGTTATATGTTCACAGTACTTTTTTGGAACATAACGACCAAAATTATGTTCATTTGAGGTTTGGGAGAGTATTTGCTGACTTAAAACGGCAAAAGTAAATGCGAGAAAAAGAATTGATAAATGCATATAAAACCACTAATGAACAAAGCTGATTTACTTGATAGCTCTTAGATATTTGAATTTGCTTTTTTTCGGTGATTAAACACATAATCCTTAGTTATGAAACATTACAAAATCGTCACAAATTAATGAATAATTATAATATTTCAAGGTCAAAAAATGTTGTCTCTATTCATTTTAATTTTGCAAATCAGCAATTACTCTATGGACAAAGTATTCGGAAAAAAACTTTTCTTAAGTTCTTGTTGTTGCTTTTAATGGATTGATTTGGATTCTCCTCTTAACAAAATATAATTACTATTAATTTGGAAATCTATTTTCAGATGACCTATTGACCTATCATTGTTACAATAATAACTCTAGGCTCAATTCTTAAATACTAATAATTTTTAGTTTAATTTACCAATTGTTTACGTCACAGATATAGACTGGTGTTCGAGTTTTTTTAACCAATCAAATGGTATTTATCAATCACTTTAAATTCAATTTTGAATCTGTGGAAAAAACTGTATTGTTTCTTTTAACAGTAGTATCGGATAAAACAAATTTGATTTCAGTTCCAATTCTTTGCTATGCATCATCCCTTTGCAAACAAATATCTTACCAATACTATTCTCACCAATGTGGTTGCGAAAATGAACAAAATCACTTTGAGTCAAATGGAAAGATTTATTCGAAGCAAAACTAAACAATAAAAAAATTTATGGTAACAAACCATTAAACGAATTGGAACACCGAGAGATAACTTATGCGAAAAATAAATTGATTCCTCTTTCCCAAAATAAAAATTAGTCAATACGCTGCGTCAAAAAAAACCAACTCATGATTCATATAAGTAAAGTTCTCAAACAGTATGTGAAATATATATAGTTGTTAATTTTTTGGTAATAATTTATCGTAACTTGCAGACAACTATAATACAAAGATACAAAATATTGCAAATATCTACATCTAATTAAAAAAGATATTTTATTGATAAATTGAAATATAATTATAATGAAAAACTAAATAAAACGCTTATTCATTTATTTAACACTTACAAAAAGAGAAACTGTATTAACGATAAAATGTGCTCTATAACGTTTCGGGTGGGTAAATTCATTTCATAAGATATAGACACATAGTAATAAAAAGTAAAAGAAAACATAGTAACACATAGATTTTTTGTTTATTCAAAAATAAATGGAAGACCAAATTATATTATTGGGTTACAAAAAAAATAACAAAGTTAATATACTATGTATACTTCTCCATTTTACAAAAAAAACTATGTGCAACTATGTGTTTTAAAGTATGATTTACTATGTGTCGAATTCTTTTTATGGTGATTCTTAGTATATACCCACCCAAAACTTTACAGAGCCATAAAATGAGTTGTTAGTGGCTTTATTAACAATTAATTTTGAGGTCTTTGTAACAAACCACTGCAAATAAACCAACATGAGAAAATTAATTGACTTAAGTAAATAACACTACAAAAAACTATTGAAAATCTAATACTTACGTAAATTTTGTCAGTATACTTTGTTATTGAACAGTTTACCTTTTTGCAGATTTGCGGTTACCAAAATTGCTGTATGGTTTTCCGTTTCTTGGGGAGCCATTTTTGTTCCCGGTGGAATTGGCTGATTGTCCGCGCAATTCTTTAGATTTTGGATTGGGATTTGATGAGCGGTCTGTCTTTTTAGTTTGTTTCGCGTTTCGCGTTCCGCGTTCCGTGTTCCGTTTTTCAGGCTGTGGGTTTCGGGTTTCAGGTTTCGGGTTTTGTGTTTCGTGTTGTGGGTTAGAATTTGCCAAAGATGCCATAACTTCAGTGATTTCATGAGCTTGAAGTTGTCGCCATTCGCCAAGTGGTAAACCTTTCAGATTAATATTCATGATGCGAATTCGCTCCAATTTCACAACTTCATATTCAAAGTATTCGCACATACGACGGATTTGGCGATTGAGACCCTGAATTAAAATGATTCGAAAAGTATAAACTGATTCTTTTACAACTTTGCATTTTTTGGTTGTTTCGCCTAACATGGGAACACCATTGCTCATTCTTTGAATAAATTCGTCGGTAATCGGTTTATTAACAGTGACAAGGTATTCTTTTTCATGTTTGTTACCGGCACGTAGAATATTATTTACAATATCGCCGTTATTAGTTAAAAAGATAAGTCCATGTGAATCTTTATCCAGCCTGCCAATAGGGAAAATGCGTTCGTGATAGCCAATGTAATCGATAATTGAGTCTTTTACACCAATTTCGGTGGTACTGATAATTCCAACCGGTTTATTGAATGCCAGAAAAACAAAGTCTTCACCGACTTTTGCTGCTATCAAATTGCCATTTAACAATACTTTATCTTTTGCAGAAACCTGATCGCCAATACTTGCTCTATGTCCATTTACAAATACATGACCTTGTTCAATGTATTTGTCGGCTTCGCGACGTGAACAAACACCGCTGTCGCTGATAAATTTGTTTAATCGGATAGTTACGGTCATTGGAGTTTGAAAGGTTTGAAAAGTTTAGATAGGTTTTAAAATATAAAGCAATTCGCTCATTATCATGGCAGTTGCTCCCCAAATTTCGACATTATTAATTTTGTAAAATGGTGCGTTTATTTTAATTCCAAGTGACTGAGATACAAATTCTTTTTCGCTGATAACGTTTTCCTTGAAAAAATCTTCAATCGGAACTTCGATTAATGATTGTACTTCTTTTTTATCTAAAACGAATTCAGGTTTTTGAGCGAAATAACCTACAAAAGCTTTTACCAAAAAATTGCAGAGTGGTATAAACAAATCAGATAGTTGTCCGATAATCTCAATTTTACCTGACTCAACCCCAATTTCTTCGTATGTTTCGCGCAAAGCAGTATCATCGTATCCTTTGTCAATCGCTTCCTTTTTTCCTCCCGGAAACGAAATTTGTCCGCTATGAGCTCCTTCATATTCACTCCTTTGAATGAAAACGGTTTTCAATTGTTCATTCTCGGGAAAAAGCAGAATTAACACAGCACTTTGTTTTGCCAAACAGATCATATCCTGCATGGTTTCCAATTCTTTAGCTCTTTGTGCAGGTGCCATTTTCAAGTGGTAGTTTGTCGGTGACAAAGGTTGGTGAAATATCTGTTTTAAATCATTTTTACTGATTAACATGATGTTGAAAAATATGTCATGCTGATTTTGCAGGTTAAGTTTGAAAGTAGATTTTAATAAAAACTCTTTTGGTGTTTATGTAACCAAAAGAGTTTTGAGTTTACAGCACTCACAGTTTTTTTGCATTTTGAAACGGTTTCTGTATTTTTACACAATTAGTTTTTCAACTTCTTTTTTTAAAATTGGAAGATGTTTGATGATAATATTCCAAATCTGAACATTCTCAATTTCATCGTAACCATGAGTTAGCTTGTTGCGGGTATCCACAATTTTTCGGGAGTTTGAAATTGTGATGTCAGGATATTTTTTCAGCAATGAATCCATTGCTTCACCAATCGTGATCAAATTCCTTTCAACTGCATCTAGTAGTAAATAATTTGAATCGTATACAATAAAGTCCTTATTTTCACCAATATAGTTGTCAATATTTTCAATACAAATCAAAATGTCTTTGATAATTTTATTAGTTGAATTGACAATAGATAGGATATTTTGTTGCATTTATTTCACGAATAAAATATGGATTTTTGAGTGAACGTTCGGTTAAAATATCAATATTGGGTTGCAATAAATCTTTTAACTCGTATTCCAAATCCCACAAATGCTCTCCTGCATCAACCGGATCTAATCCATCCTGCAGATTTATCAAAAAATCAACATCACTATTCGCGTCAAATTTTTCGGTAAGTACCGAACCAAAAACAAAAGCATTTTTAATTTTATGTTTTTGTAAAAGGTCTTTAATTTGAGGCATTAAAGCTAAAATTGTTGGATGATGCATACTATCATTTGTTTATTATTTTGCAAATATACAACATTCTTCTTATTGACAAATTACACATCCCTCGCATTTTGACAATTCTCCACGTAAACGTTTTTCTACCAGTATCTTAATTCTATCTTTCAAAGCTTCTATACGGATATTTTCGATCACATCGTTGGTAAAAGCAAACATGAGTAACAATCGTGCTTCTTTTTCGGAAATACCGCGCGATTGCATATAAAATTTTGCCGTTTCGTCCAAAGAGCCAATGGTGGCACCATGTGAACATTTCACATCATCTGCGTAAATTTCCAGTTGCGGTTTGGTGCGCATTTTGGCTGTTTTGCTCAATAATATATTCCGGTTGGTTTGGAATGCGGCTGTTTTCTGAGCATTTTTTGCCACATAAAGTTTCCCTGTAAATCCACCTTTCGACATATCGTCCAACACATATTTGAATAATTCGGTGCTATGGCAATTGGGTTTATTGTGAATGATAGAAGTAAAATTATCCACCTGTTGGTTTTTATCGGCTATCACCATACCACAAAGATTGGTTTCGCAATTTTCACCATCAATATCAATTTCTATCGTATTTCGGGTCTGACCGTTATGAAGTGTAATAATATTTGCCAAAACAGTAGAAGACCTTTGTTGGTCGATAAGTAAAGTGGAAAGATTGGTAGTTTTGGTATGAGTATTTTCTAATTTGTAATGCTCGTAAGTGGCATTTTCACCAACAAAAACTTCGGTTACCCGATTGGAGAGAAAACGTACATCGTCCACAGTATGGTCACAAACCAATAATTGAGCTTTGGCACCTTCTTCGAAAATAATCAGATTGTGACTATTTGCCATAGAATCGACATCGGAACGCATAATATTCACTAATTGCACCGGTTTGTCAAGTACCACGTTTTTAGGCACAAACATAAAGAAACCATCCTGAGCAAACGCACCATTAAACGCAATTAATCCATCTTTTTTGGTTGTACTGAGTTTGCCAAAGTATTGCTTTACCAATTCAGGATGATTTTCGGCAATTTGATTTAAACTCCCGATAATAACACCTTTGGGCAATGTTTTATTGCGGGCATCATTGACCGGATAAAAAGCATCGTTAACCACAAAGTAAAGATATGATTGAATGCCTGGCACATCGCAAGTAAACACTTCGTAAGGATTAACTGGTATAGGTATTCGGTTGATATTCAAACCATAATCAATCGAAAGTGCTGCTTTCAGATCGGTGTATTTATAGTTTTCTAACGCCACAGTTGGAAAATGCAATTCCTCGAAAAGAGCAAAAGCATCATCTCTAATGTGGTTCATCACAACAGTAGAATGCTTTTTAATGCTTTCGTGATGCGATTTGTATAAATCGATATAAGGAGACTCCCCAACCCCTCCGAAGGAGGGGCTTTTAGAGTTAGTTCCATCTATTAAATTTTCATTTTCCATTTCAGTTTTCTTTTTCTTTTTCTTTCTCTAATTCCCCCTTCGGGAGATTTAGGGGGCTTCTTCTACTTCTTTTTTTATCCAGTCGTAGCCACGTTCTTCGAGTTCATAAGCCAATTCTTTTCCACCGGATTTCACAATGCGACCATTGTAAAGTACGTGAACAAAATCGGGCACAATATAATCCAGCAAACGTTGATAATGTGTTATCACAATGCTGGCATTATCGGGACGTTTGAGTTTATTTACTCCGTTTGCCACTATGCGTAAAGCATCGATATCCAAACCTGAATCAGTTTCGTCCAGAATAGACAAACGTGGATCGAGCATAGCCATTTGGAAAATTTCGTTCCGTTTCTTTTCACCACCCGAAAAACCTTCGTTTACAGAGCGATTGGCAAGTTTATTGTCCATTTCCACCAATTCTTTCTTTTCGCGCATGGTACGTAAAAAATCTGTAGCCGAAAGTGGTTCGAGATTTTTATATTTACGATGTTCGTTCAGCGCTGAACGCATAAAATTCACCATGCTTACGCCGGGAATTTCCACAGGATACTGAAAACTCAGGAAAATTCCTTCGTGCGAACGATTTTCGGGTGATAATTCCAACAGGTTTTTACCATAGAAAGTGACTTCACCCTTGGTTACTTCGAAAGCCTGATTGCCTGTAAGCACAGATGCAAGTGTTGATTTTCCGGCACCGTTTGGTCCCATAATGGCATGAATTTCTCCCGGACGAACCGTCAAGTCTAACCCTTTTAATATTTCCTTACCATTGATATTGGCATGTAAGTTTTTGATTTGTAACATAATGACCCCTAGCCCCTAAAGGGGAACTAAATTAGTTTTGTTTATTTAATAATACTAACCCGAATCCCTAAATGGAAATTTGATTAGTATTGTTTTGTAATCCTGGTTTTAAAAATGCAACTATATTTATAAAGAATTAAGCTCCAAAATTTCACTCCACAAAAGCCCCCTTTAGGGGGTTGGGGGTTTATCCCACACTTCCTTCCAGTGTTATTTGCAGTAATTTTTGTGCTTCCACGGCAAATTCCATAGGAAGTTGGTTGAGTACTTCTTTGGCATATCCATTAACAATCAATCCTACAGCATTTTCTGTAGAAATTCCACGTTGGTTGCAATAAAATATTTGGTCTTCATTAATTTTCGAAGTGGTTGCTTCATGTTCCACAATAGCCGAATCGTTGTTTACTTCCAAATACGGAAAAGTGTGTGCTCCACATTTATCGCCCAATAATAAGCTGTCGCATTGAGAGAAGTTTCGGGCATTTTCAGCTTTCGGATTAATGCGTACCAAACCTCGGTAACTGTTGTGGCTTTGACCTGCCGAGATTCCTTTGGATAAAATATGACTGCTTGTATTTTTACCAATATGCAACATTTTAGTTCCTGTGTCGGCTTGTTGATGATGATTGGTAACTGCCACCGAATAAAATTCGGCAGACGAATTATCACCCAACAAAATGCAACTCGGATATTTCCACGTTATTGCCGAACCGGTTTCAACTTGTGTCCACGATATTTTTGAATTGTCGCCTTTACAAATTCCACGCTTGGTCACGAAATTGTAAATGCCGCCTTTACCATTTTTATCACCCGGATACCAATTTTGAACGGTGGAATATTTCACTTGTGCATTTTTCATTGCCACAATTTCCACTATGGCAGCATGCAATTGATTTTCGTCGCGCATAGGTGCTGTACATCCTTCGAGATAAGACACATAACTGTCTTCGTCGGCAATAATCAACGTGCGTTCAAACTGACCTGTATTGATGGCATTGATTCGGAAATAAGTTGACAATTCCATGGGACAACGAACACCTTTGGGAATATAAACAAATGAGCCATCGCTGAAAACCGCACAATTGAGTGTGGCAAAGAAATTATCGGTATATGGAACCACCGAACTCATGTATTTTTGCACCAAATCGGGATGATGTTCCACTGCTTCGCTGAAAGAGCAGAAAATAATTCCCATTTCAGCCAGACTGTCTTTGAAAGTTGTTTTAACAGAAACACTGTCCATTACTGCATCAACAGCCATTCCCGAAAGTGACATTCTTTCTTCTAATGGAATTCCCAATTTTTCGAATGTTTTGAGTAATTCAGGATCTACTTCGTCTAAGCTTTGAGGTGCATTTTTTCGGGGAGCAGCATAATAGGCAATACTCTGATAATCAATATCAGGAATGGTAAGATGTGCCCATGTAGGCAATTTCATTGTAAGCCAATGACGATAAGCTTTCAGCCGAAATTCGAGCATCCATTCCGGTTCGTTTTTTTTTGCCGAAATAAGTCTTACAACCTCTTCGCTGAGTCCTATGGGAATAATATCCGTCTCAATATCGGTAGTAAAACCGTATTTATAATCCGATTGGGTAACCTGGTCTAATATATTTGATGACATAAAATCAATTTATTAATTTCTAAAAGGAATCAGGACAGAATCAGCTCAACACAATCATCCCCGAAAAAAGACTGCAAAGGTACAAAAAAAATGCATTTTTTAAAGCAATTTTCTTTGCTTGGACACAGTAATCTACATAACACTCGTTAGCATATTATTGTTTTAGATACTACACTGATTAGTGTTGGTATAAATCTAACCCCCCATTGTAGAAAAGCAACACACTTCTAAAATTTTCAAAAGTTGCAATTATACCATTACTTATTTTGTTAACTGTAGTTATTCTTTTATCAGTTTACTTGCCCATCTGTTTCCAGTACATAAATCTATTTTAACGAATAATAATCCACTTGGCAATTCATCGATTGAAATATTTAATTCTTTATTTTGGGCTTTCACCGTTTTAATAAGTTGTCCTTGAACATTAAAGATTTCAATATTTGAAATGGATTTATCAGATTTTATATTTAATGTGTTATTGGTAGGATTTGGAAATACCTGTACAAGATGACCTGTTTTACGCATGACAATTATTAACACTTATAACAATCAAATAATCAATTAG
>JACDZJ010000344.1_pt1 | contig 14700 bp, 11 predicted proteins | sample 7365721 | NCBI WGS metagenome assembly JACDZJ01 (sample SAMN15143480, study PRJNA637477) | pond metagenome | biome: freshwater wetland ecosystem [ENVO:00000243]; feature: pond [ENVO:00000033]; material: pond water [ENVO:00002228]; isolation source: pond water containing pink berries ... | reverse complement strand
GGACGCGGAGCGCCCGCCCGGCATTCCCACGCGGAGCGTGGGAACGAGAAGCGGGAGCAGTGTTCACAGATGTTTTTCTTCATCTGTGACATCTGTGGATTAATCCGAGTGGTCGCTTGGGCCGGAACGGGGTGTGTCCCCGCCCGGATTTCTGATCTCGGGCGTCCTGCCCTCACTCATCCCGCCATCGCCGCCTTCATCTCCGCGGCATATTGATCGGCATTCAATCCGACCAGCAGATGCAGGACATTATCGGGCAGCCGCAGAATGCCCTGCACACCGGCGGCCTGCAATGCGCCCTCATCCAGCAGGGCCTCGTCGGTGACGGTGACGCGCAGCCGGGTCTCGGCGGCGGCCTCGGCCTGGCGGACGTTGGCGCTGCCGCCCAGACTCGCCAGGATGGCGCGCGCCTTGGTCGGGGCCTCGGCGTCGCGGGCCCGGGGCTTCAGGGCATCCGCCTTGTACTGGACCTTGGGCGCGGCGACACCTTCCGGCAGTTCGGCCTCGGGGCCGGCGGTCAGCAGGTATTCCTCCATGTCGGTCTTCAGATTGTCGGACTTGGGTCCGAAGATGGCCTGGAGGTTGTTGCCGACTGTGACGACACCGGCCGCGCCGAGCGCTTTGAGCTTGTCCGGGTTGGCCTTGCCCATGTCGGCCACGGCCACGCGCAGCCGGGTGATGCAGGCGTCCAGCCCCAGGATGTTGCTCTTGCCGCCGAAGGCCAGGACCAGTTCCTTGGTGAAATCGTCCGCGACCATCGCTTTGACGTCCGCCGCGTCGGGTGTCTCGAGTTCGCGTCCGGGCGTCTTGAGGTCGAACCATTGGATCAGGACGCGGAAGAGCACGTAATAGACCAAGGCGAAGATGGGTCCCAGGATCAGGACGATCCAGGGCTTGATGTCGTTGACGTAATAGAGCGCGTAGTCGATGAAGCCATGGCTGAAGCTGTAGCCCAGGCGCGCATCGAGCAGGTAGGTGCTGAGGTAGGCAATGCCGACCAGCACCGCATGGACGATATAGAGCAGCGGGGCGACGAACAGGAAGGAAAATTCCAGCGGCTCGGTGATGCCGGTGAGGAAGGCGGTGAGCGCCGCGGAACCCATGATGCCGGCGACCCGCGCCTTGTTCTCCGGTTTGGCGCAGTGATAGATGGCGAGTGCGGCGGCCGGCAGGCCGAACATCTTGAACACGAAGCCGCCGCCCAAAATGGCTGCCTCATAGTCGCCGGCGAAGAAGCGGTTGAGGACGCCGTGGACGGTCTTGCCGGTCTCCGGGTCGACATAGGTCCCGACCTCGAAGAAGAAGGGAACATTCCAGATGTGGTGCAGACCGAAGGGCAGCAGCATCCGCTCCACCACGCCGTAGATGGTGACGGCCGCGGCCGGATTGCCGTAGGCCGCCCAGTCGCCGAAGTCGCGGATGGCTACGCCGATCGGCGGCCAGATGATGGCGAGGATGGCGGCGAGCCCGATGGCCGCAAAGGCGACGGCGATCGGCACGAACCGCTTACCGGCGAAGAAGCCGAGATAGGCCGGCAGCGCGATGCGGTAATACTTGTTGAACAGGAACGCGGAGAGCAGGCCGATCAGGATGCCGCCGAAGACGCCGGTGTCGATCGACTCGATGCCGAAAATCTTCTTGATCTCGGCGCGGCTCTGCGCCGGCGGGAAGGCGACCAGCTCGCCCTTGCCGGCATCATAGAGCGCGATGGCGCCCTCCTCACCCTGGCCGGCCTGGAGGACGAAAGGCACCGAGACCCCGTCACACGTCAGTGCCGTGTCCTTGATCTCGCTCGCCCGCAGTTTCTCGATCGTTCGTCCGTCTTTGTCGAGACAGAGGAAACGATCGCGCGCTGTGTCATATTCCACGTAAACGGATTTAGCGTTGTCACCGGTGACGGCGAGCGGCTGCACGGGGGCCGTCCAGCCGATGAAGAGTAGGCCGATGACCCCCAGGGCAGCCAACAGAACGAAGTAGCCGACGGTGGCCGCCATGGCCGCCACACCGTCGTTCTTGGTGAAGCCCAGGACCACGCCGATGGCGAAGATCAAGGGCAGGATCATGAAGATGGCGTCGCCGGAGGCGGACATGATCCGGCCGATTTCGGCGACCCAGGGTGTGCCGGCCTCGCGGGCGATGGAGGCGCCCACACCCAACAGGATGCCCGCCACCGGCAACACCGACACCGGCAGCATCAGGGCCTTGCCGATCTTTTGCAGACCGCCGAAGGTGTCACCCCAAACAGTTGATAGACTCATCGTGTTCTCCGGATCGAATCAGTAGTCCAAGGGCACCAGCGCGCGGACCGCCGCGGCGCTGTCCTGAGCCAGTGCGTGCTCCGCCAGCGCCTGGCACGCGGCGAGCGAGTTTGCCCGCACCTCGGCCTTGACTGCCGGGATGGAGGGGACGCTGACCGAGAGTTCGCTGACGCCCAGTCCCACCAGAATGGCGACTGCCTGGGGATCGCTGGCGATGCCGCCGCACACGCCGACCCACTTGCCCTCCGCCTTGGCGCCTTCCACGGTCTGGGCGATCAGCCGCAGCACCGCCGGGTTCATGCCGTCCGCCTTGGCCGCGAGCTTGGGATGGCCGCGGTCCATGGCGAGCGTGTACTGCGTCAGATCGTTGGTGCCGATGGAGAAGAAGTCGACCTCGCGGGCGAACTGGCGGGCCAGGATGGCCGCGGCGGGGACTTCCACCATGATGCCCAGTTCCACCGGATCGACGGTGCCCAGGCGCGCCCGCTCCTCCTCGACCAAGCCCTTGACCGACTGGACTTCCTCCATCGTGGCGATCATCGGGAACATCATGCGCAGTCGTCGCCCCTGGCCGGCGCGCAGGATGGCACGCACCTGGGTGCGCAGGATTTCCGGCCGGTCCAGTCCGATGCGCACCCCGCGGATGCCGAGGAAGGGGTTTTCCTCACGCGGCATGGGCAGATAGGCCAGGGGTTTGTCGCCGCCCACGTCCAGGGTGCGGATGATCATCGGGCGGCCGTCCAGGGCCTTGGCGATCTCGGTGTAGATGGCGTACTGCTCGTCCTCGGTGGGGGCCGAGGTGCGGTCCATGTAGAGGAACTCGGAGCGCAGCAGGCCGACCCCCTCACCGCCCAGGGTGATGGATTTCGCCGCATCCTCCAGGCCGCCGATGTTGGCCACCACCTCGATGCGGTGCCCGTCCGTGGTCATGGCCGGGGTGAAGGCCGCGGCCAGGTCCGCGGCGCGGCGCTGGGCCATCCGTTGTTTGAGCGTGCGTATCCGCTGGATCTCGGCCGGGTCCGGGTCGAGTCGCAGGCTGCCCTTGCTGCCGTCCAGGATCACCGGGGTGCCGTCGGCCAGGTCCATGGCGCGCGGCTCGATGCCGGCCACCGCCGGAATGTCCAGCGAGCGGGCGATGATGGCGACGTGGGAGGTCGCACCGCCGCCCACGGTCGCGAAGCCCAGCACACGGGTGCGGTCGAGCCGGGCGGTGTCCGAGGGGTTGAGTTCTTCGGCGATCAGGATGCTGTCGGCCGGGGCCTGGGGCTCTTCCAGCGGATGGCCGGTGACGATGGCGAGCACCCGTCGGCCGACATCGCGCAGGTCATTGGCACGGCCGGCCAGCAGAGGATTCTTGAGCTTGGCCAGGCGTTCGGCGTGGGTGGTGAAGGCGGCCCGCCAGGCGAAGGCGGCGCTCTTACCCTTGGCGATCGCACTTTCGGCGATGTCCAACAGGTCCGGGTCGCTCAGCAGTTCCTGGTGGGCGGCGAAGATGGCGGCTTTGGCCGGGTCGGCCTGGGTACGCAGCTCGATCTGTAAGGCTTCCAGCTGGTTGCGGGCCATGTCCAGGGCGTCCTCCAGGCGCCGTCGCTCCTGGTTCGGCGTCTCGCCGCTCTCCTGGACCGGGATTTCCTCGCGCCGCAGGCGCCACACCTTGCCGACCGCGAGACCGGGTGAGGCGGCGACACCGAGCAACAACTTGGGATCATCGGAGCGCGGGCGCGGGGCCGGTGCCGCGTCGGCGCTGATCATGGTGGTGGCGGGCGCCGGGGCGGGGACGCTGCCCTCGTCGCCCAGGCCGGCGGCGATCTCCGGGGCCAGGGCAGCGATGGCCTCACCCGCATCCGGTCCTTCCGCGACCAGCACCACCTTGTCGCCCTGCTCGATGCCCAGTCCCATGATGGAGACCAGGCTCTTGGCGTTCGCCTGATCGTCGCCGCGCTGCAGCGTGATGCGCGATTGCCAGCGTTTGGCCAGGTTGGCCAGCACCGCGGCCGGGCGGGCATGCAGCCCGGTCGGGTTGGGGATCAGCAGCGCCTCCGAGACCACGCGCTGACCGCTGGTCGCCCCCGTGCTCGCGGCCTGGTCGGCCAGGTCGAGGGTCATTATTGTATCCTGGCCGGCACGCACCACGCCGCTGACCTGATGGTAGGCCGTCACCCGCTCGCCGTTGGTGACGACGATCTGGGTCAGCAGGCTCTTGGCGTGGGTGGCCAGATAATCCGCGTCGAACGCAATCAGTGCCTCGCCGGCGGCCACGGTCTGGCCTTCGACGACCTTGGGGGTGAAGCCCTGGCCCTTCAGGTTCACTGTGTCGAGGCCGATATGCATCATCAGCTCGATGCCCTCGGGGGTCGTCAGGGTCACCGCGTGGCCGGCACGATGCAGGTTGACCACGGTGCCCGCGCAGGGGGCGACGAGCACCTGCGACAGGGGGTCGAGTGAGAGTCCGTCACCGACCATTTTTTGTGAAAAAACGGGGTCGGGGACCTGTTCCAGTGGCAGGGTGACGCCATCCAGGGGCGCCTTCAGCTCGATGGTTCGCACCGCGATCTCCTCTGTGGTGGTTGGGACATGGGTCGCGCGCCGACCCCCGCGGGGTTTGAGCGTGCGCAAGACATGCGGGAGGGAACGCAGCGGGCGAGCAGCCGTCGTGCGGTGGCGCAGTGGGTGACGGCATGGGGTCGCATCACATCGATCCCGGTCCGGGGCACCTGACGGCGCCCTTGTTGGTTATCGTTCCGGTCACCGAGGCGGGCCCTGGCGGGCGTGCGCTCCGGCGGCGCTTGCCGCCAATCCTGGCAGGGTGCGAGCCGATCGGCAACTGCCCGTTCGCACTCTGGACTCCGCCCCGGTGTTGGCCGGCCTGCAAGCCGGCCGGCACTGCTCTTGCCCCCCGGTCATCGCGGTCGTGCCGCGGCCGACGCTACGCCGTCAGGCGTGCCAATTCACCAGCCCAGTGTAGGCGGTTCCTAAGACGATCACGCCGAAGATGATGCGGTACCAGGCAAAAGCATTGAAATTGTGGTTTGAGATGAAGCGCAGCAAGCCTTTGATGGCGAGCATGGCGAAGATGAATGACGTGACGAAGCCCACCGCAAAGACCGGCAGATCGTTGACCGAGAGGATGTCGCGGGCCTGGTACACATCCAGGATAGTGGCAGCCAGCATCGTCGGGATGGCAAGGAAAAAGGACAGCTCGGTGGCCGCGGTGCGTGATAACCCGAAGATCATACCGCCGATGATGGTCGCCCCGGCCCGGGAGACGCCGGGAAACATCGCGATGGCTTGGGCGAAGCCGACCTTCAGTGCCTCGCGCCAGGTGATGTCGTCGACCGACTCGAAACGTACCGGCAGGTGGCGGCGCTCGACCCAAAGGATCACCAGACCGCCGACGATCAGGGCCGCCGCCACCGTGAGCGGGTTGAAGAGATAGTTCTTGATGACCGAGTGCAGCAGGAACCCGAGTACCGCCGCCGGCATGAAGGCGATCAGGATGTTGAGTGCAAAGCGCTGCTCCTGACCTGGTGTCCACATCCCCAGGATCACGCGCAGGATGCGCGTCCGATAGAGCCAGCAGACCGCGAGGATGGCGGCGAACTGGATCACGATCTCGAACACCTTGCTTTGCTCGTTGGTGTACTCGAGCAGGCTCCCGGCAATGATCAAGTGTCCGGTGGAGGAGACCGGGAGAAATTCGGTTAGTCCCTCGACGATGCCGAGGATCAATGCCTTCAACAACAGGGGCAGTTCGAACATGTGCAATTCCCAAGGTGCGCCGCGCGGCGGCGGGTGGACGGCTCCGACTAGGCCCACGACTTTACACCGATCGGGGGCCGGACAGAAGACCGGACAGCGCTGCCGGCGGCGAGCGTCCGGCAGCCGGCTTTGAGCGTGCTCCTTGACAGCTATCCGGCCTCGGCGACCGGCGACTGATCAGTGGATCGGCAACTGCTCCTCCGACGGCGGTGGGTCATCGCGCGGGCTGTCTCCGGGGTCGGGAATGCGGTAGCCATCGGTCAGCCATTCGCCCAGATCGATCAGCTTGCAGCGCTCGCTACAGAAGGGTCGGAACGGGGATTGCGTGGTCCAGGCAACGGGACGGCCGCAGGTGGGACAGCGGATCTTGGCAGGCATCGTGGTTCAAAAGACACAGCAAGTGAGACGGAACTCCACGGCCTCGCTGGTTTGGGTCGGCCTGCCGCGGGGTGCGAGGTGCATGAAGCGGATACTAAAGCGATTCCGGTGTCCGCTGATCTCGGGATAGAGGGTGCCTCCGGCCGGTAATCCCGCACGGACCATTTGCGCCGGGGCCTGGGGGTCCAGGGATTCCTGGTAGAAACCGCCCGGTGCAATCACCTGGCGCGGTGTCGCGCTGCCGCGCGCGAGGGACAGGATCAACCGGATCGCGATATCCGCCGGCCGCAGGTCTTTGAGCCAGTAGTCGAGACGGGATTGACGACGTTCCGGTGACTGGAGCAGCCAGTGGTGATAGATCGGGAGGTCGAAACTACAGGCGCCGCCGGGGATACTGCTGCGCTGGATGACCCCCTTGAGGAACTCGTCCTCGCGGGCCGTCTGGCCGATGGGGCTGCCGAGCGTTTGAATAGTGTCCGCCGCCCGTTCCAGTTCGCCCAAGACCCGCGTCAGGGCCGCCGGGTCCACCCCGGGTTGGCTGGCGATGCGGTTCAGCGAATTGATATTCCGTTCCAATTCCTTGCCGATCTCAGTGCGCAGATCCGCCCGCGCGGTGACGGCGGTGATATCCAGCAAGGCCTCGACCGCCACTCGGGTCGCCCAGGGGTCGTATTGCGGCATGAAGTAATCCACCTTCTCGAACAGGTGCTCCAGGCGCAGGAAAGTCCGGATGCGCTCGTTCAACGGATGCTCAAAGACAATGTGCTGGGACACGGCGGGCCTCGCGCGCAACGCTTGGGGTGTTATTGAGTCGTGACGACGGTCGCGCTGTCCGTCGCCGCGCAGACGCGGTTACGTCCGCTGCGCTTGGCCGCGTAAAGGTGGCCGTCAGCCCGGGCGAGCAGCTCATCCAATGTTGCCAAGGCCGCCGATGAGGGGGCAACGCCAATACTGACGGTGACCGACAAGGGTCCTGATGGGGTGTCGATGGTGAGGGTTTGCAGGTGTTCGCGCAGACGATTCGCGAGCCCGACCGCCAGGGTGGTATCCGCCACGGGGAGCAGCAGCGCGAATTCCTCTCCGCCGACGCGGGCGCACAGATCGCGGGGTGACAGGTGGTCGCGCAGTCCATCCGCGACGCGCTTCAGAACCTCGTCGCCATAGGCGTGGCCGTAGCGGTCGTTCACCTGCTTGAAGTGATCGATGTCGACCATCATCGCCGCCAACGGCAGGGCGCGTGCCCGGGCCTCGTTGAACAGGCGGATCCCGTCGGCAAAAAAGGCGCGGCGGTTGAGCAGACCGGTCAGGGCATCGGTCACCGCCATGGTGCGCAGCTGATCCATGGCGCGGCGGTACTCGACTTGAATGCGCACCCGGGCCAGCAGTTCCATGCTGCGAAAGGGCTTGGTCACGTAGTCGCTGCCGCCGGCGTCGAACGCCTCGATAATGCTGGCCTCATCGGCGCGGCCGGTGATGAACAGGATGGGAATCGCGTTCCAGTCTTCTCTGGCCTTGATCCGGCGGCACACCTCAAACCCATCCAGGCCCGGCATGACGATGTCCAAGAGGATCACGTCCGGTGTCTCCCGCTCCAGTAATTCCAGGGCGGTGTGGCCTTCCAGGGCAACCAAGACGTCATAATCCTGCAGCAGCCCAACGAGGATGCCGACGTTGGTCTGACTGTCCTCGACCACCAATACCTTGGCTTTAAGGTCCGACATTGAGGCGTCGTTCAAGCAGGTCTTCAGCTTCTTTGAAACGATAGGCGCGGACCAGGGCGCGCAGTTGGTCGAAGAAGGGCTGCTCCGCAGCGGGCAGACTGGATGCAGCAATCGCATCGGTGAGGGTCTTGCAGTCGCGGGCACGATGCCCCTGAAGCGCGATCCGCAACGCCGCATACTGTTCGGCAAGCCAGGCCGAACTGATCGGTGGGCCCGCCGGGGCGCCGCTCCCGGCATGGCCGGCGCGGGCAGCGCCGATGGCATCGCAGAGGGTCGGTACACCCTGAGAAAGCGCAGCGAGCAGGGTCTGGTAGTCCGCGGTCCGGCCCTCCCGAATGGCATCGTCCAGGGCTTTACAGGCAGCGAACAACTCGGTGGCCGCCAAGTTGCCCAACACGCCTTTGAGGGTGTGCGCCAATTGTTTGGCGACGGTCGGGTCGTGCTCCAAGGCCGCGGCGATCTGCGCCGGGGTGTCGCGATAGGAGGTGCTGAACTCACCGAGGACCTCCCAAAACAGCTCCATATCCTCACCGATGCGCTCCAGGAACTCGGCGCTGTCGATGCCGGGGATGAACGGCGGTTGATCGTCTGAGCGTGGCTCCATCGGTGCGAGTACCTGGTTGGGTGGCGGGACTGGTGTGGCGGGACTCAAGGCCGCGAGGTGCTCCGCGGTACAAGGTGCAATTATCCTCAAGGGAACCCGATCCTACCAGAGAATGCCCGCATTTCCCCTGGTGCGGCGTTCGCTCCATGGATTCCGGCGATGCGCGGCGCAACGCGGGCAAGTGAGTGGTACATGACTTGACGGAAATCGCCTAAAATCCGCTCACGCTGGCAATCGCCGAAAGGTCTATCCATCATGCTTCTGCAACCCGTTGTCCTGTCAGGCGGCTCCGGTACCCGTCTGTGGCCGCTCTCACGCGAGGCGTACCCGAAGCAGTTTCTCCCCCTCACCAGCCAACATACCATGCTCCAGGAGACGGTGCGGCGGCTCGACGGTCTGGGTCAGGAGCATCCGCGGCGCGCCATCGGCCTGCTCGATCCCGTCGTGGTGTGCAACGAGGCGCACCGCTTCCTGGTGGCCGAGCAGTTCCGCCTCATGAGCCGTCAAACGGCAGCCGTCATCCTCGAACCCAAGGGCCGTAATACCGCGCCGGCGTTGACCCTGGCGGCCCTGGCGGCGACCCGCGGCGGCGCCGATCCGGTGCTGCTGGTGATGCCCGCCGATCATACCATTCGCAACGAAGCGGCCTTCCGTGCCGCCGTAGCGGATGGCTTCAGCCTGGCTCTGGAGGGTGCGGTCGTGACCTTCGGCATCGTCCCCAGCGCGCCCGAGGTCGGCTACGGCTACATCCGTCAGGGTGAACCCTATGCGTTCGCGGGGGCGGAAGGGCGCGCCTACCAGCTGCGCGGGTTCGTCGAAAAACCCGATGTGGAGACGGCCCAGGGGTATCTCGCATCCGGCGAATACCTCTGGAACAGTGGCATCTTTATCCTCAAGGCGTCAGTGTGGCTGACGCTGATCAAGCGCTTCCGTCCGGATATTGCCCAGGCAACCACCGACGCCTATGTCCAGGGGCACGAAACCGGACAGTTTTTTCTCCTCGACGCGGGGGCGTTCGCCGCCTGCCCGAGCGACTCGATCGACTACGCGGTGATGGAGCACATCGCCGGGGAGGGCGCCGCCGATGTCCCAATAAGCATCGTCATCCCGTTGGACGTGGGCTGGTCGGACGTCGGCGCGTGGTCGGCGCTGTGGGCGGTGCGTGAGCAGGATGCCGCCGGTAACGTGCTGGACGGCGACGCCTTCGTCCATGACTCCTGCAACAATCTGTTGATCGCCCGCCACCGCATGGTGGCCGCGGTGGGGGTGAACGACCTGATCGTGGTCGAGACGCCGGATGCGGTGCTGGTCGCCCGCAAGGATCGCGCTCAGGACGTCAAGGCCGTCACCCAGTTCCTCGAGCGCGAGCATCGCGATGAATTCCGTCATCACCAGCGTGTGCATCGCCCCTGGGGCAGTTTCGAGTGCATCGGCCATGGTTCGCGCTACCAGGTCAAGCGGCTCTCCGTGAAGCCGGGCGAATCCCTGTCGCTGCAGATGCATCACCATCGCGCCGAGCATTGGGTGGTGGTTACCGGCACCGCGCGGGTGACCTGTGACGACAAGACCTTTCTGCTCACCGAGAATCAGTCCACCTATATTCCCGTGGGGAGCCGCCACCGGCTGGAGAATCCGGGGGCCATCGCGCTGGAGATCATTGAGGTCCAATCCGGCAGCTATCTGGGCGAGGACGACATCGTGCGCTTTGAAGACGCCTACGACCGGGGAGCAAAGGAGAGCCGCTGAGTTTTCGCGGGAGCCCTGTCCCGTCGTGCGCGTGGCACGGTCCGGCAGCGACAGTGCGGCGCGAACGCGGCGCAATGCCGCTGCGGCGGTGACAGCCGTTGTGCCCGCACTGTTCCGCGGGCAGGCGCTGCTGCTGTACCATGGGGTGTTTTTCCCGCCGGTACCTCATCATGGGATTCAAATGTGGGATCGTGGGTCTGCCAAATGTCGGTAAGTCCACTCTTTTCAATGCTTTGACACGCGCTGCGATCGCAGCGGAGAATTATCCCTTCTGCACCATCGACCCCAACGTGGGAGTCGTGCCGCTCCCGGATCCGCGGCTCGACGTGATCGCCGCCATCATCAAACCGCAGGCGATCCTTCCCACGACCATGCAGTTCGTGGATATCGCCGGGCTGGTGGCGGGTGCCTCCAAGGGCGAGGGCCTGGGAAACAAATTCCTCGCCAATATCCGCGAGACCGACGCCATTGCCCATGTCGTGCGCTGTTTCGAGAACGACGACGTGATTCATGTGGCGGGCGCCGTCGATCCCTTGCGCGACATCGAAATCATCGACACCGAGCTGGCCCTGGCCGATCTCGAGTCGGTCGATAAGGCCCTGGATCGGGCGAGCCGTGCCGCCAAGGTTGGGGACAAGAAGGCAGCGGTGCGCAAAGCACTGCTGGAACGGGTGCGCGCCCAACTCGATCAGGCCAAGCCGGTGCGGGCGTTGGGTTTGAGCGATGACGATCAGGCCGAGTTGCGCGACCTCTTCCTGCTCACCGCCAAGCCTGCCATGTACATCGCCAACGTGGCCGAGGACGGCTTCCAGGCTAATCCATTCCTGGATCTGGTACGCGAGCACGCGGCCGGCGAGGGGGCGCTGGTGGTGCCGGTGTGTGCTGCCATCGAGGCAGAGATCGTCGAACTGCCGGAGGATGAGCGCGGCGAATTCCTGGCTGAACTGGGTCTGGACGAGCCGGGCCTGAACCGGGTGGTGCGGGTTGGCTATCAACTGCTGGGGCTGGAGACCTATTTCACCGCCGGACCCAAAGAAGTGCGCGCCTGGACCATTCCAGCGAAGGCACGGGCGCCTCAGGCGGCCGGGGTCATCCACTCGGATTTCGAACGTGGTTTTATCCGGGCCGAGGTGATCAGCTACGCGGATTTTGTCGCTTGCAAGGGCGAGCAGGGGGCCAAGGAGGCCGGCAAGCTGCGTTCAGAGGGTAAGGAGTACGTGGTCAAGGACGGCGACGTGATCCACTTTCGCTTCAACGTCTAAATTAGGATGCCGGCTTGGCCCACCGATCCAAGGCTGAAGCCTTGGACTCCAGGCGGATGTCACCATTGGCGCGCACCGACCAGAAGTTCTTGTTCCCTGGGCGCGGTCTGAGTAGTTCCGGCTGTTCCAGGCGGATTCGACGCCGGTAGCTCTTGCCGGTTCCCTTTGCACCAAGCACGAGACAGGTATCGTGACGCACGAAACGTTCGAGGTCCGAAGTCCGAGTGAACAGCCTGGCGCGTTCTTGTGGGTCTGCGCTCTCCGCCGCCGGGGCACCGCAATCACAGCTTCCCGGATCACCTGCGCTGCCCAACCCGATCCCTCGACCTCAGGTTTCAGGTGCGGGCCTGGTTGACGCCTGCAAGCGACCTCTTTATACTTTCGAGTTCTGCTTGGCTACGTAGCTCAGCTGGTTAGAGCACCGCACTCATAATGCGGGAGTCGGTAGTTCAAATCTACCCGTAGCCACCACACATCCAAGAATCTATGATGAACCGGCCGAGCGCCGGTTTTTTTTGCCCTCCCCGACTCATGTTACCGATCGTCGACCGCTACGTGCTGACCGAGGTGGCGAAGGCCTTTACGGCGATCGTTGCCACCTTGGTCGCGATCGTCGCCAGCATGTTGTTTTTGCGAACCTTGGAGGAGGTGAACCTGGGTGCGCTGAACGCCGAACTGGTGCTGCGATTCCTCGGTCTGCAGATCGTGCGCGACACCCCCAGCCTGCTGCCGCCGGCCTTCTTTCTGGCCGCCCTCGGCGCCCAGGGCCGCTTGGCTCGCGACAGTGAGTTGGTCGCCCTGAACGCCTGCGGAATTGGACCAAGCAGAATGTTCCGGCCCTTGTTCCTGCTGGCGCTGCCGGTCGCCATAGTCACCGGCTGGTTCGCGCTGATACTCCAGCCCTGGGCAGCGGCCGGAATTGCCGAGATTCGTCTTCAGCAGAAAGAGCAGGCCACGCAGATTGCCGGGCTTCAGGCCGGGCGCTTCTACACCGAGGAAGATGGCGACCTGGTGATCTATATCGGGTCGATCGCCAAGGGTAAGGGGCTGGAACGTATCTTCGTTCTTGACCGGAGCGGGGAAACCACGCGCATCGTGGTCAGCGAGACCGGGCGGCATCGGCTGGAAGAGCAGAGCGGCGATCAATTGGTGATCCTCCGGGACGGTCACCGCTTCGATGGGAAAGCCGGCGAGGGCAACTACCTGATCGGGCAGTTTCGGGAGTATCTGCTGCGGCTCGAGGGGCAGGGGGAGCGGCACACCTTCACCAAGCGCTCTACGACCCCGTCCGGCGATTTGCTGAGGTCGGACGCCATTGAAGACCGCGCCGAGCTGGAGCATCGCATCGCCGCTCCCCTGGCGATTTTGACGCTGACCCTGATCTCGGTTCCGCTGGTGGCGATCTCCCCCAGGCAAAAGACCTCGGGGCGACTGCTGCTCGCCTTCCTGGCCTATTTCACCTTCTTCAACTTGCAGCAGTTGGCCGAAAGCTGGCTCGGGAGCGGGCTGACTCCGGTCTGGCTGACTAGCTTTTGGTATCAACTCCTGGTCCTGGCGCTTGTCTATCTGGTCATGGCGCCCGAGTCGCGGTGGTACAGGCAACTGCGCGCGGGTCTTGTGCGGGCGTGGACATCCGCCGCGGCAAGTTGATCCGAGCCGCAAGCGTGGTCGTGTCGGCCCGCCTGTCCGTGATGATTTCATCAACGGGCGGTCGCACGAATGAACCACCGCGCGGGCGAACGCGTTAGACTAGGCGGTTATGATTCAGCATTTGACAACGACTCCGGAGCAGCACCCCATGTCTTTGACCAAGAATGTCGGCAAGACCGATCGCACGATTCGTCTGGCGGTGGCCGGACTCCTGGTGTTACTTGGGATCTGGTTGCATCAACCGGTCCTGTCAGTGATTGGTCTGGTCTTGGTGGTCACCGGCGCGACCGGTTTCTGTCTGGCGTACATTCCCTTCAAGATCAATACGAACAAGGATAGTAACGATTAAGCGGCGGGAACTGTCGCGGGGCGGTTGAGGGGCATCAGAGCGAGCGCCGGGTTTCATGGTGCATGGCCCGGGCGGTGCCCCTCGCTCAGGCGAGAAGAAGATCAATGCCGTTGCAGTGTGGGCCGGATGCGTTAAGCAACCCCGCGCTGATCATCCTGACCGACGCGGGGCGTGGTTTCTTGCATGTGTCTTGTCGCTAAGCCGGCTGGGGAGGCTAACGCGATCAGTCTTTGCTTGAGTCGATCTCGATCAAAAAATACAACATCTCGCTCGTGTTTGCGCCCGCCTTAGGCGTCGCGCCGACAGTCACATAGCCTTGCCATGCTCCTGTCGGCGCTCCTTAAAGACGGACAAAAAAGCCTTCGCGATCTGGTGCAGGATTATCCGGCAATCGCCTAACGGTTCCAGGGCATCCACTGGAAAGGCGACCTGGACGGCGGCGACGCTGGATTGGCTGGCGGTGCTGCGGCCGGAGCCACTGCGGGCTGAGCCGGTGGCTGGGCAACACGCCAAGGTAGGCCGCTTCCGAATAACGACCAGGTTGGGGCCTGCTGGGGAGCGGTAAGGGCCTTGGCAGGCGTTGCGGCAGTTGCCACTGGCACTGCTGAGGTCGGGACTGATGCTGTCGACGGCTCCGTTGTGGTGGCGACAGGTGCGGTGGCGACAGGTGCGGTGGCGATCGGTGCCGGTGCGGGCTCGACGACCGGAGTTGGTTCGGCGGCGACCGGTGCCGGCGCAGCCTCGACGACGGGAGTCGGTTCGGCGGCGACCGGCGCCGGCGCGGTCTCGACCACGGGAGTCGGTTCGGCGGCAACCGGTGCCGGCGCAGCCTCGACCACGGGTGCCGGTTCGGCGGCGACCGGCGCCGGCGCGGTCTCGACCACGGGTGCCGGTTCGGCGGCGACCGGTGCCGGCGCAGCCTCGACCACGGGTGCCGGTTCGGCGGCGACCGGTGCCGGCGCGGCCTCGACCA
>JACDZJ010000343.1_pt1 | contig 14774 bp, 14 predicted proteins | sample 7365721 | NCBI WGS metagenome assembly JACDZJ01 (sample SAMN15143480, study PRJNA637477) | pond metagenome | biome: freshwater wetland ecosystem [ENVO:00000243]; feature: pond [ENVO:00000033]; material: pond water [ENVO:00002228]; isolation source: pond water containing pink berries ... | reverse complement strand
GAAATAATAAAGGGTCAGGGCCAGCATAAGATATTTCACATTTCCTGCGATTTTGGCAACGGCCCCATGGAGACGGACTTTAAAGATGGAGATGTCAGCCAGAAACTCGGCGATCATCCCGGCGGGACAGGCCCATCCGCAGAAGGCTCTGCCGAATATAAGGGCGGAAACGGCAATCCCGATCCAGCTCCACATCCAGATTGAACGACCGGGGCATTGGAGAACCGGGCAATTCCCGCAACCGATATAGGGCACCGCAAAGGGACAGCGGAAAATGCCGTAAAAAGACCACTCTCCCAGGAGAAGAAGGAAGAGCGTCTGGCTGATCCTCTGCTTGTAGTGACCAATCTGAAAAAAATTAAACATCTTTCACCCCATATTTTGCCGTTAATCGTTTTCCCTCTTCTGATTCTGCCGGAATAAACCCTGCCATGAGAAAGAAGTGTTGGCCCGCATCAGAAAGAATAAATTTGATATACTCTTCCGCAAGCTCCCGGTCTTTGGCCCATTTCATGACGCCGATGGTGAAGGGGATCGGCGCGGGCGGGTAGTGTTTCTCGGGAATATCAATGACCTCCACCTTGCCCTTGAATTGCGGTAACTGGGTCAATCGGTATTCCACCACCGCCACATCTCCCTTGCCGCTGATGATATCAGGCACCGACGTCTGCACACAGTCACCTCTGGACACGGCATTCTTGACGGCGGCATCCTGAACCCCGGCCTTTTTCAGGATAACCATGGATGCCTGGCCGCCTGGAGGAGACGCGTCTGGGATGATTACCGGTTTGATCCCCGGCTTGTTGATATCCTCTATGTTTGCTATGCCGGCCGGGTTCCCTTTGGGGGTAATAATCACATATCTGGTGTAGCAGAGGGGGGTGTAGTGCAGCATTTTCCCCTGAGCCTTGAGTTTTTGGGCAAGCTCAAGGACCCGGGGAGCGAAAACCTCCGTCTGTGCCCCTCCCGTGAGGAGGGATTTTCCGAGAGCGCCGGCAAAGGCACCGGTGTAGGCGATACTGCTGCCATTTTTCTCGGTAAACTGGGCATTGGCCGGGATCATGGCCTCTGCCAGGCCGCCACACGACCAGACCTGCAGGCTGCCGCTTTTAAGCTGGGTGGCGTGACTCTTTCCCGGAACAGCCAGGGCGAGTGATGCTCCAAGGGCAACACCGGCACTTTTTAAAAATAATCGTCGTGTAGTGTCTGTCATGGTGATTCCTCCTGGGTGGATTCCCGCTTCGTCCCCCGTACCGGTGCCCTTTGGGGCAGGGTTTTAGTTTTCCGGGGTAAGCAAAGCGTGAGATATATTTTGTGTCTGTTCCCATCGGGAAAAGAGCAAGGGACGATGCATCGTGGCTTGGAGAAGCAGCCCGAGCGCAAGCTTGACTAAAGTTGGTGAAGTGGCCAGGATAGAGCCGGAGGAAGGATACGAGTCCAATCCACCCCTGGGGAAAGGGTTTCTTCGCACAGGGGTGGATTCCGGTTTTATTGAATCGTATCGACTGGAAAGCCGGCGCCCTTCCAGGCGAAGATCCCGCCCAGATAGCGGTACACGTTGGTGTATCCGAGTTTTTTCGCCCAGGCAGCGCCATTATGGCTGCGGGTACATTTGACGAAACCGCAGTAGACCACAATCATTTTATTCTTGTCGGGACCGAGAAGGGCCTTGAAGTCCTCGACGCTTTTGCCGTCGGTTTCCTTGGCATCCCATTCCTTCATCTCCGGGATGGGGAAGAGGAACTGCTTAGCGCCGGGAATATGATTTTTTTTGTACGAATCTTCAAAGGGCATGGTGTCGATGATCAGCATGTCCTTGCCGGCATCGATCATTCCCTTGAGCTCATCCGTGGTCACAATGCCGTACCCGCCTTGCTGTACATCCCGAATCACCTTGACCGTCTCTTTCTCTTTGACAAGCTCTTCCTCAAATTTATTGTCGGCAGCGTAAGAGAGTGTTGACACGCCCATGGCCAGAAGAAACAGGCCCACCATGAATCCCCGAAACCCACCTTTTTTTTGCATCACTCGTATCTCCTTTTATTCCAGTTGATTTTTCAAACGACCGGCCCACGTTGAGTCCGGGCGCGACCCCAATAAAGAAATACCAATGCTGCCATCATTCCCGCATCCCGCACCAGGGCGGCCTTGAGTCCTTTGTAGGCCTGTTCCGGGTCTTCGGGGCCGAAGCAGCCGCAATCAATGTCCAGTCCCAGATGGATTCCGTAGACAAGGACGGCAATAAACATGAGCAACATCGCGGTGATCACCGAAAGACTGCCGCGAACAGCAAACATCAGTCCGATCCCGGCGATCAATTCCAGGGAGGACATAAACAGGGCGGCGGGGAAAAGAAACGGCTTGGGTAGCAGCCCAAAGCCGGAGATGACCACGGCAAAGGAAGATGGGTCCATCAGTTTTATCAACCCGGAATAGATAAATATGGCTGCTATCGCCCACCGAACCAGGCGCTCCATCGTGGTGAGAGAGAACCAGGAAAAAAATAATCGGCAGGCGCCGTTCTGAGCGGTCTTCATGTGCTGATACGCCTCGGCTTTTTTCACTTTTCATTTTTTGATGATATCGAGGAAATTAATAATCGAAAGAAAGCGGTGCGGTCAAATTGATAAAATCAATGAACAAGAGATGACGGATAGGCGATATACCTTGCTCTCGACACCTTGGGCCTCCCCAAAATAAAAAAGGGTGAATATCATGGCCTGCTGATATTCACCCTTTTTGGGCAGCGACTGTTTCGCTGCTTTGATTCAAATAAAACCGGTACTGATAAACAGGTCTGGAGTGTCCTTCTTTGACCTTTCTCCTCGTCATCGTATTCAGGGAATGGTCACCTTTGTGGTCGAGGGAACGATATGTTTTCTTTGGATTTTTTAAGGCCTTGGCATACCCTTAAAGATCCTGCATCTCTTTTTTCTTCATTTTTTCGAGCAAGGTTGTTCGCTTCAGGTTGAGCAGTTTCGCCGCTTCCTTTTTGTTGCCGCTGGTGATTCGCATGGCCTGAACGATCAGTTGTCTTTCAAAATCATCAATCAGTTCATTGAAGTCCACCTGCCCACTCTCCCAACTGATATCAACTGTTGTTGTGATCATGGATTCGGTCTCCGCTGATTCCGGAGGTTGGGGTCGTTCTGTCTGCGGGAGGATGTCTGCGGGCAGTGGCAGGTCCACAGGAATGGACGGGTCAAAATCAGCGGTGAACTTCTCCGGTAAATCTTCCAGACGCACCGTCTTTCCAGAGTAGAGAATGGACATGTGCTGCACCAGATTCTCCAGCTCCCGCACATTACCGCGCCACATATAGCCCATTAAGGCCATGAGGGCGTGCGGTTCAAAGGTAAAGGGGGCGCGGCCGCGCTGGGTTGCGTAGCTGTGGATAAAGGCCGTCAGGAGCAGGGGGATATCCTCTTTCCTGTTTTTGAGCGGCGGAATGGACAGCGGGATGACGCTGAGGCGATAGTACAGATCTTCCCTGAATCGCCCTTCTTTGACCAGTTGCTCGAGATCGCAGTGGGTGGCGGCGAGAATCCGGGTGTCCACCGGACAGGCCTTGAGGCCGCCCACCGGCTCAAATGCCTTTTCCTGCAGGACGCGGAGCAGTTTTGCCTGGAGGGAGGGCTTCATGTCCCCGATCTCGTCGAGGAAAAGGGTGCCCCCATTGGCGTATTCGATTCGCCCGATCTTGTTCTGGAGGGCACCGGTAAAGGCCCCTTTGGTATATCCGAAGAGTTCGCTTTCGAGAAGATCGTCGGGGATGGCGGCGCAGTTCACCGGGACAAAGTTCTTGGCGCTCCGCCTGCTGTGGGCATGAATGGCCTTGGCCACCAGTTCCTTGCCGGTTCCCGATTCTCCCCGGATCAGCACTGTTGCGAATTCGTCCTCGGCAACCATGGTGATCAACTCAAAGAGTTGGCGCATACCTGGACTCTGTCCGATCAAGCCATGGAAGGATACCGCTTCCGGCTGGTTCTCCCGGGCCGTGGGAGCCCTGTGGTGATTGAGCTTGGCCAGTGCGCGCTGGAAGGCAATACGGATTTCGGCGGGATCATAGGGGGTGTGGATGTAAAAAAAGAGGTCAAACTGTTGGATAGACTCGATAAGATCCTCAGCCCCTTGCGGCACAACGGCGATGATCAGCAGCTCAGGGAAGGTCGCCTGAATCCTTTGGAGCAGAGTGATGGCGATATTTTGGTCAAAAAAAGTCAGATCGTAGAGCAGCAGTTGGATTGCGGACTGACCGAGAAGAGAAAGAAGTTCTTTTTCTGACTTGAATTGGATACAATGAAAGGCGTTGTTTCTGAGATGGTCGGTGAGGGTTTGGCTCTTTTCCTGGCCACTATCCGAAAAAAGTATGGTGATGGGAGCTTGCATGTTTCTGTATTATCGAGATAACTTGCTGTTTTTCGTGAATATTGTTGCCTCGTCTGGGTCTTTTCGGCATATTAGGAGTTTCCCCTCACTGGCCGCAGGTTCTCGATCATATCAAAAAGAACAACAAGATGCCAGCTTTCTTGTGGAATGATAACGAACAAGGTTAGATTGTGAGCGCGAAGCGAACCGCAATCTGAAGCGGTGGCTGGACAAGCCCGACCTCGAGAGGCGATGAAACTAAGCTGATAGCGCGTTTACAGGGAAAGACGGAGAACATCTGAAAACCGGCATGCTTAGTGATATTTTGAAAATATCTTTTTCTACAACATTTCAGTAAGTTGGAAAGAATGCATGAGCGGCGAAATAAAGGAATTCGGAGATGATTCTGCGTTTTAGTTTGAAAAAAAATCTCCCAGAAAAAGACGTAAGATTCCTTGCTGGCTTATCCAATAATCGTATAACTGTATGATGATACCTTTTTAGTTCAAGCATTCGCAATGGGCAACATTCAGCGATTGGGGAACCGCAAGAATCAGTATCATTTGTGGCCGATAATACTCCTTTCTCAACTGCTGGATGTGCTCCGATTGTCTGCCGCAGCAGCGGCTTCGTCCAACAAGGCGTTTTGCTGGTGGTTGGTTTTGTGGTTTAGGAATTATGTACTTTCATTGCTGGCTTCGGTTTTACTGCTGTCAGCTTAGCTCTTTGTTAGGCGTCAAACAAATAACTATGAACATTCGCGTCGCTACAACTGATACAGAAATTAATGATTGTTACCCAGTCATGCAGGAACTTCGTCCGCACATTGCAGAAGGGCAGTTCCTCTCCCGAGTTCGAAGTCAAGAAAATGCAGGGTATCGGCTTGTCTACGTTCAAACATTAAATAGTGTGGTCGCCGTTGCCGGATTTCGAATCGGAGAAAACTTGGCTTGGGGGCGTTTCCTGTATGTTGACGACCTCGTAACTCTGTCCGAGCAGCGCTCAAAGGGTTACGGTGCCGATTTGCTTTCTTGGCTCAAAGATGAAGCTGCAAAAAAAGGTTGCGAGCAAATACACTTGGATTCAGGAATTCAAAGAAAAGAAGCGCACCGATTCTATGAGCGTGAAGGTATGTCTGTGGCAAGCTTTCACTTCGCAGAAAAAGTCACGCCCAAACGAACAAGGTTAGATTGTGAGCGCGAAGCGAACCGCAATCTGAAGCGGTGGTTGGACAAGCCCGACCTCGAGAGACGATGAATTTAAGCTGATAGCGCGTTTACAGGGAAAAGACGGAGGACAACTGGAAACCGGCATGCTTAGTGCTATTTAGAAAATGTCTTTCCCTTTAACATTTCAATAATTTGGAAAGAATGCGTGATCGGCTCAATAAAGGGATTCGGAGATGATTCTGCATTTTGTTTGAAAAAATGTTCCCAGAAAAAGACGTAAGATTCCTTGCTGGCTTATCCAATAATCGTATAACTGTATGATGATACCTTTTTAGTTCAAGCATTCGCAATGGGCAACATTCAGCGATTGGGGAACCGCAAGAATCAGTATCATTTGTGGCCGATAATACTCCTTTCTCAACTGCTGGATGTGCCCCGATTGTCTGCTGCGGCAGCGGCTTCGTCCAACAATCTGGAGAAGAAGTCCGTGGTATGTCGGCGTAATGGCATGACTTCCCGGTTCTGGCTGATTGGTTCTTTGCTGATTTTCTGGGGCGTTCTTCTTCAGGATGCCGGAAAATGTTGGGCCGGGGTCGGCCTTGATCCGGTTTTTTCGGCCCGGGTCAGCAAGGTTCTTGATGGTGACACCATTGAGGTGATGAGCTCTGGAGATACCATCCGGGTTCGACTGTGGGGGATTGATAGCCCTGAATGGCAGCAGAGATTTTCCCATAAGGCAAAGGAATTTACCCAGTGGCGCCTGGCCGGGCGCCGGGTGGAGCTGCGGGCCAAGACCTGGGATACCTATGGTCGTCTGGTGGCCCTGGTCCTGGTGGAGGGGCACTCCTTCAATGCCGAGTTAGTTCGGGAGGGGCTGGCATGGGTCCATATCTATTACTGCAAGGAGCCCATTTGTCGGGAATGGCGGCAGCTTGAGAGGGATGCCAAAAGGGCCGGGCGCGGCCTATGGCAGGATAAAAATCCGGTTGCGCCCTGGAAATGGAAGCAGACGCACAGGGAAATTGGCAGGTGAGGAGCCGAAGTCCCGTTCTGGTGGAGGTGGGAGTTTGGTAAATTCAGTTGAGAACTATCCGGTTTGCAAGCCGGTGCCGGGAGGATTCTATGTTCAATGCGGAACAGTTGCTGGGAAAAATGATGGCGGAGATGGTTGGATCTGGCAGTGATCATAAAAAATATAAGAAAAACAAGGGCAGGGGGATTATGAATTCTCTGACGTCAACGCTGATGTCAGGGCAGGGATTGATGACCGCCATTGGTCTTGGGGTGGGCGCGTATGAGATATTAAAAAACAAGCAAGGGACAAGTCCGCCCTCCGTCTCTTCCATGGGTGGTCTCCCTGTCGCCCCTCCATCTGTCGGGTATGGGCCGGCGGCTTCGTCTGCTTGCGCGGCATCAACTCCGCCGCCAATCCCGGGGGTGGCCGCTGCTTCTTCGCGAGATCCGCATTCCTCCGCCAGCTTGGAGGAAAAGCTGGCCTTGCGGCTCATTCAGGTCATGATTGCCGCCGCCCACGCCGATGGCAGCATGGACCATGATGAAGAAGGAAGGATCCTGAATCGCCTGCAGGGACAGGTGATCAGCCGGGAAGAGAAGAGTTTCCTTCTGGCCGAGATGCATGATCCCAAGTCCATTGAACAGCTGACGGCTGGGGTCAATGACCCGCGGGTTGCCCAGACCATGTACACCGTTGCCGCATCGGCGGTCAGGGTTGACACCCAAAATGAGAGGGCCTGGCTGGATCAACTGGGGACAGCCTTGTCGATCAGTGAGAGTATGCGGCGCTTTCTCGAGGAGGAGGAATAGGAGAACCTGGGGGAGCCTGTCAGCGGGAAGCTGCTCTTCCCGCTGACAGGCCTGTTTGAAATTTTGCTCTTTGCGTTTGCGTTATTTCTGCAGCAGATTGCCCAGGGCGCCAAGCACTGAACCCTCGCCCTGGGTGGAGAAACCGGCGTTGTTCTGGGGAGCGGCCTCATGGATGCGTCCGGCAAGGCGGGAGAAGGGTAACGATTGCAGCCAGACATGACCGGGACCCCGCAGGGTGGCAAAGAAGAACCCTTCTCCGCCGAAGAAGGCCGATTTCACACCCCCGACAAACTCGATATCATACTGGACCGTCTGGGTCAGGGCCACCAGGCAGCCGGTATCCACCCGCAGAATCTCTCCGGCCTGGAGTTCCTTTTCAATGATGGTGCCGCCGGCATGGACAAAGGTCATGCCGTTTCCTTCCAGCTTCTGCATGATAAATCCTTCCCCGCCAAAGAGGGCGACGCCGATCTTTTTCTGGAAGGCAATACCGATGGACACCCCTTTGGCGGCGCAGAGAAAGGCGGATTTCTGACAGATGAGCCGGCCGTTATAGTTTTTCAGATCGAGGGGGATAATTTTCCCGGGATAGGGGGCGGCAAAGGCGACCGTTCCCTTGCCCCGGCCCATGAAGGTGAACACCGTGGTGAACAGGCTCTCGCCGGTGATAAGGCGCTTGCCGGCTCCCAGCATCTTGTCCATAAATCCGCCATTCTCCGAGGCCTGACTGCCGTCGCCGAACACCGTTTCCATCTGGATTCCGTCGGACATGTACATCATGGCCCCGGCCTCGGCGATGGTGCTTTCCTGGGGATCAAGCTCAATCTCGACAAACTGCATCTCATTGCCATGGATCTGGTAGTCGATTTCATGGGCCCGGGTGCTGCCGGTGTTCATGGGTGGCGGTGAGAATGTCGGCTGCTGCAACTCCGGCACCTGCGCCATGGTCAGCCAGTTGGCAAACCCCTGGCGCCAGACCAGGGTGTCCCGGGTGTAGATTCCGGCGGATAGTCCCTGCTGAATCTGGGCCTGACTGAACGGCCCCTGCTGCTGCCCGCCCACGGCGATATACCAGATGTTCATGCTCGTTCCTCCCTGTAATTATTGGTATTTTTCTTTTAAGTCGTAGAGTTTATCAAGATAGGCCTCTTGATACCGCAGATGTTTGCCGCCCGTTTCCATCTCGGCCGTCAACAGGTCAATGGCCGGTTGGAGTTGCAGGCCGTCCTGATTTTTCCCATCCAGATTTGCCTGGTGGACAGTGAGGATGGCGTAATAGGTGATCAGCATCCGCGTGCCCGAATCCCTTCTGGCCAGGTAGAGCCTGCCGCCCATGGTGTTGAGAAAGAAGCTGGCGTATTTGAACATGGCATCTTCCGGGATGTTCAGAGAAATCAGCTGGCCTGAGGAGATCGGTGGCGTCATCAGGAGATAATATCCGGCCAGCAGGTCTTCGATCCTGTCCTGTTCCTGGTTGAGAATTTCTTTGAGGAGCAGGATAGTGTCCCTTCCCAGAATTTTGAAAAAATGGCTGTTGTTTTTAAGGATGGTGAGAAGGTCGTCTGTTTCCCGGATGACCACCGGGGGAGAGTTCAGTAATTTCTGGATCAGAGCGGTAAAGTAGGTCTGACTGGGGGCGCTGACATGTCGTGCCTGGATGTATCGCTGCTGGTCGAGATGGATATAGAAATTTTTTATCTGCTCAATGGCCACCGGGATATTCTCTTTGCTGACGGAAAGGGGAGAAGGGGCCGGTTTTGTCTGCTCCTGATCGTTGCCGGCGGTTTCGGCCTTCAGCTCCTCCTGGCCTGGAATGGAGGGCTCGGCCTTTGGGGCGGAGAGTATCGGCAGTTTTTGGGTGGCGGATGGCGGCTGTGGGCTTTGCTCCGGACTGTTGCGGGTGAACAGGAACCAGAGGAGACCTGCGGCGAGAAGGATGAGAATGGCGGCCGGTAAAAGGAGAGACCGGGACTGTCGGGATGATGATTTCATGCCGGAACCTCTATGTGAAGGAGAGTCGATACGGTTCAATTTCCGAGATGAAATGTACCTGAAAAGTCCGCTAAAGTCACGATGCATTTAAGGCCGTGGCCCTTGCTGGAATGATAGCGGGGTATGAACCATGGAGGGGTCGTTTTCTCTTTTTTCTCCTTGACTCCCCATGGCGAACGCACTATTGTGGCGGGGAAATATCAGAATTGGAAAATGTGGTAGAACAGGTGCAGTGCAGAGGCAGTAAAGGAAATCGTCCGTGCCGGTCGATTAAAATAATTCATTATGTATGGAGGAATACCCGATGACAATTTGCGTAGTAGGTCACTCTAACCCGGATACCGATTCAGTAACGTCAGCCATCGCTTTCGCAGCCCTTCTCAATGCCCAGGGTCAAAGCGCCAAGGCCTGTATGCAGATCGAGGTTTCCAAGCTTAACCCGGAATCCACCACCGTTTTGAAACGTTTTGGTCTCGCTGCCCCTGAAACCATGATGGATGCTGCCGGTCAGAAAGTTGCCCTGGTGGATTTCAGTGATATCGGACAGGCCCCTGCCAACATCACTTCCGCCGAGGTGGTGGCCGTTGTGGATCATCACAAGATTGGCGATATCACCACCAATCAGCCGATCTTCTTCCGTGCCGAGCCTGTGGGCTGTACCGGTACCGTGCTCAACAAGATGTTCAAGGATGCAGGGGTTGCCATTCCCAAGAACATTGCCGGCGGCATGCTGTCAGCAATCCTCAGTGATACCGTTAACTTCAAGTCCCCCACTTGTACCCCCGATGACAAGGCCGCCGTGGCCGAGTTGAAGGTTGTGGCCGGGGTTGATGACACCGACTCTCTGTTTATGGAGATGCTGCGTGCCAAGTCCTCCATCGATGGCGTTCCCATGAAGGATCTGGTCTTCCGTGACTACAAGGACTTTGATATGAACGGCAAGAAGGTCGGGATTGGTCAGCTTGAGCTTGCCGCCATTGATCAGGTGGCCGGTATCCGTGCTGAGCTGCTGAAGGCCCTGGAAGATGTCAAGAAGGAAGGTCGTCATTCCGTCCTCTTTATGCTCACCGATGTTGTGAAGGAAGGGACCGAGCTGATAGTTCTCTCCGATGAGCCAGCCGTCATTGAAGGCGCCTTTGGCGGGAAGATTGCCAATGGGACCATGTGGGTGAATGGCATGATGAGCCGCAAGAAACAAACCGTTCCACCGCTGCAGAAGGCCTTTGGCTGCTAATTGCAGAAACACTATTCTTGACGGCATCTCAGCCCTGTAGAATACTCTGATAAAAAAAGCCCCTGTTCCAGTGCTGGAACAGGGGCTTTTTTTGTTGTATGGGGTGGAGCAGGAGTGCAAGCCGGTGCGGCTTGCGGGCAAAGGGCTATTTTGCCGGACAGGCAATACGCTTTACTTTTTCCTGGTAGTTGAAATTATTGTCATGTTGCGGGGTGTGGCAGGAAAGGCATATCCGCTCTTCCATCTGTTTTCTCATGTGAAATTGTTCAGGGTTTGCGGCGTGCGCTTTGCCCGGGCCGACGTGACAGTTTTCGCAGCCCACCGTCTGCAATGATTTGGGCAGGGAGAGAAGCTGGTCACGCTGCACGGGGGTCTCGGAGCTGGAGATGACATGGCAGGGAAGGCACTCCAGGTTGAAGGCCTGATTGACTTTTTGCAGGGTCTCCCAGGCCCTGGAGTGGCTGGTGCCCCGCCAGAAGGCGGTTTGCACCGGATGGCAGCTGGCGCAGCCATCATGCCCGAGGAAGGGAAGATTTTCCTCTTTCCTGCTGACCTTTCGATTCATATCATGAATCTGCTGCTTGATCCCGGTGAGGATGGCCCTGATTTCCGGGGCTTCGGGCAATGACTGTTTCAACGCGACAAAATTAAAGCTGAAGCTGGATATGGCGGGGCTGGATTTTTTTCCATTCGTCGTATCCATCTCCTTGAACTCCGCAGTCTTGATCTGTCGCGCCACCGAATCCCTGTCCATCTCTATCATTTTGACTTTGGCAAGATACTCCTGTTGCTGGGGATCCGCCTGCTGCTGCATCCGTTGCAGCTGCCAGTTGAGGGCGGCCAGCCGGTTGCGCAGGGCGCTCAGATCTTCATTGGTGGAGGTTCCCCATTTCCCGTTTTTGTGCCAGTCTATGGTCAGCACCCCTTGATATTTCCCCTGGCGGTCGGTCTGGGTGATCAGGCTCTTGTTGACCTGCGTCGGGATCATATTGCCGCTGTCCAGGACGGCTGCCAGGATGAGATGGAGGGCTGAAAACTCTCGGGCGATTTCCTGATTCTCGGCAGGGGGCAGGCTGGAAAGCAGGATAAGGATATCGCATTGGCGGGCGGTTTTTTTAATCAGGTCGGGAAGCAGAGTCCGCCAGTCGGCCTGACGAACACCGCTGAGCGGTGCTTTGAGCGGGCCGGTCAGGCCAATGATCCCGACCTTCACCGCCCCGATTTTTTTGATCCGCGCCGGTTCAAAGAGGGGCTGGTCCTTGGAGTCCAGGAGATTGGCGGAGAGCCAGGGGAAACCCTGTTTCTGACTGGCCAGCAGCAGCTCCGTCCCTGCCGCCAGGTCCATGGGGGCCACGGCCACCGCATCGACCTTCATGCTGGTATAGATCTTGATGATGCCCTCGGCGGTCAGCCGTTCCTGCGATGGACCCTCCGCAATCCTTGCCTGTTTGAAGAGCAGATTGCCGGAGTCCACAAAGAGGGCCGGTTTGTGCTGTTCGCTGGTAATGCTCCTGATCTGGAATGCTTTTTTGGACAGCCCGCCCAGTTGGTTGGCGTGTCAGCCGCAGGGCTCGGTCTCCCCCATGATATTGTTGGAGTAGAAGAGCAGGAAGGATTCCAGGGGGGCCGCGTGCAGTTCCGTTGGCCGGGGCATCATTGCCACGAGCATGGCGGCGACAACGGCCAGCAGGCGGAAGCTGCGGAAGCTGCCGGAATAAAATGGGCGGGGGAGGGACTTATTTCTGTGCTGTTTCATGGTCGTGTTTTCTCTGTTGAAGGATTTGTCGCCATTTGGTGAGCCGGTCTTTGATCAAGGCCTCGTATCCTCTGGCGGTGGGGGTATAAAAAATGCTGCCGACAAGCTCCGGCGGCAGGTGATTCTGTTCCACCAGACCTTGCGCCTGGTCATGGGCATACTGATACCCCTTGCCATAGCCAAGTTGTTTCATCAGGCCGGTGGGGGCGTTGCGCAGGTGCAGGGGCACCGGCAGGGAGCCGGTCCGGGTGATATGGCGCCGAACTCCCGACTCTGCTGTGTAGAGGGCATTGCTTTTGGGGGCGGTGGCGAGATAGACCACGACCTGGGCCAGGGCCAGGGTTCCTTCCGGGAGGCCAAGGGTCTGGAAGGCCTGCTGGCAGGCAATGGCCTGACTGAGGGCCTGGGGATCGGCCAGTCCGATGTCCTCGGAGGCAAAGCGGATCAGGCGGCGACAGAGATAGAGGGGCTCCTCGCCCGCTTCAAGCATGCGGTACAACCAGTAGAGGGCGCCATCGGGGTCGGAGTCGCGCAGGCTCTTGTGCAGGGCCGAGATCAGATTGTAATGCTCTTCGCCATCCTTGTCATAGCGCAGGGATTTATGCTGTCCCGCCTCTTCAATATCAGAGCCGGTGATGGTGGGGTTTGCCGGGTCTGCCCCCTGGGAGCTGCGACCCAGGGCAACGGTGGTGGCAATCTCAAGGATGTTCAGGCCCATCCTGGCATCGCCGTCGGCAAGGCTGATCAGCTGGGAGAGCGATTCCTCGGTAAAGCGCAGACGGTAGTTCCCCAGGCCCTTTTCCGGATCGGCCAGGGCCCGCTCAAAGATGGCCTGGAGATCGTCGCGGCCCAGGGATTGCAGGACCAGGACCCGGCAGCGGGAAAGCAGGGGGGCGGTGACGTGGAACGAGGGGTTCTCGGTGGTGGCCCCGATGAGGGTAAAGAGGCCGGATTCCACATGGGGCAGGAAGGCATCCTGCTGACCTTTGTTGAAGCGGTGAATCTCATCGATGAAGAAAATGGTGGCCCTGTTTTCGACTTTGAGGAGTTCCTGGGCCTTCTCGACAATCTGCCGGACCTCTTTGACGCCGGAGAGAACGGCGGAGAAGTGGACGAAATGGGCCGAGGTGGCATGGGCAAGAATCCTCGCCAGGGTGGTCTTGCCGGTTCCCGGCGGGCCCCAGAGGATGAGTGAGGGAATGGCGCCGGACTCCATCACCGAACGCAGCATCTTTCCAGGCCCGAGGAGGAGCTCCTGACCGGCAAATTCGTCCAGGGTCCGGGGCCGCATCCGTTCGGCCAGGGGGGTCAGTTCATGGAGAGGGGTTTGGGGCTTGCTCATGGGGCTCACGCGATCTTTGATTCTGCCGGAGTTTCCGGAAGATGATACCCGGTTGCGCGGATTGATGCCAGCACATCCCGCAGGGCGGGCAGATCTTTGCTGTCATAGATCATCTTCCGGTATCGGGCGCTCTCCGGCAGCCCTTTCAAATAGCGGCCCAGATTATTTTTGATGCTGCCGGGCAGGTGGCTGGAGGGAAGCTCCCCCTCGATGAGTTCCAGATGGCGGGAGACACCGTCCAGCAACAGGGAGAGGTCGTCGGGTTTGCCGCCGGCAGAAAAGACCCAGGGGTTGCCCAGGGCCGCGCGCCCGATCATAACCCCGTCACATCCGCTCTGCGCCATCATTGCAAGTCCCTGGTCGTGGGAGTGGATGTCACCATTGCCGATGACCGGGACGGATACCGCCTCTTTTACGGCGGCGATGGCCTCCCAGTCGGCACTTCCGGTGAATCCCTGGGCCCAGGTTCGGCCATGCACGGTGATGGCGGCCACCCCTGTCTCCTCTGCCATTCGGGCAAAGGAGACGGCCGTGATATGGCGACTGTCCACGCCGATTCTGGTCTTGACGGTGACGGGAACGGTGCTGTTGTCGATTACATTGCGGATAATCGCCTCTGCCAGTTGGGGATTCCCCATCAGGGCGGCGCCGGCGCCGCGTTTGGTCACCTTCTTGACCGGACAGCCCATATTGATGTCGATCAGGTCGGGATGAAAGGAGCTGAGGATGGCCGCGGCCCGACCCATGATATCCGCATCGGCCCCGAAAAGTTGTATGGCCAGCGGCCGCTCACCGGGATGTGAGGCCAGCATGGCCAGGGTTTTGCCCTGTTCATAGAGCAGGCCATGGCAGCTGATCATCTCCGAGACCACCATCCCGGCCCCGAATTCCCGGCAAAGCCGGCGGAAAGGCAGGTCGCTGTATCCGGCCAGAGGGGCGAGAATAAAGGGTGAATCGAGGGTCAGTCCGGCAATCTGAAGCATACTTTTATTGCTGATATTTTTTTATAAAAGGGGTATTTAGAACCCGTTAAGAATTGAACAAGTCTTTTGTTGTTCAATTCTTTTACGGGTTCTTATGCCGCGTCCA
>JACDZJ010000342.1_pt1 | contig 14843 bp, 12 predicted proteins | sample 7365721 | NCBI WGS metagenome assembly JACDZJ01 (sample SAMN15143480, study PRJNA637477) | pond metagenome | biome: freshwater wetland ecosystem [ENVO:00000243]; feature: pond [ENVO:00000033]; material: pond water [ENVO:00002228]; isolation source: pond water containing pink berries ... | reverse complement strand
TCCTTGCCGTGGCAAATAACGATTGATCCTTTTCTAGGGGTGCTGAGTAGTTACGGTAAACTAAAAAATCCCCGCCCCCATAAATTGACAAATGTTTTAATAATAATATATTAATTAACTTTAAAAGTTTTTTAAGCTAAAGATGATGTTACTGGTTTTGAAAATTAAAAATGAATTTAAAAACAGTCAGCAGAGGAAGTGAAATTGACACAAATTCGCCATGTAGTTTCAAGTAATGAAATTTTGCAACACTAATGGTACAATACTCATCGTTTAATCTCACATTTTAAATCGTTAAAATACACAATCACAGGTTTATAAGGTGGAATTGTTAATATAAAAAAAGTATATGTTTTATGCTTTAAAAAGATGTTCAATATATTTGGTACAAATATTTAATCCATCCTGAACATGAACAGTTGTTACACCAAGAGCTTTTACAGTTTCGATATTTCTTTGTTCATCGTCAAAAAACACCAAATCATGTATCGAACAATTTGTTTTTTTTAAAATATTTAAAATATGAGTTTCTTTCTCTCCTGCATAAATTTCTTTGATTGTAAAATACTTATCAATATCAAACAATTGCAATAAATCATTTGCCCAAGCAGGTTCATGAGTTCGGGATGCTGCAGCAATAATATATTCGTGTTCTTTCAACTTTTTCAAAATTTCTCTTACATCCGGATACAAACGAATCCATCTACCTTCAGCATCAACTAACTTGCCCTCCTTATTCCATTTATAAGGAGGACAAGTTTCGCTGCAAAATGTATCACCTGCATTCCAAATTGTAAAATCAAGATCAAAAACAAAAACCCGAAAGTCGCCCATTATCAAACTTCTAATTCGATTCTGGATATGATATGGTCCTGATAAACTTCGTCTAATTCAACAAAATAACCACTCCAGCCCCAAACACGTACAATCAGATTTTTATGGTTTTCTGGATGTTTTTTGGCTTCAAGAAGTTTTTCTCTGTTCACTGCATTGATTTGTAATTGCTGTCCACCCATGTCCATAAATGATTTTACAAGCGAAGCTACTTTCGATATACTCTCAGAATTTCGGAAAATTGTATCGTGCAATTCAAGTGTCAACGGACCACCATTCACAATTTTCTGCATGTTAGGTTTCGAAAACGAACGGATAATTGATATTGGTCCATTCACTTTTGTATTCAAACTGGGTGAAAAATTGGCTGATAGTGGTTCTCCTTTTTTGCGTCCATCGGGCGATGCTCCAATTTCGTTGGCATGCCAAATATAATACATAGCTGAACCTGGTCCCGGACGAAAAACACCTCCACGTTCGTTGCGCAAATCTTTGCTTAAATCAGCAAACATATCCATTAATTCAACGGCAATGTCATCTACAAAATCATCATCATTACCCATTTTAGGTGCATCGTATTTTAATTTCAACCACAAACTTTCGTCGAATTCAAAATTGGTTTTTAAGCCATCAATCAATTGTAGCGGAGTAACTTCTTTTGTTTCAAATATATATTTCTTAATGGCTGCAAGCGAGTCAACCGAAGTAGAAATTCCGGTACCGTGAATTCCATAATTATTGTATTTATTACCCAACGAAATATCTTTACCATTTTCGACACAATTGTCCATTAACATTGATTGAAACGGAGAAGGCTCTGTATAGAGATTTCCTAATGCTGAAGTAATTTCAATTAATTTTATAGCCATTTCGTGCCGAACATGACTCATGAATTCTTCGAAATCTGTACTAGTTGTCAGGTATTTATCCACACAGTCATTAACAAGTTTGGTCATCGAAATAGCTGTAATATTGTCGATATCCATTCCTTTGTGAGGTATTATATATTCCCAACAAGCAGCCACTACATAAGTACGGGCATCTTCGAGACTATAACCTTTCGAAACTAATCCCGGAATAACCACATCATCATTGGAATATTGTGGGAAGCCTAACCCTTGTTTTGTTAGTTCAGTGCCAAATTCGTAAAGCTCCATTGGTGTATTTTTGTCCACTCGTAGATTAATTTTCGGATCGATAAGTTTCAACTCCAAACTGGCTTTCATACACATTTCTGATAGTTTATTGAATGCACTGTTACCATCTTTGTCAACACCACCCAACACCATACTTTGTCCGTTATCTCCCTGCTGCATACCAACATACAAATCACTGTCTTTATTGAACGAAAGGAAAAATTCTTCCAATAATTCAAAAGCACTTTCTTCGGTCAATACACCATTTTTCAGGTCGTTATCCAAATATTTAAACATGTATTGATCGAAGCGACCAACGGTATTGTGGTAATTACCCGCAGCCCAAAGTGTGAAATGAAGTATTCGGAAAAACTGTAATGCTTCGTGAAAACTGGTAGCTCCCTGAGCCGGAATTCGTTGGAGGGTATTGTAGATATCCATGCGACCTAATTCCTTAGCTTCCTGAGCGTAACGGGCTACAATTTTCTCAACATCAACAATTGACTGGTATACTGCATCTAAAAATTCAATTTCTTTAGTTTTTCCTTCGGCAGCATATTTTTCTTTCGCTTCAAGCACCTCTTTTTTGCGGAATTCAAAACCATGTGCAATAGTATATTCGTAATTAGCATTGATATTACTTACACGCCCCAACTCGTGAACATAATGTGATTTTTTAATATCTGTCCATTCATCTTTTGTAAAAATTTCGGGATGAATTGTAACTGTTTTAGTAAAAACAATAGTTTCCAATGGTAAAATAACCGGTTTTTCATTGGTTAAAACCCACGTCAAACGCTCTTTGGCTCTTTGAATATCGGAAAAGCCTTTCGTTTTCAACATCTCAGTAAAATCAGTAAATTCATTTTCACTAATTTGCTGACGATATTGATGATGTTTTTTTTGTAAAACATCATCTAACATTTTTTTAATTCTGTTGGTCATAATTTATTTGCTTTAATATTATATTTTTCAAAAATTTCTGTTCTTATAGCAACTTCCTGATTTACATCAAATCCGGGGTTATATTCTTTTTTAACCATAGCATATTTTGCAGGTGCTGTTTTATGATAAGGAAGTAAATCAACTCCCAAAAGATTTTTTGCTCCCACAAGTAATTGAGCTGTTTTTTCGATATTCTCCACCGTATCGTTTACTCCAGGCATAAGTGGAATTCGAATATAAAACGGTTTCTCTGAATTGCAAAGCACTTTTAAGTTGTTTAAAATCAACTCATTACCTACACCTGTAAATTGTTTGTGAATTACAGTATCAGTATGCTTAATATCCATTAAAACTAAATCCACTTTTTCCAACACTTTCCGGAAAGTTTGCTCGCTGGTATGTCCCGAAGTTTCGATAGCAATGTGCAAAGGTTTTAACTTCTCAATCAATGCAATCATAAAGTCAGCTTGGGCAAGTGGCTCTCCACCCGAAAATGTAATTCCACCTCCACTGTTTATAAGCACTTCTTTTCCTTTCAGTAATTTTGTTGCTAAAGTATCCACATCGTACACATCACCAACTATACGTCTAAGTCTTAAAGGACAAACAGATATACATTTTCCGCAAGCCACACATGTTTCGTTTTCACAAACTGCTTCACACTTTCCACAATGAGTACATGAGCCATTGCTAACCATTAATTCACGCTTGAACGAAATGCCTTCGGGATTATGACACCAACTACAATGCAGCGGACAGCCTTTGAAAAAAACTAATTTGCGGATGCCTGGCCCATCATGTACTGCAAATTCTTCAATATTGAATATTGAACCTTTTATCATTTTCGCGTGAAAGTTACGAATATTTGTATTAATTACAATATTATACTGTTTATATTTATAGTTTTTTTACATAACTAATCACTTACTGTTAAATAAGTGATTAGTTAGCACTATTTTAAATTTATTTATGTGTTCCTAAAACTATTCTTTCAATTTCTTCCAACGATTTCCCTTTTGTTTCTATTAAAGCAAACCGATAGAATATCAGACTTAAAATTGTAGCAATTGTAAAAAACAGGAATGCATATCCACCGCCCACACTTGACAGAGCTATAGGAAAGACAAAGGTTATGATGGCATTGAAAAACCAATGCGAAAATGAACCAATTGCCGAACCCATTGCCCGTATATCAGTAGGGAACATTTCGGATAACATTACCCAAATTACTGTACCTTGCGAAACAGCAAATAGAGCAATAAATCCCAACATGGAAGTAAGAATTAATGGAATACTTGCCTGATTGGTAATATCAGCCCATGCAAAAAGTCCTAAGAAAAACGGCATACCAATGCCACCAATGTACAGCAACGTTTTGCGACCAAACTTATCGATAAGCGACATACCCACAATGGTGAAAACAAGATTTGTAAGTCCCACAAGTACAGTAAGATAGAAAGACGTTTCTCTACTTAATCCGGCATCTTTAAAAATTTCGGTAGAATAATAATTAACGATATTAATACCCGATAATTGGTTAAACATCCCCACACCAATACCAATTAAAACCAGTTTAAAATAAGGTTTACGTAGCAGAGCAGAGAAACGTACATTGGTTTCGCTTTCCAATGAGTCCTGAATTTCTTTGATCAATACATCGGGGTCGGTACCTTTATTTGCTCTTACAAGAGATTCGCGTGCTTCTTTTAATAAACCTTTTTTTACCAACCAACGCGGACTTCGTTGTATAAAGAACAAAAGCATAAAGAAAACAATTGATGGGATAACTCCAAACAAAAACATCCATCGCCATTTAATATCGCCTGCTCCTAAACTATCAATAATATAATTAGAGAAGAACGATACTAAAATACCCAACACAATTGCTAATTGAGCAGTAGCAACGAGTCTTCCTCTAACTTTTGGCGGCGCAACTTCCGAAATATACATGGGCGTAACCACCGATGCACCTCCGACAGCTAAACCACCAATAAACCGCCCAATAACAAATACCCACAACTCAGTAGCTAAACCTGTCATTAGCATTGACAAAAGAAAGAAAAGAGCCATAATTCGGAGTATGTAACGGCGACCAAAAACATCAGCAGGCTTCCCTATAAAGAGTGCACCTATTACACAACCAATTAATGCTACACTTACAACCATGCCTTCCAATGCAGGAGTAAGAGAAAAATATAAAGACACATCTGATAATGCGCCGTTAATAACACCGGTTTCGAAGCCAAAAAGTAAGCTTCCCAAAGCCGCTACAAATGTGATAAAATACAAATATTTGTTCATTTTTTGAGTTTTATAAATTTTTGAAAATTCTAATTTAATTGAAAGAAAAAAGTCATCGAAATAATACCTATCCGGCTAACATTTACAAAAAAACCTTTCAGAAACAGTCCGATGACTTAATTCATAATTTAACTTCATTAATTTCAATAACGACACTTTGATATGCTTCGCGCAGATTTATTTGAATTCCTATTTTAGATAAATACTCCCCTGTAAATATGCCATTATCAGAAGAAACTCTGGATTTTACCTTTTTCTTTTCTGTACCCTGAATTTCTTTGTTAATTTCGGTGATTTTATATTTTTTTTCGGAGTCTAAACCATTTAATTTCATAGGTGGAAAATTGTAAGTCAGATTTTTATCCAAATTAAAGCCGAAAAATACAGCTTTGTCTTTCGACTCCGAAACATACATCAAAGCAGACATTCCGAAATTATCATAAGGTGATACAATGCGATATAAATCACCAAATTGAATTACAGGGCGTATGCGTTTATAATTTTGAATTCCTACTTTGGTAAACTCATATTCATTGGGAGTCATATCTTTAGGTTGCATTTCAATTCCCAAACGACCTGTCATAGCCACATCAAATTTGAATTTATGAGGATATGAACGTCCGGTTTGATGATTTGGTGACTTGCTCACATGCGATGCTATATTTATTGCAGGATAAAAATAAGAAGTTCCCCATTGGATAAAAATGCGACTCAAAGCATCAGTATTATCACTTCCCCAAAATTCATGAAAATATTTCATAAAATCATACGTTGCACGTCCTCCGCCACTTGCACAAGCCTGCATGATTAAATCGGGATGGGTAAAACGAATTCGTTCCAATACTTTATGCAAACCTCTTTGATATTCAATGTAAAAATGCGATTGTTTGTTAGCCGCTAAGGCAATTGAACCAACATTACTGATAAAATGATTGGCATCCCATTTAATATAGGCAATTCCCTGATTTTCAACTAACAAATTATGGATGATATTATACACATGATCCTGTACTTTAGGATTTGCCAAATCTAAGGTCATTTGCGAACCTCCGCGACCTAAAATTGTTGTGCGGTTTGGCTGCGATACCACCCAGTCGGGATGCTTATCGAACAAATCACTTTTTACATTCACCATTTCGGGTTCTAGCCAAATACCGAATTTTATATTTTTTTCTTTAGCTCTATCAATAAGCGGTTTTAGTCCATTAGGCAATTTTTGTTTATTTACATCCCAATCTCCCAAACCAGTAGTTTCGTTTTTACGTGGATATTTATTTGCAAACCAACCATCGTCCATTACAAATAATTCACCACCCATGTCGGCAATATCATTAATCATTTCAAGCATAACTTTTTCTTCCGTATCAAAATATACGCCTTCCCAACTATTTAGAATTATTAAACGTTCTTTGTTCCCATCCACAATCTGATAATTACGTCCCCAACGTATAATATTTCGGCTTGCTTGTCCTTTACCGGCATTACTATAAGTTAATACGAAAGAGGGTGTTTTAAAAACTTCATTTTTTTCTAGCAAATAATTTGAAGCATCTTCGTTCATTCCGGCAATAAGATTTGTTTGGTTTTTAAAATTACCATCCAATTTAATTCTGTAATTTCCTGTCCAAACTAAGGTTCCCGCTATTACTTCACCTTGATTTTCAGAAGCCTTTCCATCTAAACTAATCATAATCGAGGGATTGTCGAACTGTGTATTTCTAACTCCCTCCTTGTTTTTAATTACCTGCATTCCCCGTTCCAACTTTTCTTCAACCATTCCCATTTCATCAGACCAATTACCATGAAAATGGGTAACCCATGCATTGAACGAACGGATAGGCATAGCAAACGATGCAAATTTATAAAGCATAACTGGTAAATTTTCCTGGTGAGTGATTTCAGTCCATGCTTCAATTACGTCCTCTTTGTAAAATGCTTTATAAAAAAGTGTTACATTGAAGGGATATTTGTTATCGTATAATGAAACTGTTGTTAAAGTTACATTGTCATCAACTTTTGTTACATTTACAGCTTTTAGATACAAATCTACGGACAAATTTCCATCGGAATGAGTTACCTGCAAAGCTTTTTCTTCGGTACATTCCAAACCAAAAGCGGGGTAAGCATCCTCATTTAAACCTATTCCGCTTTTTACAATTTGGGTTACATCATTCACTTTTTGACCATAATACTGAAAATTGAATTTACCATCAATAGTTCCGGTAAATACCATAACATTATTTTTGGTTTCTACTACATATTTATTTCGTGCTTTTTGGGCACTTAAATTGATTGTAATAGCAATTAATGCTATTAAAGAAATTAATTGTTTCATTTTTAATTAATTTAAAGTTTTATTACAATAATTCCGTTTGGCTGAATATTTACTTTTTTTGATTTAGATCCAAGAGTTACAGTAACTGCACAGGATTTACCTTCTCGTTCGTTTAATCTAAAAATCACATCCTTTTCAGTCGGTTCAATAGATGTAATTTCAACATTCGGTTTATCAACATTGATTATACTTTTGTTTGTAACAATGTTGTTGCCAGTAGGATTTGAATAAATTTCACGCATATATACTTCGTCGGTATAACTTTTTGCAACCATCGGAGTGTGATTATCCTGCCATGTACCCTCGAATGGGTAAATCATAAAATCGTGCTTATAAGTTCCATGAAAAGGTTCTGCATACCAAGCTAATTCATGGTCAACATGTTCTTTACTTACAATTGTCATTCCTACGTCTCTGTTGGGTCCTGAACTTGTAGATGCACCTAAATACATACCTACTTCGCCTTGCTCTGGAATTGTATAGAAGGCTTGTTCGCCGGTGTTAACAGTAACCATAAATCCACCATTTGTATCGAATTGAAAAATGCTTGACGACAACGGACAGTAATAACTTTTTCCGGTTAGTAGATTTGGTGAAATGGCAAATGGTATATCATAAAACACTTTGCCCGGTTTTCCAGATTTAAATTGAAGCGTTAAACCCTGGGGATCGAAGAAAAATCCGGATTTTTTAACAATATTTTTTCGAACAAGAGTTGGATGTGGAAAAGTATACTCGATAGAACATAAAACCCTATCTGCCTGTAAAGTGAAAATTTGTTGCTCATGAATTAACCAGTCTATTTGACGTTCAATCCGCAATTGAGGATTCAATCCTTTGCGGGTACTGATTCGTGCTTTACCATAAGGAACACCGTTACGCCATTTATCATCACCTATACCAATATCCATGTGTGCTAAAGCTTTGACAATAAAAGAGTCGAGCGACATTTCAATAGACGTTTGCCTATACGAAAATATGACTTTATCGTCTGAAGCTATAAGTTTAGTATTGCCATTTTCAATAGATTTACCTTCTTCCCAATCAAATTTTTGATAGTTTGCTGTTCTTTTCAAACCTATAATTTTATAGCCATATTCGGGCATTAAGGTTTCAAAATCAATTTTATATTTCCCTTGTACATAAGTAACAGTACTTTTTTGCTTTTCTGAACTTGAGTAATCAAAAATTTCGCAAGGAGAGTCAGCTGTTAGAGTCAATTCTTTCATTCTTTTTGACTGTGCATTAAAAAGAATAAAATACCTATCGTAACCCTGTAATTTTATATCTTTTGTAATATTATCCAAACCGCTATTAATTATCTCTTTCGACAAAGTTGCACTGTTTACGAATGAATTAATACGTTCGCGGCGCTTTTCGTATAATGGAAACCAGCCTTTAGAATCACTATTTACAGCCCAAACCAACAAATGTTCAGCTTTTGTCAACAAAGTAATTTTTCCATCACGAGTCAAAAATTCGGGTTCAACTTCGGGGTACAAATCTGCTCTTTCAATATTCCAAATCAACGGATCGTGTTTCAGTTCAATTTTCGAATCTGAAAATGGAATATCAATATTCTTATTGTATTGTGTTCTTATCATCGAATTCATTATTGTTGCATCGCGAAAAGCTGACATAGCTTTGTTTGTATAATCCTGAATGATAATATCAAGAGGGTCGGCAGTCCAACGGGAATAAGTTCCATCAACCATGTTTTTGCCTTTAGCAGAATGATCCACATATCGTTCTTCTTTAATACCAAACTTTTTGATATACTCTTTTACTGTAATCCATTCTACTTCAATATCTTTGTTTGTAGTAATAAAATCGTTTATTTTCTTATAATTTGCACTAAACGACTGTGGTATTTCAAAATCATCTTCAATTACCAATAAACTTTTTTCGGGAGCTGATTTTATAATTTCAACAATTTCCTGACGACGAGCAACAGGAATACAAGTTGTAACCGAACCATCCATACCTCTAACCTTAAAAGGATAAGTTGTGGTAGGGTCTCCGGTAATAACCGGAACCCACGAAACATTGGAATTATTCAGAATCCAGGGTAATTGAGCGTGATATGCGCGTTCCTGCAAATAAAAACCATCGGTAACACCAAAGGTTTTTTCAATTATGGAAGTTCCTAATTTTGCACAACGGTAATTTGTTTCACCATCCATATTAATATTAACAGGTTCTGAGTAGAACGTTCCTGTAAAGTTCAATTGCCCTTTTTTGTTCAATGCAATAGCATGGTCAATCATCTTGGGCATGGCTTTTTTTAACGAATTAAATGTTTGCCCTGATAGTTGAATTTGCCCTTTAAAATCGGGGTGTTCATCCATAAAATCAAGAAAATTGTTATAAATGACCGGAAAATCCCGCCAAATAGTAGGGCGAACATACCGGTCGTAGTTCATATTACCATGAACTATAAAACTTAGATAAATCTTTTTAGCAGATTTCGAAGTTTTTGGTGTGCTTTTTGAAAACATATTCATACTACATAGAAGTAGTATTAATATTGTTAAAACACTCATTTTCATTTTCTTTTGCATAATACTCATAAGATTTTAATTATAAATTATTTAATTATTAATGATTATCTGTTTTTGAACACAATAAATATATTAACCGATCTCAATACTTACAATCAGGTGTCTAACAACTACTTTCCCAAAAAATTTTCTTTACTTGCAAATATACGAATTTTCAATTAATTATAAAAGTCTATAGTATATAAAAAAAATACTGCAAATGGAGGTTCATGAGTTCCAGGAATATCGTTTCGTGTTTGAGCCCAAACATGAAGGGCTATTTTTTGTGTGATCGGTACTATCGAATCCTTTGGCATTTGGTGATAATTTTAAAACAGGTTGTTTCCCATCTTTGGTTGACCCCAATAAATAATGCCTATCGGAAGCAATATACCCCCAGGATTGACAAGAAGAATCGGTATATTTTGGCATTTCAAGTTTTTCTACTCTTTGCTTGTAGGAAATGGTATCCGTAATAAGGTAAGTTAATATCGGAAAAAAACATACCTTATGTGAATTTCGTTCTTCATTCACAGCATCCTGGATATCCTTTGTTGGGTCTTTCTTCCTCGATGGGTCTGCAAAGAAAGGCACTTTGGTAATATCCAACAGTCCCATTTTCTCGAGGTCAAGCGAAAAATTGCCTAATCCATTTTTGTGTTCGTCTGACTTAAAACTTCGGGCAAAGCCTGAAATTATACTTGGAATAAACATGAATGAGCCAGTTAAAGTTCCCATCTTAATAAATTTTCTTCTCGAAATCCTCATTTCCATTTTGCAATTTTTAATGGTTTTCTATTTTGTAATATATCTGATTTAGCTTTAATACTTCATTAGAAAAATATTCAAAATTAGTTGGTTAATGTCCGAATATATAAAAAAAAAATACTATTCATCTCTTTATTTTTTTATTGTTATATCAACAATTCTGAATATCCCTGCCGGTACTTTCAATTTTATTGTTCCATAATGTATTGGAATCACCAAGTAATTTCACTTTAGTTGAAAAGTTTGTATATTAATTGTTCAACTCCACCTGTAAAAATTGTGGCTATTCCTTTAGCATTGATGGGAACACGAACCTGAAATAATGGTTGTAGCTTAAAGAATATCCATAGCGATTTTCTATCATTGTCAAAAGCTTATTATGAGCCATTGCCCGTAGCCACAAGAACTTCATCCAATCCATCCTGGTCATTATCGGCTTTCCACAACAATTTACCATCAGGTGTAAAGCATTGAACAATACTGTTGATAGAAGCAGTTACGAAAGCCCTTTCACACTTCTTGACTGTTCCGGATATAAGGTGGTAAACGGTTTGCCCATTGTTGGAAAAGTCTTTTACTTTCTGCATATTTGCATTTAGTGTATTCACTTGAAAAGCAAAAGTACAAAGTAGAGCCAAAATTGGAATCATAAATTTATGTTTTTTACGAATCGTCAATTGAATCATAAGTATGAGATTTTTATTAAACTTATCTGCTATTTGATTTCTTATTTTACAATAAGTTTGAGTTCTTTCAAGTCTTGTAGACGAGAAGAAGTACCTACAAAAATTTTGAAATCACCTGGTTCAATCACTCTTTTGTAATTAATATCAATCATTTCAAATGCCTCAGCATCTAGTGTCAGTTCTACATTTTGAGTTTCACCCGGTATTAGAGAAACACGTTTAAATGCTTTTAACTGTAAATCTGGTCTTGTAACTGAGCCAACCATATCTTTTACATAAACCTGTACCACCTGATCACCCGCTACTTTTCCGGTATTGGTTAAATCAACAGCAACAGTGCAACTTTCTCCTGCCTTAATAGTATGATTGGAGAGTACAATATTTTTCAATTCAAACTGAGTATAGCTCAAACCATAACCAAAGTAATAAAGAGGAGTCGAATCCTCGAAAAGGTAATCTTTAAACTTACCTGACACACGTCTGCTGTAATGAATAGGTATTTGCCCTGCACTACGTGGAACTGTTACAGGTAATTTTCCACCCGGATTATTTTCACCAAACAAGGTATTCACTACAGCATTACCCATTTGTTCGCCTAGATACCAACCATCTAAAATTGCTTTGGCATTGGTAGCGGCATAATTTATTGATAAAGCGCGACCATGTAATAAAACCACCACTACCGGAGTGCCTGTTTCAACCAACGCTCGGATTAAAGCATCCTGATTTCCGACTAAATCGAGATTAGCACGATCACCCAAATTTCCGGGACCAGCTCCGGTAGCCTCACGGGTTGTAAAATAATTGTCACCGACACAAACAACTGCTACATCGCATGATTTAGCTATTTGAGCAGCATCAGCAATCGATTGTTTCTCTTCTTCATAAGGAACCTCGGTAATTTTGGCACCTTTTAATTTATTTTCGAATTGAGATGCAGATTCTTGCTTAGTTATAAGGACTGATGTTGCGAGTTTTATATCAATACCTGAATCTTTTAAATAGGTTTTCATAGCTTCATAAATGGTAACCGATTCATCGTTAGCAGATGAGTAACCTCCAAGAATTACATCATTAGCATGAGGACCAAAAAGACCGATACTCTTTATTTTACTTTTATCTAAAGGCAAAATATTATTATCATTTTTCAATAGGGTGATTACCTTTTCAGCCATTTCGCGTGTAAGGGTTTTATTAGAAGGATTTCGCATAATCTTATCCGCTTTAATCTCATCGACATAAGGATTTTCGAACAAACCTAACATAAATTTTACCCTGAGAACCTCAGCAACTCGTTGATCGAGGTACTTCATGTATTCAGGTTTTTCATTTAATCCTTCTTTCAACAATATATAACATTCACCAATGGGCTGATCAAAGTTAACACCTGCTTTTAAAGCCATCATGGCAGATTCCGTTTTATTCCCAGTAACATGATGAACCGATTCGAGACGAACCACATCATTCCAATCTGAAACAGCAATACCTTTAAAGCCCCATTCCTGACGTAGTATTTGGGTAAGAAGTTCTTCGCTACCATGACAAGGAACACCATCAATTTCGCTATGTGAAGGCATTACACCCATACATTTAGCTTTGGTAAATACCTGACGAAAAGGTTCAAGAATTTCTTCGCGAAACTGCCTTTCGGTAATATTAGTCGGAGCAAAATTACGTCCGCCCTCAACCTGCGCATAACCTGCAAAATGTTTCGGACTTGACACCACATTATTGATGCCCAAGGCTGCATTTTTACCCTGAAAACCATTAATAGCAGCTAAACCAATCTGTGAAACCAAATAAGTATCTTCTCCAAAAGTTTCCTCCTGCCTGCCCCATCGGGCATCTCGAGACACATCAAGTAAAGGACTAAAAACCAAATTTGTACCCCGCGACCTTGTTTCCTTAGCCACATGCGTATAAATTTTATTAATCATATCGGTATCCCAACTTGCAGCCAAACCAATAGCCTGTGGAAACGACGTTCCTTTATGACCAACCAAGCCATGTAAAGCTTCACCTGCGATGATTAACGGAATTCCCAAGCGGGTATTTTCAACCGCCATTTTTTGAGCCTTATTTAATAAAATGGCATCTTCCTTTGCTTCGAGAGGCGAGTTGATATATTGAATTGAACCTACACCGTTTTTCAGTAAATTCTGAAATTTTTGATTAAATATAAATGATCCATTTCCATCAAGCTTATATTCAGGGAAACAGCTTACCAACTGGTTTATTTTTTCATCAACAGTCATTTGTTCAAGTAAATTTTTTACTCGTTTTTCAACACCCAACTTAGGATTCTTATAATCCTGATTTTGCGAATAACCTGTCAGGTTAAAAAAAGCAATCAAGAATAAAAATGATAGTTTAAATTTCATATATAATAATTTTTGTTTGTTTAAAAATATTTAAAGCATTTGTTTTTAGTGAATTTTTCAAATTCTCACTGTCTCTCATTGCAAAAAGCAACTATTAAAAAGTTAGGATTAATGGTTTATATTTTTGAACCTGCCGATGTAATTTCTCGAATTCAGCATAATTTCCAAAAAAGTTTATCACCTTTCCTTTGAGCATATCTGAGTAAAAATCAGGTTTGGTATATTTCACCCATTCGATAACGGTAGGTGCAATAGGCTCAATCAGAAGTGTGTCGGCAACAAATGCCGTCATCCAATCTTCTTCCTCCTTGCAAATTTTCCGTAACCATAAAAGTTCTTTCTGAAACTCAGGTTTTTCTGCAAGGTTTTTCAATTAGTAGATATCGTTAGTTAAATCGTAAAGTTCTTCTTTGGGCATAGTTTTTTAGTTATAAATTTCAGTTGAACTTAGTTTAATTTACCTTCAATTTCCAATTTTCTAATAACATGAATTCCAAGAAATACAAATTCGAGCCAAGTCTGCTTTCAATCATAAGGTTCATTTGTATAATTGTTACGTATATACTTGTATTTCAACTCAGTAATACTCCGTGACTGTTCTTTAACCTCATCCCACTAATCAGGGGTAGAATATAAAAAATCCCTATAATTATCTTTTGAGAACAGGTCTTTAGATGTCATGAATTTTGATATTTCTTTTCCATTTTCGAATTTTTTAAAGGTTTTGTCTAGACTAGTCATACTAAATTGACAATTATTTTAAACGCAAAGAACGCTATAACACGAATTCACAAAGTTTGATTAAAAATTATGTTTTAACTTAGCGACTTATTATCTTTGCAACTTAGCATTCAAAAAATACTTTAATGAGTATCGGGTGTTGTACCTAAAATTCATTTTTATAGCTAACACAAGCA
>JACDZJ010000341.1_pt1 | contig 14852 bp, 14 predicted proteins | sample 7365721 | NCBI WGS metagenome assembly JACDZJ01 (sample SAMN15143480, study PRJNA637477) | pond metagenome | biome: freshwater wetland ecosystem [ENVO:00000243]; feature: pond [ENVO:00000033]; material: pond water [ENVO:00002228]; isolation source: pond water containing pink berries ... | reverse complement strand
ACGGGTTGGATTTTTCGCGGAAATCACCTTACGTTAGATTGTGGAGCAACAAAAAACCTTTATATTGACTCCTGCTCTTATCCTAGGGGCTAAGTCCGACAGGCTGCTAGAGAACGGATCCCAACCATGGCGCGATGCGGCGTGACGCTCAAGCGGATTCTGCTCGGTATCCTGCTGACCCTGATCCTGCTGCTTGTCCTGCCCGAATGGCCGCGGGTGCCGGTTGCCGGCGCCACCGCCGCCGACTGGAAGAAGATGTTTTATCTCAACCCGTTCGACGTGCTTGGGATCAAGCGATAGCATGTTGCAGCGCGCGGACTTTCATTTCGACCTGCCGCCCGAACTGATCGCCCAGCGCCCGCCGGCGGAACGCGGTGCGTCCCGGCTCCTGGTGCTGGACGGGGCCGCTCCCCTCCCGCGTGATCTCCAGTTCGCCGACCTGCCGGGTCTGCTGCGCCCTGGTGACCTCCTGGTGTTCAACAACACCCGAGTGATGCGCGCGCGGCTGTTCGGCCGCAAGGACACCGGCGGCGCGGTCGAGGTGTTGGTGGAACGGCTGCTCGCGCCGGATCTGGCCCTGGCCCATGCCCGCGCCGCCAAATCACCCAAGCCCGGCCGGCTGATCCTGCTGGCGGGCGGCGGGCGTCTGGAGGTGGTGGTGCGCGACGGGGTGCTGTTCCGGCTGCGCGCCCTGGACGCGCCCTTCAAAGACCTGATGGAAACCCAGGGCCATATCCCCCTGCCCCCTTACATCGCCCGCCCGGACGACACGGCGGATGCGGAGCGCTACCAGACCGTTTTCGGGACACGCGAAGGGGCCGTGGCCGCCCCCACCGCGGGGCTGCATTTCGACCAGGCGATGCTGGAGCGTCTGGCGGCGCTGGGCGTGGCGCGCGCCGAGGTCACCCTGCATGTCGGGGCCGGCACCTTCCAGCCCGTTCGGGTGGATGATCTGGATCAGCATCCGATGCACGCGGAGTGGCTGGAGGTGAACGAGAGGGTTTGCGAACAGGTCGCGGCCACCCGGGCGGCGGACGGGCGCATCATCGCGGTGGGCACCACCAGCGTACGCAGTCTGGAAAGCGCGGCTACTGCCGGCGGCGATACAAACACCCTGCGCCCCTTCCGCGGCGACAGCCGATTGTTCATCCGCCCCGGCTACCGCTTCCGCGTGGTGGATGCCATGATCACCAATTTCCACCTGCCCGAGTCCACCCTGTTGATGCTGGTATGCGCCTTCCGCGGCCAGGAACCCATGCTCGCCGCCTACCGCCATGCGGTGACCGAGGGCTACCGCTTTTTCAGCTATGGCGATGCGATGTTTCTGACGCGGCGGGACTAAGAAACTGTCCATTTTCTACTTCCCGATGGTTGGCCGACGTTGGCGTTCAAAGCGGGAAACAATTGATGGACAGTTTCTTAAGTCCCGTTCTCAAACAACTCGATAATTTCCGGGTCGACGGCATCGAAGTCGTCGCTGATCCGGATTTGACCACGCAACCGACCTGGTTGCCGCGGCGTTTTGCGTTCCTGGCACGGGACCAGTCGGACCATGGGCTTGCCGTCTTTGGCGATGACGACATCCTCACCGCTGAGGGCGGCCTCGACGAGTGCCGGGAGCGCAGTTTTGGCTTGATTCAGGTTCATGGAGACCATCGTACCTTGTCTCTTTCGTGTTGGTCCAGGTGAGTGTAGTCCGTGGAGTCATGGGAAAGCGAGCCCCGCGAGAACCCAAGTGTTGAGTGTCCAGCCCCGATCAAGCAAGCGCGCTGCAAGCGGGATAGCTCAGCGCGACCTGCGCCAGCGGCTTGGCCGCACCGGCTGGGCTGTAAACGGCGTACCGGGCGAGTTCCGCGGCGGGGAGCCGGCCGATGATCCGTTCGATCTCGGTGAGCCGGGCGCCCTGCCGGACCAGATAGCAGATGTAGGTGTGGCGCAAGGCCGCCGCGTCCACCTCGGCGGGGTGCGCCAGCCCGGCGTCGTGGGCCAGGAGTCGGATGCGGGCCAGGAGTCCGGCCGCCCCGCCCCCCGCGGGGTCGTCGATCCAGAGCGGCACCGGCCGGTGCCCGGCAAAGAGTGCCGTCAGGGCCGGGCTCAGGCGGATGACCCGCCCGTCGCCCGGCGCCTGCACCGTGCCGGCCGCCAGGTCGATGGCGCGCGCCTCGAGCATCACGCATTCCGCGGGCGTGATCCCGGACAGGACCAGACCCATCAACTGGCGCGTCGCCGCGTCCGCCAGTTCCAGCAGGACCCGTACCTCGCCCGCCAGGAGTTCGCGTCGACCGCTGCCCGGCAGGCTCAGGGGCGCATCATCCCCCAGGGTCGCTCCCTGGTCCTGGTCCTGTTCGTGAGACAGCAAGGCACCCGCCGCCGCGCCGCCATCGACCGGGAGCCGGGAGTCGCCGGCGAACACCCGGACCCCGGTGACCGGCAGTTGCTCCTCCGCGGTGCGCTCGCGGCGGGTCAGAAACTCCATGAGCAGCACGGCCAGCAACGCGGTCAGGCCGGCGACCGCCAGGATGTAACTGAAATCGCGCCAATAGTCGGGCTGGAAGGGTCGGCTGGGCACGAAGGCGGGTTCCAGCACTTTGACCTGCGCGTATTGGGCCGGCGCCTTGGTCTTGACCTCCACCAGGCGTTGTTCCAGGCCGCGATGCAGTTCGTCGATTTGCTCCAGATCTTTCTTGAGGGTCTCGTAACGGGCGAAACGGGCGGTGAACCGTGACGCCTCGGCCCGCTGGACCGCCAGTTCCTGCTCGAGCACGCGGCTCTGGCGCCGCGCCCGCTCCACCTCGCGGGTCAGGGTGGAGCGCAGGAAGTCACGCCCCTTGACGCGCTGCTCCTTGATCCGCGCCTCCAACTGGCTCAATTGGAGCGGCAGTTCCTTCAGGGTCGGCTCGTTCTCCAGATAAAGCTTGGTGTAACGCTGCGCCAGGCCCGCGAGTTGCGCGCGCAATTTCGCGGCCTCGGTCTCCAGTTGTTCCAGGGTGCCCTGCTCGGCGGGCGGGACGACCGGCTCGCCGCGGTCGATCGCCTCTTCCAGGGCCGCGCGTTGGGACTCGGCTTTCACCTGCTCGGCGCGGGCTGTTTCCAGATCCTTGGTCAGGGCCTTGAGACGCGCCAGCGCCTGATTGCCGTCCCGCTCCATGGTATCGATGCCGTGCTCCAGGCGATACCGGTCCAGAGTCGCGGCCTGCGCGCGCTTTTGGGCATCGAGTCGCGCATATTCTTCCTGTAGTCGGCCCAGGGTTCCGTCCACGTCCCGCTCGACCTGCGCCTGGCGCCGCTCCAGATACGCCTGCGTCCAGGCGTTCACCAACACCGCGAGTTGCCGCGGATCGCTGCCGGTCGCGCTCAGCGCCACCAGATTGGTGCCGGGCGTCGGCTGCACGTCGAGGCGCGCGCGCAGTGCCTCCGGGTCCAGCGCGCCGGTTTCCGGGGCGGTGCGCGCGGCCCGTTCCAGCGTCTCCTGCAAGAGGTCCTGGGCCAGCAGGATGCGGCCCTGAACCGCCAGATTCTGCGGGTCGGCACCGTCTGCGCCGGCACTGTAGCCGATCCCCTCCGGCACCTCGATCAGCACGGTTGCCGTCGCCCGGTACAGGGCCGGTCGGGTGAAGTTCCATGCCGACCCACCCACCAGGACCACGAGAAACACCAGCGCGAACAGTCTGAAACGCACGGCCTGACGCAACGGTTGATGCACGGTCGCGGGTCCCGGCGACCGCGACAGGATTTCCACCTGGGGCGGCAGCGCGCCGCCGCGAACGTCAGCTTGGAGCGATGTCTCGCGGCGGCGCGGGTGCACGGGCGGTCCTCCAGGGTCGCGTGACGCGGTCGGCCAATGGTCTGATCTGAAGATCAGGTCCCTTGGTGATAGGCCGGGCTCAGTTCATGGACCGCGGCGACCATCGCCCCGGCATGCTCGGGATTGACATCCGGGGTGATGCCATGTCCCAGATTGAACACATGCCCGGTGCCGTGACCATAGCTCGCCAGCACCGCCGCCACCTCCTCACGAATGCGTTCGGGCGAGGCATAGAGCACGCAGGGATCGAGATTCCCCTGCAGCGCGACCCGGCCGGCAACCGCGCGGCGGGCATCGGCCAGGTCGGTGGTCCAATCCACGCCCAAGGCATCGCAGCCGGTCTGGGACATGCGGTCCAGCCACTGGCCGCCGTTCTTGGTGAAGAGGACTACCGGCACGCGCCGACCCTCGGCCTCGCGGGTCAGACCGGCCACCACCCGCTGCATATAGGCCAGCGAGAATTCCTGATATTTGGCCGGGGTCAGGGCGCCGCCCCAGGTGTCGAAAATCATCACCGCCTGGGCACCGCGGGCGATCTGGGCGTTGAGATACACGGCGACCGCGTCGGCGACCTTGACCAGCAGACGGTGCAGCAACTCCGGCCGGTCATACATCATGCCTTTGGTGTGCGCATAGTTCTTGGTCCCGCCACCCTCCACCATGTAAGTGGCCAGGGTCCAGGGACTGCCGGAGAAGCCGATCAGCGGCACCCGGCCGTGCAGTTCCCGGCGGATCAGGCTCACCGCGTCCATCACATAGCGCAGCCCGTCCTCCGGGTCCGGCACCCCGATCCGCTCCACGTCCGCGGCCGAGCGCACCGGGCGCTCGAACCGCGGCCCTTCACCCTCACCGAAAGAGAGTCCGAGCCCCATCGCATCGGGGATGGTGAGGATGTCGGAGAACAGGATGGCGGCGTCGAGCGGGAAGCGCTCAAGAGGCTGGAGCGTGACCTCGCAGGCCAGTTCCGGATTCATGCACAGTTGCATGAAGCTGCCGGCCTTGGCGCGGGTCGCGCGGTACTCGGGCAGGTAGCGCCCGGCCTGGCGCATCATCCACACGGGAGTGTAGTCCACGGGCTCGCGCAGCAGGGCGCGCAAAAAAGTATCGTTCTTGAGCTGAGTCACGGTGCTGGGGCTTCCAGGTCGGGGGTTGAGCGACGATCGCAATGGCATGGGTGCGCAGGATACACCAGGCCAGCCCTCGGACCCCAGACAAGGCGCGTCACACGTTGTTCAACTCCGGGCGCCCGTGGTTAAATTCCCGCTTCACCCTTACCGAAGCGTTACCAGAGAGACCGAGATGAAGAGGCACATTGCGCAACAGATGATCACCGCGTTGCTGTTCGCCGCCGGGGGCGCGGCACCGGCCTTGGGCTCGCCCACCCCGGCGAGCATCACCGTTGCGGATGTGGTGCAGGCCGAAACGCGCTGGGGCGAGGCCATTATCGCCATCGGCAAAGCCTATACTGACCATCAGGATTACCAAACAGTGGCCGCGCAGGCGGTTGATACCCTCTACGGCTATGATGAGGGTCCGGTGCTGTTCAAGCCGACCAAGGCGGCGGAACAAGAGTTCCGGCTGACCGAAGAGGACGCTCTTTCCTACTTCGTCTGCGGCTGTGTTCCTGAAGATCACGGCTTCGCCCTTCAGCCTTGGTCGAAAATTCGCTTCGAGAACTCCGGCATCATCTTCGACGGCGACTCCGCGACGGCCATGGGCGACTATTTCTTCACGGACGCCAACACCGGTAAGGAGGTCAAGGTCGACTTCACCTTCGAGTACTTCAAGGGTCCGGAGGGCAATCTGCTGATCAGCGTACATCACTCGTCCTTCCCTTATCACCCGGAGCATTGACCGAACGGGCGCCGGGCAGTTTGCGAGGTCCAATCGCGGCCGGAGGCCGCTCCCACAAGGTCCTGGCGACACCCGGCCGTCGGCCGGAACCATGATCGAGCCCGCGGCGTGCAGCGGCTGGTGACGTACGATGCCCAGCCTTGCCGTAGAATGCGGCCATGGACGTTTCAACTATTCTCGACCCACTCAACGATGCCCAGCGCGCGGCGGTTTCCGCCGCGGCGGGCACCCGCCTGGTGCTGGCCGGCGCCGGCAGCGGCAAGACCCGGGTACTGGTGCACCGCATCGCCTGGCTGATCAAGGTGGAGCAAGTGCCGCCCTGGTCGCTGCTGGCGGTCACCTTCACCAACAAGGCGGCACGCGAGATGCGCACCCGCATCGAAGAAATGCTGGAGCACCCGGTCGGCGGTATGTGGGTGGGGACCTTCCACGGACTCGCCCACCGCTTCCTGCGGGCCCACTGGCAGGACGCCGGCTTGCCCCAGCACTTCCAGATCCTCGACGGGGACGACCAGTTCCGGCTGATCCGACGCATCCTGAAGGCCCTGGAACTCGATGAGTCCAACTGGCCGCCCCGTCAGGTCCAGAGTTTCATCAACAAGCAGAAGGACGAGGGCCTGCGCCCGGATCATCTCGACACGGCCGGCGATTTTTACCTGCAAAAGATGACAACGCTGTACCGCGAGTACGAGCAGGCACGCACCCGCGGCGGACTGCTGGACTTCGCCGACCTGCTGCTGTGCGCCCATGAGCTGCTGCGCGACCGTAAAGACCTCCTGCACCACTATCAGACGCGTTTCCGCCACATCCTGGTGGACGAGTTCCAGGACACCAACGCCATTCAGTACGCCTGGCTGCGGCTGCTCTCCGGCGGCAACGATAACCTGTTCGCCGTGGGGGATGACGATCAGTCCATCTACGGCTGGCGCGGCGCGCGGGTGGAAAACATCCAGTTGTTCCAGCGCGACTATCCGCAGGCCCAGTTGGTACGTCTGGAGCAGAACTATCGCTCCACCGGGACCATCCTCAAGGCGGCCAACGCACTCATCGCCCACAACCCGACGCGACTGGGCAAGAATCTGTGGACCGAGGATGGCGAGGGCGAGCCGATTCGCCACTATGCCGCCTTCAACGAGGTGGACGAGGCGCGTTTCGTGGTGGAGCGCATCCGCGGCTTCACCACCGAACAGGGCTATCGCCGGTCCGAGTGCGCCATCCTCTACCGCACCACGGCGCAGTCGCGGCTGTTCGAAGAGGCGCTGATCAACCGCCGGATCCCCTACCGGGTTTACGGCGGCCTGCGGTTCTTCGAACGCGCCGAGATCCGCGACACCCTGGCCTATCTGCGCCTCCTGAACAACCCGGACGACGACGGCGCCTTCGAGCGGGTCATCAACACCCCCACCCGCGGCATCGGCGAACGCACCCTGGAACTGCTGCGCGAGCAGGCGCGCGGCGCCCAAGTCTCACTCTGGCGGGCCGCGCTCGACACCATCGCCGCCGTCGCCCTGGGTCCGCGTGCGACCACGGCCCTGGCGCGCTTCGTCGACCTGATCCGCCAACAGACCGCGGCGACCGCGGAACTGGATCTGGCGGAAACCACCACCAGCGTCATCAAGGCCGCCGAGCTCGCGGACTTTTATCTGAAAGCCAAGGATGGCAAGGGTCAGGACCGGGTGGAAAACCTGGACCAGTTGGTGGAAACCGCCGGGCGCTTCCGGTTGGAACTGGAGGACACGCAAACCGACCCGCTCGGCGCCTTCCTCGCCCATGCCGCGCTGGAGGCCGGCGAGGCCCAGGCCGACCCGTTCGAGGATGGGGTCCAGCTCATGACGCTGCACAGTGCCAAGGGTCTGGAGTTCCCGATCGTCTTCCTGGTGGGTCTGGAGGAAGGGCTCTTTCCGCACAGCATGTCGGCCGAGGATCCGGCGCGGCTGGAAGAGGAACGGCGGCTGTGCTATGTCGGCATGACGCGCGCCATGCACCAACTTTTCGTGACCCACGCCGAAACACGCCGACTCTATGGACGCGAGGGCTATCCCATGGCATCGCGCTTCCTGCGCGAGATGCCGCTGGAGTTGATGGAAGAGGTTCGCGGCGGGGGCGTCTTCCGTCCGGCCGCGGCTGCCGCCAACTCCTTCGGGTCTGCGGTGGCGGCAAAGGCCGCGGAGACCGGCGGTTTTCGGTTGGGTCAGCGGGTGCTGCACCCCAAATTCGGCGAGGGCGTGGTGCTGAGCGCCGAAGGCCAGGGTGCACAGGCGCGCATCCAGGTCAATTTCAAGGAAGTCGGAGCCAAATGGCTGGTGTTGGCCTTTGCACGACTGGAGGCCGTCGGGTGAAGCGGCGGACGGTCCGCACAGCGGACGGTCCGCACAGCGGACCCTACGGTAACACCTTGATCTGTAGGGTCCGCTGTGCGGACCGACGACCGTGCAGATCGCAAGGTGGCCGGGTTCATGACCAAGGCCGGGCGGCTCATGCCAAAATTGCATCGCTTCTCCGATGACGACAATGACAAGCACCATGGACAAGCAACACAAAACCTTATCGATGACGCTGCTGATGACCCCGGATATGGCCAACTTCTCCGGCCATGTCCACGGCGGTGCGACCCTGCGGCTGCTGGATCAGGTCGCCTATGCCTGCGCCGCGCGCTACTCCAACAACTATGTGGTCACGCTGTCCGTGGATCAGGTCTTCTTTCGCCAGGCGGTCCATGTCGGCGACCTGGTGACCTTCCTGGCCTCGATCAACTACACGGGCAATACCTCGATGGAGGTCGGCATCCGGGTCATGGCCGAGGACATTATCCGCAAGACCAGCCGCCATGCGATGACCTGCTACTTCACCATGGTCGCGGTCGATGATCAGGGCAAACCCGTGCCTGTCCCGCCGCTCGCCATCGAGACGCCGAACGAACGGCGGCGTTTCGAGAGTGCGGTCTCAAGGCGCGAGTTCCGGCGTGAAATCGAGCGGCGACACAATGAAATCCGGAAACTGCACCGCAGTGCGACCGCTGAACCGACACCGGACGCCGCGACCTAAGAGCCCAGCATGACACCAGAACAACGCACCGATCGCTTCTTATCTACACTCTTTCGCTGGGTCGAAAAAGGGGTCCTGCTCCTGGTCGGCGGATTGTCCTTTCTCGCGATCGTACAGCTCGTGATCGCCATCGCGGACCACGGCCAGATCAAGCTCGAAGACGTACTGCTGATCTTCATCTTCATTGAGATCATGGCCATGGCGAACGTCTATTTCATACGCCATGCGGTGCCGTTCACCTACCCGATGTTCATCGCGGTGACGGCGCTGTCGCGCCTCATCGTTCTGCAAGGCAAGAATATCGAACCGGAAACCCTGCTGTTCGAAGGCGGCGCTATCCTGTTGGTGAGCATTGCCATCCTCATCGTGCGCTATAGCCAGCGTTTCAGCCTCGACTCACTCGAAGACTGCAAACACTCCGACACCAAGGAAGACGGCCTGGGCTGATTCAGAGTCAAACCCGTCGGCCCACCGAGCGAGGGTCGCAACCAGCGCAACTCCCCCGCCTGCCGGCAGCGAGATCCGGCGCGGTACCCACCTGATCCTGATCGAACACGGCGAGGATCGGTACTACTTGCGCCAGACCCGCAACAACAAGTTGATCCTCACAAAATGAGGGCCGACTGGTTGACGGCAATCGCCTAGCGCTGCCCCTGACCGCCAAGTGACTGCCGCTGGGCCTGCAACTGATCCAATCGGCGCCGCTCGGCCAGAATGGTGTCGTTGTAAGTGTTGTACGTGGAATCGATCTGCTGATTCATCGCGGCCTCCCAGGCGGACTGATTGGGATCCTCGGTCCCTTCGGCGAGTTGCTGGCGCAGCGCCGCCACCCGCGCGTCGCGCTCGGCCTGCTGATTGGTGATCTGCTGCTCCAGATTCAGGATCTCGGTGTCCAGCACCGCGGCTTGCGCAACTGCCCCGGCTTGAGCCTCCGCGGCCTGGTCCGCAAAGGCTGCATCCTCGCTTTGCGCGGCATCGGGCTGCGAATAATCGATCGATACGGTCTGCTCGGTGCCGACGCAAGGCGCTTCGGAGAAGGTCACCTCGCCGCCCTGATGGCATTCATAGACCGGGACCGCCACCTCTTCGGCGGCCGGCTGGCCCGCCGGCAAGGCCGCCAGGACACCGGGGCATATCGCCAGCAACCAACGGATGTTACTCGATAAACGCATGATTCAGCTCCTCGCTCGATGGCTTTCGAATCCGCAAATCACCTGAAACCTCAATCCGACAGTTGCGCATCGGTGGCGCGGCTAGCCGTTCCTGCCGCCCCCCGCGGAGAGCGCCTCGAGGTGCGTCAACTCCTCGGGGTCGAACCCGGCGAGCGCCCGATCCGCCAGATTAAACGGGCCACGGACCGGACCGGTCAGATAGGTCGCGATGAGGTCGAAATAGACCGGCAGCGGCATCAGTCCGCGCTGCTCGCACAGGTAGCGGAACCACCGGGTGCCGGCCGCGACATGGCCGACCTCATCGCGCAGAATGATCGCGAGCTGGTCCGCGGTCTGCTGATCACCCACCGCGCGCAGCCGCGCTATCATACCCGGGGTGACATCCAGGCCGCGCGCTTCCAGCACCCGCGGGACCAGCGCCATCCGGGCCAGCGGATCATGGGCCGTGCGCCGCGCCATCTCCCACAGACCATCATGGGCCGGAAAATCCCCGTAATCATGGCCCAGATCGCGCAGGCGACCGCGCATCAGGCCGAAATGCTGCGCCTCCTGCGCCGCCACCTGCACCCAATCATCATAGTATGCGGGTGGCAGATCCCGAAAACGCTGCACCGCATCCCAGGCCAGGTTGATGGCATTGAACTCGATATGAGCGACGGCATGGATCAGCGCGGCACGCCCCCGCGGGCTGCTGAGCTTGCGCCCGGTCAACTGGTGCGGAGCAACCAACTGCGGCCGCGCGGGCCGTCCCGGAACCTCACCCACCGGTCCGGCGGTGCCGGGGTCGAGACCGAGTTGACCCGCGGCCCAGGCCAGGGCGACTTGGGCGGTCAGGTCCTGTTTACGTGCGGGATCGGGCTCTGCCAGACAGCGCACCGCCGCATCGAACAGGCCCGGAGCGGGATTCGGCCGCGTCGCTGTCGAGCGCATCGCACCGGTCTGCGTTGGCTCAGACACCATGGTCCGCCACGGGATGAACGCCGGGGGCCGACGGCAGACCCGCGCCGGGCGGCGGCGGATCCGGAGTCGCCGTCACCCGGTCACGCAGATAGACCGGCCGCGCCAGTTCCGCCGCGACCACCCGCCCGGCCCGGACCTCGGCCGCGGCGATCCGCGCGATGTCCACGGCCTCGCAGACACCGTCGGCCGCCACGGCCGTGAGCCCCCGACCGACCCGCTGTTCGAGAACCGCCCGATAGGCACCCCAACCGGAACCGACCCCGCACCAGCCGGTTCCCGGCGGCACCGGCACGCACCTCGGCAGGACGACCAACTCCGCACCCATGGCGATGACCGACTCATCCTCCGCGACTTCGAAGGCGCCCCAGTACACCTCCCCCATCCGCGCGTCCAGCGCCGCCAGCATCCGCCGACGGCCGCTCCGGCGGTATTCGCCGAGCGCCATGGCGGCCAGGGTGGAGACCGGGACGGTCGGGCAACCGACACCGAAGGCCGCCCCCTGGGCGACCGCGACCGCGATGCGGACCCCGGTGAAGGAGCCGGGACCGCGACCGAAGGCGATGGCGTCAAGCGCGCGGAGCGCGATTCCAGTCGACTCCAGCAATGACTCCATCATCGGCAAGAGCAACTCCCCATGCCGCCGCGGCGCCGGCTCCCGGCGCTGTTCGATGTCACCGTCGACGAACAGCGCGACGGAACAGAGATCACCGGAGGTATCGAGCGCGAGCAATTTCATAACGCATTGATTCGTATTTAGGTTGCCGCATCACTAAGTGATCACGCCTTCCTGAAAATTGAAACTCAGGGTGTCCTCCGGGAACTGAATGAAATTGCCCTGAATATAGTCAACCCCGCTGGACCAGATCCGTCCGATCACATCCGGGTCCTCGATTCCCGCGGCGATGACCCGCGCCCCGCGCTGATGCAGCGCCTGCACCAACAACCGCAGACGGGCGCCGGTCTCGCGGCTGACCAACTCGTGGGCCAGTTTCGCAGTGCCGATCGGCCGCCGGGCAATCAGTCCGAGCACATCTTCATTGTCGGTCACGCCGGCCAGACAGACCTCGATCTTTAGCCGGCCGAGTTCCGGAAACAGGAGGCGGGCCTGATCCTCGTCGGCGAGCAGGTCGCGGGCATTGAACTCCAGCACCGGACGCTGATGGATCAGGTCCAACCGCAGGATCTCATCCCGGACGCCCCGCAGCCAACCGGGCTCTGCCAAACTCGCGGCACACTGATGGATCATCAAGCGTGTGCGCCGACCAGCGTCCCGCTCCTGCCGCAGCGTCCGCAGCGCCGCTGACAACACCCAGCGATCCAGGTCCGGCAGCAGTCCGCACCGCTTTGCGACCGGGAGAAAGGTGAGCGGCGAAATGCTATCGCCCTGGGGCGTCCGCAACCGCAGCAGCACCTCATAGCGCTCCTGGTGGGCCTTGCGCAGGGACAGTATCGGCTGATAAACCAACTCGAATCCAGAGCCCGCCAGTGCCCGTTGCAGCAACCGCAAGAGCGGCGCGTCACCGAACGCGCCGCCGCTCATTGCCGGATCGTCCAGGGTCCGGTGCAGCAGGACCCGGTTACCTCCGGCCCGCTGAGCCGCTTCACAGGCTGACTGAGCACGCGACAGCAAGGTCAGCGCGTTGCCCACCGATGGAACGAGCGAGCCGATGCCGATACTCAGGGAGACCCGCGCGACACCGGAGCGCGGGGGCACGATCAGGGCACCGGCACTCTGGTGGATCGCCTCGGCCAGGGCGACGACCACGCCGTTGGATGCGCACCTCACCCACAGCAGCAGCTCCCCTTCACCATGGCAGACACCGCGCTGTGCCGCTCCCGCGGTGGAGCGAATCCGCTCGATTACCAGCGGGTCCAGCGCCCCGGTACTCGTCTGCTCGGCAGCACCCGAAACGGGGGAGCCATCGACCCGGATGCAGAGCACGGCCTGCCCCGAATCCGTACCCGGATGGACAAGAATCGCGTGATCGAGTCGTTTGATCAGTTGGGTCCGACTCAGCAACAACCGGTCCCGCGCGCCGCTGGTCGCTGACTCAGCCCGGCTTGAGTGGCGGGACGCGCGGACCTGCTCGATCCGCCGCCGCACGGTGGCGAGCAATTGATCGTAGTCGAGCGGGCGCGCCAGGTAATCGTCTTCGCCCAGATGCAGCACCTCGCCGTGGTGCTCCGGGGACGCCTCCGCCGAGAGAAAAACGATCGGCAGTTCATCGGCTGCGGCATGGGCCCGGATCGCTGCCGTAAGATCTCGACGATCGTCTTGATGCAGATTGAGATCCAGCAGAATCAGATCACGGGGTGAACGTTCCAGGGCAGGAATCACCTGATGCAGTTCCGCCACCTGTTCCACCAGCACGCCGCCGCGCCGCAAGGTCGCGACCATCTCAAGACGCTCCGCGGTCAGTGCATCAACGACCAACACCCGTCCCTGCCTTGGCGTCTGCGCGGTCATCAGCGCGACCACCTGCTCGGCGATGCGCGCCCCATCCCAGGGCGCGACGACGGTCATCACCGCGTCCGGACACTGATCGACAACGCGTTCCGCCAACGGCGCGGCCCCGACCAGACAGATCAGGTGCGGACGCAGACCAGTCCCCTGCTCCAGCCGATCCAGGATCGCTTTCACCGACCGCCCCGGCCGCAGGATACCGGGCTCCAGAATGAGGACCGGCACCGGTCGGTCGGCGGCCGCGAGCATCAGGCCAGCCAGCGTCCGGACCGGGCGCACCGCGATCGACCGCGCGCCGAGGCGATCACTCAGCGTTCGCAACAGTGTCAGGTCGACACCAAGATAAAAGACCGTCTCACCGATGGGAGAACTGGTATCGGGCATTGTCATCCAAGACCACAAAACTTGCCGACAGCGGCGCGCCGTCACCGTCAGGCGGAAGACAGACAGAGTTGAAATGATAGGACGCGATCAGACCCGACGCCAGCCATACCCCTCATCGATCGCGATTGACGCCGTTTGTTGGCCTTCGGACGTGATAACCGGACGTCGGGGCGGGTTTCAAACCCGCCCCTACACGAAGGTCTGTCTGGATATCAGGTGCGAACGCGATATCTTGAATCTGGTCGGCCCACCCGGTCAGGGCCATAATGCCCGTTCCGACACTGGACTCAACCGGAGCCATCCGATGCAGAACCGCACCCCGCTGATCGTCGCCCTGACTGCCTGCCTGACCCTGACCTTCCCGACCCAGGCCGATGAGGTCACGGATCAACTGGACGCCGCGCGCCAGGCTTACGAGGCAGGCCAACTGCACAGCGCCGCCGACACCTTGAACTTCGTCGTGGCCAAGATCAAGGAGCAAATGACCGCGGGTCTGTTGAAGCTGCTGCCGGAGCCGCTGGCCGGCTGGCAGGCCGACCCCGCGCAATCCGAATCCGCCGGGCTCGCCAGCATGATCGTGGGCACCAACCTGGGCCGCCGCTATTTCCGCGAGGACGGGGCCGAGGTCAACCTGAGCGTGACCGCCGACTCCCCCTTGTTGCCGATGCTGACCATGTTCCTGTCCTCACCCTTCATGATGCAGGCCGACCCGAACACCAAGCCCTACACGATCAAGGGCCAGCGCGGCATCATCAAGCACGATGGGCAAACCAATGAGCACGAGGTGACACTGATGATCGGCAACCGCATCCTGGTCCAGGGTAAGGGCACCGGCATGGCCGACGGCAGCGCAGTGCAGCAATACATCGAGGCCCTGGATCTGGACGCGATCCAGAAGGCGTTTGGGGGCTGAAGCGGGCCAAACCCGCCGCGCGGCGTCCCCGCCCTGGGAGCGCCGCGCGCCAGCCGCGATCAGTCCGCACCCGGGGACCAACCGCCTCGCTTTCTTTTTTTTCTTAGCCCAATTTCAGCCTGGGCCGCGCTAAAATCCCGCTCGGGGCCGCCCGGCTCTGCTTCGATCACTCCCCCCAGCCGGACCGCAAATGCGGCCGAGGTGTCAGTCATGAGTATGTTCACGAGAATCGTTGAGGGTCTGCATGGCGCGAAG
>JACDZJ010000340.1_pt1 | contig 15092 bp, 12 predicted proteins | sample 7365721 | NCBI WGS metagenome assembly JACDZJ01 (sample SAMN15143480, study PRJNA637477) | pond metagenome | biome: freshwater wetland ecosystem [ENVO:00000243]; feature: pond [ENVO:00000033]; material: pond water [ENVO:00002228]; isolation source: pond water containing pink berries ... | reverse complement strand
CAGCCTTGGCTGATTTCCAGCCAAGGCCGGATTCAAGGCGTGCCTTGTCGAGCAGGGTCAGTGCTTCCTTGCTTCGGGTCAGTGCAAGATGGGCCTGCCGCTCTTCCTGTTCTTTTCCTTGCACCTCGGCAACAAGGGCGCGCAGCCCGGCCAGCTCCTCCTGACTGCCCTTCAGCTCAAGGCCCACCCGTTCCGCCCAGGACTCAAGTCCCCCGCCCTGCCCCAGATCGGCCAGCAGCTTGGTACACAAGGCGGTATCCTGTTCCATTCGCCCCTGGAGTTCCATCTGCGCACGGGCCGCCTGCTCATGATCCTTCCCCGCGCGGACCATCTCCTGTCGCAGCACTTCCAGCCGCTGCCGCATTTCACCCACCGCGGCACGGGCCTGCTCCAGCTCCTGCTGCCCCGCATCCAGGGACGGAATATTGCCCAGGGCATAGGGGTGTTCCCTGGCCCCGCACAGGGGACAGGGGGCGCCGTCCACCAGACGGGCCCTCTCCGCCTCAAGATCACGAACCCGATTGAGGAGCAGCACCTTCTCCTCCCAATGGCGGCAATGGAGCTCGCCCTGGTTCAAGGCCTCAGCCAGGGCTTGCTCTTCCGTGGCACGACGCTGGCGCGACGCAGCCAGGGACTCCAGCAAGTTTTGCAAGGCGGCAAGGCGGCCCCTGCCCTCGGCAAGCCTTTCCATCCCCTCGCCCAAGGCCAGAAGAAGATTCTCCCGCCTTGCCAGGCTTTCTGCCTCCAGCCGCAGGGCGGCAAGCTCCCGTCCCTGTAAAAGCAGCCCCAGGGCCGCGTCCAGCTCTTTCCACCGATGCTCGGCCGCAAGCACGGCCCGGGCCGCCGCCGCAAAATCGGCCTCGGTCTGCTCCCAGGCGACGCCTGCCGTCTCCGCCACAACCCTCTGAAGGGCAACCTTCTTTAGATTTTCCTGGCCCTGCCGGTCAAGGTCCACAAGCACCTTGAACCGCTGTTCCATACCGGTCAGGCTCTCGGCCAGCTCTCCATCCCGCCCATGTTCGTCAAGAAAGAGCGTGGTTTCCGCCAACTTCGCCTTAATCTCCCGTATCCGCTCCTCGCAGCTGCCAATGCCTCGCTGATACGCCTCTCCCTGCTCCTGCAGGCGGTGGATCTGAAGACGGAGGGTCTTTACCCGGACGGCGGCCTCGTCGAGCTGAACATCAAGCACCCTGGTTTTGCGGATACCTTCCAACTCCCGGGCCTGCTCCTCGCCGGCCCCTTTCAAAGAGGCCTCGGCCAACTCAAGGGCGGCCAATACGGACCTGTACTCCTGCTCCAATGCCGGCAGTCGCTCACCCGCGCCCCGCACACTGTCCTGCTCTGCCTGCTGTTGCTTGCGCAACTCAGCAAGCTGGGCATACTCCCCGGCCAGGGTCACGGCACGTCGAGCCCCGGCCAGACGTGCCAGATCGGCTTCGGCGGCCACCTTTCGGGCCGAAAAGCTCCTCCATTCCCCATCCAGGCGCTGGAGTTCCGTCTCCAGTGCCGCCATCCGCTCCCGCCAGGCCTGGGCGGCCTGAATCATGGCGAGCCTTGCCGCGAGAGGACCAAGCTCCTGATCCCTAACCTGGATCTCAGCGCCCAGCAAGGCCTCATCCTCCGGGCTCAGAAAGGCTATGCCGTCCAGTTCGGCACGCAACAGTGCCAGCCGCTTGCGTTCTTCGGCGGTGCGTTCATGCACCTTGATGGAGATCCGGCTGTAAATTTCAGTGCCGGTGATCTGCTCGAGAATGGGGGCCCTCTCATCGGGATGGGCCTGGAGAAAGGCGGCAAACCCGCCCTGGGCGAGGAGCATGGAGCGGGTGAAGCGGTCAAAATCCATGCCGGTGACCTCCTCCACCCGGGCCGCCACCGCCTTGAGCCGGGACTCCAGGACCTGCCCGCCCTGCTCCCCGGCCCCCGCCTCCGCTATTTCATGGCGCGGCGCCTGCAACGGGCCGCCGGCCTGGCGGCGCGATCGGTGCTGACTCCAGTGGCAGCAAAAACGCCCCTTGCTGGTCTCAAACTCCACCTCGGCAAAACACTCCCCGGTCTGCCGCGACATGGTTTCGTTCTCACTCTGGCTGATCCGGTTGAGACGCGGGGTCTGACCGTAGAGGGCCAGACAGATGGCATCAAGGATGGTGGTCTTACCCGCTCCGGTGGGCCCGGTGATGGCAAAGATCCCGTTGGACAGGTAGTCGGGATGGGTAAAATCCAGTTCCCACTCCCCGACCAGGGAGTTGAGATTCTTAAAGCGCAGACGCAGGACTTTCATGATCCCTTAGGCCCCGTCCCCGGCAATGGCATCGTCTCTCTCCTCGTCATGGAGGGCGGCCACGGTCTCCTGGAAAAGCGCGATCAACTCGTCCTGCTGTCCGGGCGGAACCTGATGGGCGAGCAGGCAGCGGCCAAAGACATCGCCGACCTCCAGATCATCCAGCGTCTCTTCCTGCTCCAGGGACTTCAAGGCCGATGCCGCCAGACGCAGATCCTTGATCCGCAACACCTCCAGCAAGGTGTCCGCGGTCAACTCGCGCACCCGCTCCTGCAGATCGGCCACCAATTCATCCCCCTGATAGAGCACCTCCAGCCAGATGGGGACGGCTTCACCATGGAGGGCGGCAATCCTCGAGCGGATCGTCTCCCAGTCCCCGGCCACCGTGGCCAGCCGCTGGAAACAGGGGACGGGCTTTTCCTCCACCAAGATCTCGCCCCCCTGGCCGTCCACCGTGAGCAGCAGAACGATCTTTGTGTGCCCGGCCTCGCCAAAACTCATGGGCAGGGGCGCTCCCGAATAACGGCGCAGCTCCGATCCCATAACCCGCTGCGCCGCATGGAGATGACCGAGGGCGAGATAATCAAAACAGTCGGGGAAGAGATCGGCCGCCACCTGACCCAGGCTGCCGACGTAGAGCTCACGCACTCCATCCCCCTGCGCGGTGTGGCCGCCGCTGGTGAAAAGATGGCCCATGGCCAGGATGGGGATTTTTTCACCCGCCCCTGACTGCGCCGAAGCCAGGGCCAGCGCTGCCTCCGCCACCTTCCGGTAATGATCACGAATCCCCGCCACCAGCTTGCGGTCTTTATCCTCAATGGTTTCACCGGCCTCAGCCCGGCGAATATCGCGATCCCGCAGATAGGGCACGGCACAGACAATGAGCTGCGGCCGCCCATGGGCATCACGCAGGAGCACAATCTCATCGGCGGGTGACTCGGTTACAGAGCCCACCACATGGACGTTGAGGGCGCGGAGAAGGCCCTGGGGGGCGTTGAGGAGGGAAGGAGAGTCATGATTGCCGGCGATGATCACCACATGACGACAGCAGGTCGCGGCCACCCGGCACAGAAAATGGTAATACATGGCCTGCGCCTGATTGCTCGGCGTGCTGGTATCGAAGATGTCCCCGGCCACCAGCAGAACATCAATCTCCTCCGAGCGCACCGTCTCGATCAACCAGTCAAAAAATCCCTCGAACTCGGCGCTGCGTTTGCGCCCGTAGAGGGATCGGCCAATATGCCAGTCTGAGGTGTGAAGGATTTTCATGGGAGATAAAGTGTCAGCGGCAAGCGCCGCCAACCACCGAAGAGGTCATCATTCTCCCTGACGAGGCTGCATTGGCTGTGCGGCAAAGGCCTTCATCGTCGCCGATCCTTCCACCGCCTTCAAGGCGATATCCTGCACCTGGGAATACGACTTCTCAATCTGGTCATTCAATTTGCTGATCCGAAGGACCTGCTCCTTGACAACCCCTTCCAGGGACGAAATTTTTGTCATCAAGACATTTTTTTCGCCATCCAACTCTTTTTGCAGCAGTTCCTGACGATATTTTGCCTCGAGCTGCTGTTTATCCACGGCCGCCTTGACCTCAGCCGCCACACTTTTTTCCAGCTCTTTTGGAAACATGGCGACACGGGCGCGAAGATCAGCAAGTTCCTGTTCCTGGAGAGCTATCGCCTGTTCCCTTTCAGTAAAGGCGCGATCTGACTGTTCCCGGCGCAGGGCTAAGTCCCGTTGCAGAACATTGCTTTGCTCCTCATAGCCAGCCTTTTCCTTCTCAAAGGCATCCTTTGTCAACTGCCTTTCCCGTTGCAACGCGTAGTCAAACTCCTCTTTTTCCCGAGCCCGGCGTTTGGCCTCGGCGGCGCTCTGCTCCTTCTCATCGGCAGCCCGTTGCTGTTTTTCCTTCTGCCACTGGATGCGCATCTCTTCGATTTCAGACATCAAGATTTCCTTGCGAGAGGCCATCTCAGTTTCGAAATCTTCCTTCTTTTGATTCTGGGACTCAATAAGGGCAGTGAGGGATGAGGCCGCCTTCTGAATCTCATAGATTTCTGCCAGCTCCTTTTCCTTCTCGGCAATGGCTCGCTTTACCGATTCATACCGTCCGGCCTCCTGCTCCAGTTGATCCGACAAGGACGTCAACACTTTACCCAAGTCCAGCTTAAGAGAGCCGATATTCCGTACGATCCCTTCGGCGGTCAGGGTGTCCGCCACTGCCACTGCCTGCATCATCCCCTTTTCTGCCACCTGGGCCTCAGGCGACGCCTCTGCCTGCCGCTTTTCTTCAAGCTGTTTTAAGAGATCGTTATACGAATCCAGCATCTCCTGTTTGGTATTGGTCGCTGTCAGTTTTTTTACCGGTTTTCGTTCTACCATAGTCATTTCTCCTTTACATAATTGTTCGTTACTCAGCCACGTTCATAACAACAGTATTCTCAATAATCACCAGACAAGGTATACCTATGCAGCCTTAATCGCCCTGTTCAGGCTGCTCAGGGTGGCCTTGATGGAGGCGACCAGAATATCGGTATCCACCCCGGCCCCCCAGAATCGGCGACCGTCCGGGTATTCCGTCTCGATATAGGCCACGGCTTTGGAGCTTGAGCCCTTGGTCAGGGCATGCTCATGATAGCCGCACAGGGTAAAATCACAGCCCAGGCCCGATTTCAGGGCGCCGCAAAAGGCATCAAGGGGGCCATTGCCGGAGGCGGTGACGGTTTTCACCTCCCCGTTGACATTGATTACCGCCTCCACATCGGCGGATGAGCCTCCTTCATCACTGTCAACATGCTGTTTCCGGACATTGAAGCTGACCAGACCATAGGGCCTTGGAACACTCAAGTATTCTTCCTTGAAGGCGGCCCAGATCTGATCCATCTGCAACTCCCGGCCCTCGCGATCCGTCACCTTCTGGATAACCTTGCCAAACTCCGGGTGCATCTCCCGGGGCATCTTGAAGCCAAACTCGCGGTCCATGATCCAGGCCACGCCGCCCTTGCCCGACTGGCTGTTGATGCGGATAATGGATTCATAACTGCGCCCCACATCCCGGGGATCAATGGGCAGATAGGGAACGGCCCAGATTCCGTCGGTTGAGGCATCAAAGGCATTCATCCCCTTGTTGATGGCATCCTGATGGGAACCCGAAAAAGCGGTATAGACCAGCTCTCCGGCATAGGGATGACGGACATGCACCGGAATCCGGGTCACCCGCTCGGAGACCTCAATCACCCGGTTGATGGTATGGAAATCCAGCCCCGGATCAATCCCCTGGGTAAACATATTCAAGGCCAGGGTCACCAGATCCACATTGCCGGTGCGTTCTCCGTTGCCAAACAGGGTTCCTTCCACCCGGTCTCCGCCGGCCATAAGCGCAAGCTCGGTGGCCGCCACCGCACAGCCCCGGTCATTGTGGGCATGGAGACTGATGATGGCACAATCCCGATCCTTGATATGGGTGCAGAACCATTCAATCTGATCGGCATAGACATTGGGGGTGGCCATCTCCACGGTGGCCGGGAGGTTGACGATCACCCTGTTCTCCGGAGTCGGCTTCCACACATCCATGACCGCCTCCGAGATCTCGAGGGCAAAATCCAGCTCGGTGCCGGTGAAGCTCTCCGGGGAATACTCATAGTGAAAGGAGGTCTCAGGGTACCGTGCCGCTTCTTCCCCAATCCACAGCGCCCCCTGCCGCGCCAGGGCCGTGATCTCGGCCCGGTTCATCTGAAAAACCACGCGCCGCTGGAGGGTTGAGGTGGAGTTATAGAGATGGACAATGGCCTTTTTCGCCCCCCTCAAGGCCTCAAAGCTCCTTTGAATAAGGTGCTCCCGGGCCGGGGTCAGGATCTGGATGGTAACGTCATCGGGGATAAGACCTCGCTCGATAAGGGTTCTGGAAAAATCAAACTCCACCTGCGACGCCGAAGGGAATCCAATCTCAATCTCTTTGAAACCAACATCCACAAGGAGCTGAAAAAGTTCGAGCTTCTCCTCGAGATTCATGGGTTGCACCAGGGCCTGGTTGCCGTCGCGAAGGTCAACACTGCACCAGTGCGGGACCTGGGTAATGACCTTGTCAGGCCAGGTTCGGCCGGGAAGATGTAAGCCGGGATAGGGACGATATTTTTTCACTGCGTCAGGATTCATGACCATTCCATTCCTTGTTCTAAAAGAGAGTCTTGAGCCGGCGAAACCCGCGGACAAATAAAAAAAGGCCGGGGTTTTACACCGCGGCCTTGGGGGTTATTGCTCTATATTCAAGCGATCAGAATTTCACCATCCCTGCCCCGGTCCAGTCGGTATTCAGGCATAGGAGAAGCAGTGCTGGTGGAAAAATTGATGGCATCGCGAAAACTCCAAAAAGAAAGATTCATATATACGAACAACGCCACAGTAAACTTGATTAGCGGCCATTGTCAAGCAGGTTTTTCACCAGCACGCCAGACAAGAATTTTTCCTGAAAAGAACCTTCATTGTTGACATTGCACCTATCATAGATATATATTTCGCATCCCATCTTCTCTGAAAAAAAATTCAAGACATATATTCACTTAGAGACTTTTCAAACCTACCAATTTTTCTGAAAAAATCTCAACCAACTCGAGGAACAGGCTTCATGGAAAAAATCAACGGCTCTCAGGCCATCATCCGATGCCTTCAGGAAGAAGGCGTAAAGATTATTTTCGGCTTCCCCGGAGGCGCGATCATTGATCTCTTTGACGCCCTCATGGACTCCGATATCACCAACGTTCTGGTCCGCCATGAACAGGGCGCGGTCCATGCGGCTGACGGTCTGGCCAGGGTCACCGGTGAGGTGGGCGTGGCCCTGCTGACATCGGGGCCGGGGGCAACCAACGGCGTCACCGCCATTGCCACCGCCTATTCTGATTCCATTCCCATGGTTATCCTCACCGGCCAGGTTCCCACAGCGCTGATCGGCAATGATGCCTTTCAGGAGGTGGACATAGTCGGCATCACCCGTCCCTGCACCAAGCATAACTATCTGGTCAAGGATGCCAAAGACCTGGTGCCCACCCTGCGGGAGGCCTTTCATATCGCCCGTACCGGCCGACCAGGCCCGGTTCTCGTCGATCTGCCCAAGGATGTTGTCGCCAAGATGATCGACTTTCCCGAGAAAAAGCCGATCAGGATGCAGACCTATCAGCCCAACTATGAACCCCATCAGGGGCAGATTGAAAAGGCATGTAAAAAGATCCTGAAGGCCAAAAACCCGGTGCTGTACGTGGGCGGGGGGGTTATCCTCTCCAACGCCCATGAGGAACTCACCGAACTGGCCCGCAAGTTGAACATTCCGGTCACCATGACCCTGATGGGGCTGGGCGGCTTTCCCGGCTCGGACCCGCTTTCCATGGGCATGCTGGGCATGCACGGCAGCTACGCGGCCAATATGGCAGTGGCCAACAGTGATCTGCTCATCGCCGTCGGGGCCCGCTTTGACGACCGGGTTACGGGCCGGCTTGACGCCTTCGCCCCCCACGCCACCATCATCCACATTGATATTGACCCCACATCCATCAGTAAAAATGTCAAGGTCGATATCCCCATCGTGGCCGACTGCAAATTCGCCCTCACCGCCATGAACACCTGGTTTAACACCTCCAGCGACTTCAACCGTGAGCAGGTGGCAGCCAGCCATGAACCCTGGCGGGCAACCATTGACGGCTGGGCGTTAAAGCACCCCATGACGTATATCGACGAGGGAGAGATTATCAAACCCCAGTTCGTGATCCAGAAGCTTGACGAGCTCACCCATGGAGATGCCATTATTACCACCGAGGTGGGACAAAACCAGATGTGGGCGGCCCAGTTTTACAAGTTCAACAGGCCTCGTCAATGGGCGACCTCGGGCGGACTGGGGACCATGGGATATGGACTGCCCGCGGCCATCGGCGCCAAGATGGCCTTTCCCGACAAGACGGTGGTCGATGTTGCCGGTGATGGCTCCATCCAGATGAACATTCAGGAACTGGCCACCGCCAGACAGTATAACTGCCCGGTCAAGGTCGTTATTCTCAACAATAACTATCTGGGCATGGTTCGTCAGTGGCAGGAGCTTTTCTACAACAAACGCTACGCAGGAACCGTTATGGATATCACCCCTGACTTTGTAATGCTGGCCCAGGCCTATGGAGCAGTGGGTCTGCGCGCCACCAAAACCAGCGAGGTGGAGGCCGTCCTGAAAGAAGCCCTGGCCACGGATAACACCGTGATCATGGACTTTGTCATTGCCCGGGAAGAATGCGTTTTCCCAATGGTGCCGGCGGGTAAGGCAACCACCGAGATGCTCCTGGTGTAAATCCCATACAGGCGCCGCTCATTGCTCAAAGAATCAGAAAATCTAATTTTATTTAAGCGAGATACCATCAGCACAGGACAAACAGATGAAACATACTATTTCCGTACTTCTGCAAAACAAGCCGGGCGTTCTTTCCCGGGTTACCGGTCTCTTCAGTGGTCGAGGTTTCAATATTGAAAGCCTGAGTGTGGCCGAGACCCTGGATTCCAGCATCTCCTGCCTGACCCTGGTCACCCGTGGTGATGAGGCCATCATTGAGCAGATAACCAAACAACTCCATAAACTCATTGACGTCATCAAGGTTACCGATATCGGCGACAGCGAATATGTGGAACGGGAGATGGTTCTGATCCGGGTGAAGGCGGAGGCCCAGACCAGGGCTGAGGTTTTGCGGGTTATCGACATCTTTCGGGGCAAGGTTGTGGATGTCAGTCCCAAATCCTATGCCGTGGAAGTTACCGGCTCCACTTCCAAGGTGCAGGCCATCATTGATATCCTCAAGCCCATCGGCATTCAGGAAATCGTCCGCACCGGGACCATCGCCATGGCCAGGGCCAGCAAGAAATGAAAACTCCACAGATCCCCATAGCAAAAGAAGGGTATCCCTTCATCGCCTTCAGTGCCTTTGTCACCCTGATTCTGGCCATCCTGGGATACGACCTGCTGACCATCCCTGCCCTGGCGCTGACCACCTTTACCCTCTACTTTTTCCGCGATCCGGAACGCATCGGGCCGGTCAGTGACGACGCCCTGATCTCTCCCGCTGACGGCAGGGTTATCCTCATCGAAAAGATCATTGACGATCAGTATCTTCTGGGTCAGGTCTATAAGGTATCGATTTTCATGAATGTCTTCAACGTCCATGTCAATCGAGCGCCGGTGAGCGGCACCGTCGAAAAGATTCTCTATTCACCGGGAAAATTTTATTCAGCCGACAGCGACCGGGGCGCCATGCACAACGAACACTGTGCCATACTGCTCCGTGCCGCCAGCGGTCACAGGATGGCCTTTGTGCAAGTGGCCGGACTGATCGCACGGAGGATCGTCTGCTGGCTGGAGCCGGATGACCAGATTGCGCGGGGCCAGCGTTTCGGCCTGATCCGCTTTGGTTCCCGGGTTGATCTGTATATCCCGACTCAGACCCAGATTGAAGTTGCCATCGGCCAGAAAGTGAAGGGTGGAGAGACGGTGATAGGCTATCTTTCCTGATAAGAACAAGGATATCCGCAGCCTTGACCAACAGATTTATTCTTTCGGGTAGCTTCAAGATGACGCCAAAAAGGCCATCGAGGGGCGACGAAGCGACATGGGTCGTACGGCAGGGAGTAGCGCGATGCCGACGACGAAGCTGCCGGCTTGAATACCCATTGGAATTCCTGGAACCTATCCATCACCCCGCAATTATTCTTGACCCGGTTTTCGCTTTTTCTGAATGAGCAGCGGTTTAAAACTGTCCCCTTCCTCCCTTGTCCTCTGCATTTGAAACGATCACCACCGGAGAAATGCTGTCATGCCAGATAATCCATCAGAAAATGCACCAGACACGCAACCAGAAAATCATCAGGAATTATCTACAAAGTTCTATCCCCTGCCCTGCATGTTTACCATCGCCAGCCTTTTTTGTGGCTTCTACTCCATGATCTACGCGGTCAAGGGGGATTTCTACACCTCCGCCATAGCCATCCTCGTTGCCGCCATCTTTGATGCCCTGGATGGACGGGTTGCGCGCATGACCCGAACCACCAGTCAATTCGGGGTGGAACTGGACTCTCTCTGCGATATGGTTTCCTTTGGTGTCGCACCGGGGTTCCTCGCCTATCTCTGGGCCTTGCAGCCCTATGGCCGCTATGGCTGGATGGCCGCGTTTCTCTATGTGGCCATGACCTCCCTGCGTCTTGCCCGCTTTAATTCCCAGAATGTAAAGTCGGGGGCGAAAGACTTTGTCGGCCTGCCCTGTCCTGCCGCTGCTGCCATGATCGTTACCAGTGTCATGTTTTGCCATCATCTGGGTATCAGTGGTGAAGTCAAACATATTTCTCTGCTCTTGCTGGTCTATCTCCTCTCCTACCTGATGGTCTCCACCCACCGATACCTCAGTTTCAAGAGTCGACGCTTGAGCCGCTTTCAGACCTTTCAGGTTTTGGTCGCGATGTTACTCGTCTTTGTCATGATTGCCATGGAACCGGATGTCGTGCCCTTTGTCCTTTTCCTGATCTATATTGCTTCCGGGCCCGGCCTCGCGATTTATGGGCGGCTTCGGACAAGATTGAAGAAAACTCCGGTCAACTCGGAACAAAATCCCCTCTAACTCAATCCAGCAGGGATGAAACGGCCTGGCCGACCGCAACAAACATAAAAAATACCGAGCTTCAGCTGGGCCCTATTCTGCTCCAGCTGAAATATTTTCAAGAACATTTCATACAGTTACAAGGAATACTTAGAATGGGAAGTGAACCAGGAAAATACAATGTTGCCATTGCCGGCGCCACCGGTGCCGTTGGCGGTGCGATGCTGGAGGTGTTACGACGCAAGAATTTCCCCGTGGCTGAGCTGAGACTTCTGGCCTCGGAACGTTCCGTGGGCAAGAAAATTGTCCATGACGGGAAGGAATATTCCGTCCAGCTCCTTTCCAAGGATTCCTTTAAAGGCATTGACATCGCTCTCTTTTCCGCGGGCGCGTCCCGTTCCCTGGAATTTGCCCCCGCTGCCGCAGCCGCCGGAGCCTTGGTCATCGACAACTCCAGCGCCTTTCGCATGGACCCGGAAATTCCCCTGGTCGTTCCAGAGGTCAACCCCCACGCCATCGCCCAATACACCAGACGGGGCATTATTGCCAACCCCAACTGCTCCACCATCCAGATGCTGGTGGCGCTCAAACCGATCTATGATAAAGTCGGCATCAAACGTCTGGTCATTTCCACCTATCAGGCGGTTTCCGGTACCGGCGCCAAGGCCATTGAAGAACTGAAGAACCAGGTATTGGCCTATGCCGCCGGAAATCCCATGGAACACACGGTCTATCCGCACCAGATTGCCTTCAACTGCCTTCCCCAGATAGACAGCTTCCTCGACAATGGCTACACCAAAGAAGAAATGAAGATGGTCAATGAGACCAGAAAAATCTTTGAGGATGACACCATCGGTGTCACCGCCACTGCCGTGCGGGTTCCTGTCTATTACGGACATTCCGAGGCGGTGAACATCGAGACCAGGGTGAAGATCAGTGCGGCAGAGGTCAAAGAGCTTTTATCCAACGCGCCCGGCGTCCGGCTCGTCGATGAACCGACCATTGGCCGTTATCCCCTGGCCACGGAATGCGAAGGACGATTTGAGACTCTGGTGGGCCGAATCCGTGAAGATGAATCCATTGCCAATGGCATCAATATGTGGGTGGTTTCCGACAATATCCTGAAAGGGGCTGCCTTGAATGCCGTACAGATTGCGGAATATTTCATCGCCCATTATAAATAATTGAGGATTATCAGCGGCTGGGCCAAAGGCAGAAAGCTTATTCCGCCACCGGCACAGGGCAATCTTATTATTCGACCGACATCCGATCGGGCTCGGGAATCACTGTTCAATATCATTGCCGGCAGGATTCAGGGGGCATCCGTTCTAGACCTCTTCGCCGGTACCGGTGCCCTGGGACTGGAGGCCCTGAGCCGGGGAGCCGGGAGTGTCTGCTTTGTCGATTATCACCCGCTGTCCCTTACCCTTATTCAAAAAAATGTGCAGATCTGCATGGATGCCTTCAACCATCGCCCTGAAATTGACAACGACCCCGGTTCCGGTCAATTCCTACAACCCAGCCCCGTTACCCTGATCAAACACGATCTGCGCCGAGGCTTACCATTGTTTCCAAAACACCTCCCCTCGCTTTCCGGTTTTGACCTGATTTTTGTTGATCCCCCCTATTCTCAGGGGCTTTCCTCACAACTTCTCCACGCCCTTGATATCAGTTCCTGGCTGCGCCAACAAACCCTGCTTGTCGTCGAAGAGCGATCCAGCGAGACCCTGCCCCATGACCTGATCACCCTGGGCTTGACGGATCAGCGGAAATATGGCGACACCGGTTTCTGGTTTTATCAACCCTTACCCACCTCTCCCACGCCATGAACCAGGTGCCTTCCAGCTCACGCACAACCATTGCGGTCTATCCCGGGACATTTGACCCCATCACCATGGGTCACATGGACATCATCCATCGGGCCCTGAATCTCTTTGACCGGGTCATTATTGCCGTTGCCGTCAACCCCGGCAAGACTCCACTCTTCCCCATTGGAAAACGGATCGAGATGATCGAGGCCTGTTTTCCCGAGAACAATCCCCGTATTGAAGTCGCGGAGGTCTCTGGACTGCTGGTCAATTTCGCCATGGAAAGGGGAGCCAGGGCCATTATTCGTGGTCTTCGAGCCATATCTGACTTTGATTATGAATTCCAGCTGGCGCTGATGAACCGGAAACTGGAACGGGAGGTCGATACTGTCTTCCTCATGCCTGCCTTCCGCTGGATCTATATCAGCTCATCCATTATTAAAGAGGCGGCACGGCACGGCGGCGACGTCAGCGAACTGGTTCCGGCGCACGTCAACCGTCTCCTGATTGAAACATTTTCCACCGGTTCCTGACCGTCGTCCATCACTGCTGACATCAAATGCCTCTTTCAGCCACCCATCCCCGCCCTTCGCCGGTGCGCCGCCGTTTTATCCTGTGGCTGGGCCTGCTGACCCTTTGTTATCCGGTGCTCCGTTTTATCGGATTCAAGATTCCAGCCAAACAACGGCTGGTGGAAATTAAAAACACCCTTGCTGCCGGCGATTTTTTTCTGGGTCCCGACTTTATCCTCTTCGAAGGGAACGGCGAGCAGGCCCCCTGGGCGGTGTCGAGAAAATGCACCCACCTTGGGTGCAAAATCAATTATCGGGAAAAAGAAAAAATTTTAGAGTGCCCCTGTCACCAATCCCGCTTCACCCCGCAGGGTGAGGTGATTCAAGGGCCAGCCACAAGAGCACTTCCCCATTTTAAGGTTGAGAAACTTGGGGCCACCGGCGGCTACATCGTTACCCTTTAGTTTTATTGAAGAAATCCCCCATGGATGGCAATATACACGAGAAGCTTAGAGGCATACCCTGGGGAGAATGGAGCCTGATTGCCCTTTTCATCTCAGTGCTTTCCGGACTGCTCGTGGCCTTTCAGTACGATCCGGCCGCGCCGCTCTATTCCACCGGCGCCATTGATCTGCTTGTTCCCTTTGGTGACTCCTTCCGGGCACTGCATTTCTACTCCAGCCAGCTGTTTTTTTTGTTCTCGATCATACACCTCTGGGCCGTCTTTGACCGCACCGAATCCTATGGCCGCGGGCAGTGGATACGCCTTACCTCCACCCTCCCTGTGGCCCTGCTGCTTCTCTTCACCGGCTATGTCCTGCGGGCAGACAGCACCGGCTCCTCTGCCGGCCTGATCGCTGAAAACATCATCACCGCCATCCCTCTGATTGGTTCCACCCTCAACGATCTCCTGTTTTCCCTTTCCGATAACGGCATGAAAAGGGTCTATATTAATCATATTATCGGCTTTGAACTCCTCTGGGGCCTGCTCGCCTGGGAGCATCTGCGCAAATATCGAACATCATTCCTTCAGCACCCGCTGCTCACCGCCGCCATCCTCCTGCTCTGCCTGGTGCCGACGGCCCCCTTTGAGATGGAAAGGCTGGGGGTCTTCCATATTAATGGCCCCTGGTTTTTCCTCGGTCTCCAGGAGCTGCTCCGTTTTCTCCCCGCAATGATTGCCGGTGTCCTTTTTCCAGGCACCCTGTTGCTGGCTTTATTTCTGCTGCAAAAAAACTCCAGTTCCTATCCTTTCGTCCGCAATTTCATCTTCGGCTGGCTGGTTGTTTATGCCCTTCTGTCCGCCATCGCCCTGTGGCGCTGACCTGTCAAGGGTCTGGCGCATGGATTCAAGGGAGCCCGGCCTTTTGCCATATTGCCGGCGAAGATTCCCCGCATCCCCCACACTGACAGCGGCTGATTTTTCCGGTTGTCACAACTCCATGGAAACCTGGAATGTGTTCGTTGACGACAGTGATCTGCTCGGAACAAAAAACAGACACCGACCAAGTCGGATATTTTTTTTTGCAGCGGGAAACGGGCAGGGAAAACAGTTGACAGTAGTGCCGGGATGGGGTATTTAATTTTTTCTTAAAATCAAAGGCGATGTAGCTCAGATGGTTAGAGCATACGGCTCATATCCGTAGTGTCCGGGGTTCGATTCCCTGCATCGCCACCATTTGACGTGTAACCTTTCTGGATTACACTATATATTGCCCGAATCATACCCCCTTGGTACACCGAAAGGTACACGGAGGCGGTACATGATTCGGGCATTTTCATTTCTACTTGCTGTATTTTTCCACCAACTGCGATTCTGATTCAGCAGGAGGCGGTACATGATTCGGGCATTTTCATTTCTACAGCGCGACCCAAACAGCGG
>JACDZJ010000339.1_pt1 | contig 15121 bp, 16 predicted proteins | sample 7365721 | NCBI WGS metagenome assembly JACDZJ01 (sample SAMN15143480, study PRJNA637477) | pond metagenome | biome: freshwater wetland ecosystem [ENVO:00000243]; feature: pond [ENVO:00000033]; material: pond water [ENVO:00002228]; isolation source: pond water containing pink berries ... | reverse complement strand
AATAAATAGGTGCGAAACGGCGGCCTTACCGCCTGGTTGATCTACGGGCTCTTATGCCGCTTTACCGAAACAGCCAATCCCTTCCGGCTGGTTCGGTAAGTGGCTGCTGCAAAAAACCAATAAATAGGTGCGAAACGGCGGCCTTACCGCCTGGTTGATCTACGGGCTCTTATTGCTGGAAATCACCAGGAAAGGAGAGATCAGCAAGGTCTTTTCCAGCTTGCTTTTATTCTAACACCTTGAACTTGCTCAAGGAAAAAGCTGTTCATATCCAGCTGCTTCCTCGATTCGGTGCTTTACAGACAACAGGACAATACAAAAGGGATTTTTTATGGCAGACGAACGAATGACATCACCACTCACCAGAGAAACGGCGGTGGAGGGTACGATTCAACGAAAGAATATTTTGCAGCTGATCATCGAGTGGCCACTTTCACGACAATTAGCCCTTGCAGGTGTTGCCCTTCTCTCCATTGCCCTGTTCTCGGTGATCATTATCCAGTCGCAGACGGCAGCCCAGCAATTGCTCTATGCCAATCTCAATGAATCCGATGCCGGTTCAGTGATCAACTGGCTCAAAGGGAAGAAAATCCCCTATCAACTGAAGAATGACGGCAAGAACATCTGGGTTCCGGCGGACAAGCTCTATGAAACCCGCCTCGAACTGGCCGCAAGCGGCCTGCCATCCGGTGGCGGGGTTGGCTTTGAGATCTTTGACAAACAGAGTTTCGCCCTCACCGATTTCGTCCAGAAGGTGAATTACACCCGAGCTCTGCAGGGAGAGCTCTCTCGAACCATCAGTTCCCTTGGGCCGGTTGAAGCCACCCGCGTCCATCTGGCTCTTCCGGAAAAACGCCTCTTTGAAAACCAGCAAAAAGCGGCAACGGCCTCCGTCATTGTTACCCTGAAACCAGGCCGGACACTGGATAAAGACCAGGTCCAAGGGATCGTGCATCTGGTGGCAGGATCGGTTACGGGGATGAGTCCTGAAAATGTCAAGGTCATAGACGCCTCCGGCAAGGAGCTGAGCAGCACTCAAAAAGGGGACTCGGACCAGAGCCTCTCCCTTGACATGCTGGCCTTTCAGCAGGAAGTGGAGCAGCGGATGGAGGCCCGGGCCCTGAATCTGCTCGACAAGACCCTGGGTGCGGATAAATCCATGGTCCGTGTCTCCGCCACCATAGATTTCGCCAAGGTGGAAAAAACCCAGGAGCTTTTTGACGCCGATGACCCGGTAATTCGCAGCGAACAGCAACAACAGGAAGTCAGCAGCGGCCAGAGCAGCGGAGGTGTGCCCGGGGTCCAATCCAACCTCCAGGGCAATGCGCCGGAGCAGTCCAGAACCGGACCATCATCCAGCAAAAATTCCCGCACCACCAACTACGAAATCAGCAAGACCACCAGCAGAACCATTAACCCTGTCGGCAGCATCACCAAACTCTCCGTCTCGGTTCTGGTGGCAGACAAGGTCATTCCCGGCAAAGACAAGGAGCCAGCCTCCACCCAGCCCCGCACCGAAGAGGAGCTTAAATCCCTGGAAAACATGGTCGCAAGCGCCCTCGGTCTGGTGAAAGCCCGGGGCGACAGTCTCAATATTGTCTCCATGCCCTTTACCGAGCCTCCCAGGGACACAGTCACAGACGAAGGTACACCCGCCAACAGGCTGTATGAATATCTTCCCCTCCTCAAATACGGCCTGATTGGTCTTGGCGGACTGCTTCTTTACTTTGTACTGATCCGCCCGGTTATCAAAACCATGAAAGGAGAGGTTACCCAGCACAACAAAACCGTGGCCGATATGGAACGAGAGCATGCCGCTGTGGCCATGGAAGATGCTGAACCGGAACTGCCACCCGATGAAATGATTCTGAACATGCGCAAGGATATTGCGAGGAATCAATTCCCCACCGCCTATATTATCAAGAGCTGGATCCAGGAAGGATAATGAATGAATTTTAAAACTCTCACCGGTATCAACAAGGCCGCCGTTCTGCTTATTTGTCTGGGCGAAGAGACCACTTCCAGGATTTTCCAGGAACTCTCTGACGATGAGATCCGCCAGGTAACACGCACCATGGCTACAATTGACCATATCCCTGAGCATATTAAAGACAGGGTCTTTGCCAATTATGCCGAAACCCAGAGGGCGCTTGCCGGTCTGTTTGTCAAGGGCGCTGAATTCGCCAAAAAAGCCATTTCCTCCGCAGGATCTGTAGAACGTTCGGCTGAGCTTATGGAACAGTTTATCTCCGGAACCGAGACCCGCCCCCTGGAGACCATTGCCATGATGCATCCAAAGATGGTGGCAGGCCTGCTCGAGAAAGAACACCCCCAGACCATGGCCCTGATTCTTTCCACCCAGCATGTGGAACACGCCAGCGAGATCCTGGCCAGTCTTCCCGAAGAAGTTCGTGCTGACGTCATCTACCGCATCGCAAAAATTGAAAAAGTCTCCACCGAGGTTATTACCCGCATTGAGGATGCCCTGCATCGAGAGATTGGCCTTGTCGGCAGCAAAGAGCAGAAGCAGGTGGGAGGGCTGGATAAAGTCGTCGATCTCCTGGATCATATGAAAAACAGCATGGATACGGAAATCCTCGAATCCATCGAGCAGACAGATCCGGATATGGCGGAAGAGATTCGGAATAAGATGTTCACCTTTGAAAATCTGGTGGCCCTTGATGGCCGTTCACTCCAGCTCATTCTTCGCGAGGTCAGCAACGACTCCCTGACCCTGGCCTTGAAATCGGCCACGGATGAGATGAAAGAAAAAATCTTCGCCAATATGTCCTCCCGCGCCGGTGATATGATCCGCGATGACCTGGATGCCATGGGGCCGGTGCGGCTTTCCGAGGTTGAGGCCATGCAGCAGACCATCGTCAAGATCGCCATGAAGCTTCAGGATGAAGGGAAAATAGTTCTTGGATCAGGAAGTGGCGATGAGCTTGTCTAAAATTTATACCCACAGCGACTCCTTTGTCGCCAGACAACTTCTCCCCACCCAAGATTCCGCCCCGGAATCATCCTGGCAGGAGACACCGGGACTGACACCCCGGGAGACATCGGTTCCCGAAGGCTCCCCTGGAGGCAGGGTTGTATCCCGACACGATTGCGTCGTGCCGGGTCAATCAGCAGAGGCGGAGATCTCCCCTGATGCCCCGTCTCCCCTTGAACCCACTGTCCCCGCAGTTGATCTGGAGCTGATCCGACAGCAGGCCTTTTCCGAGGGCGTTATTGAAGGCTCGAGACAGGCGGATAAAGATTTCGGGAGCGCGGCCCTTACCCTCCAGTCAGCCTGCCATCAGCTAACACACCTGCATGAAACGATGCTGCGCAACAATCTCGACGAGATGCACCAACTGGTCATGATCATTGCCGAAAAGATCATCCGCCATTCCATAGCTGAGCAGAGTACAACCATTCTCGCCACCATTGAGGATGCCATTCGCCTTGCCGTCAGGTCCGAAGAATTCCAGATCCGTATCAATCCGCAAGATCATGGGGTGATCCAGGCAAAGAAAAAAGAGATCATTGACGACATCAGCGGACTGGACAATATCGATCTCAAAACAGACAGCTCCATAGAGCGCGGCGGGTGTATCCTGGAATCAACCCTTTGCACCGTTGATGCCACCGTCGGCAGCCAGTTGCAATTCATCCGGGAAGTCCTCGAAGCTTCGCAGGAATCAGGCCCGATATCCGCCACCGCCGTGGAAGAACCTTTACCAAAACCCATTTAGCCATGTGCTCCGCCTCCCCAGCAGCCACCGCCATTGCCAATCTCAACCCGATCAAGGTCTGGGGAAAGGTCACCCGCATTGTCGGGCTGGTGGTCGAGGGATTCTGCCCATCCTCCTCAATCGGCTCACTCTGCCAACTGACCCCGCTGGACAAAAAAAAGGCACCGGTCATGGCGGAGATCGTCGGCTTCAAGGATTCGCGGGCCCTGCTCATGCCCCTGGGTGAACTGCGGGGCCTTGGTCCAGGCAGCCAGATCAGGATTATCAAGGAAAGTGCCACCATCCAGGTGGGGGATACCCTTTTAGGGCGGGTCATCGATGCCATGGAAAACCCCCTTGACGGACTTCCAGCCCCTTTGCTCAGCCACGAAAAATCCATCTACGCCCTGCCCCCCGGACCCATGCAGCGGGCCAATATCTCCGAACCCCTTGATCTTGGGATTCGCTCAATTAATGGCCTGACCACCTGCGGCATGGGACAGCGCCTGGGGATCATGGCCGGCTCCGGCGTCGGCAAAAGTGTGCTTCTGGGAATGATGGCCCGGTATGCCCGAACCGATATCAATGTCATCGCCCTGATTGGTGAACGGGGACGTGAAGTACGGGAATTTATCGAACGCGATCTTGGCAAGGACGGCCTGGCTCGCTCGGTCATTGTGGTGGTCACCTCGGATCAATCCCCGTTACTGCGAATGCGGGGTGCCTTTGTGGCCACCGCGATTGCGGAATTCTTTTGTGGTCAGGGAAAAAATGTGCTGCTGATGATGGATTCCATCACCCGCTTTGCCATGGCCATGCGCGAGATTGGTCTTGCCGTGGGTGAACCGCCCACGACCAAGGGCTATACCCCTTCCGTCTTCGCCACCCTGCCGAAACTCCTGGAGCGGGCCGGGCGCTTCAGCGGCAAGGGATCCATCACCGGGCTCTACACGGTTCTGGTGGATGGTGATGATATGACCGAACCGGTTGCCGATTCGGTGCGATCCATCCTTGATGGCCATATCGTCCTTTCCCGGGCCATCGCCGCCAAAAATCACTTCCCGGCCATCGATATCCTCAACTCCACCAGCCGGGTCATGCGTGACATCGTCTCGCCCCGTCATCTGGAACTGGCAGGTCAAGTCAGAACCATCCTTGCCACCCACAAGGAGGCGGAAGATCTGATTAATATCGGCGCCTACTCCAAGGGATCCAATCCCAACATTGATTACGCCATTACCAGAATCGATGCCATCAACAATTTTCTCAAGCAGGGCATGACCGAAAGCACCCCGCTGAAACAGACCATTGAACAGCTGGGGGAACTGCTCAGCGGTAGAAAGGATGAGGCTCCCCCAAGAAGAGATCGGCGGGGCGAAGACCTCGACAGGAAGTAAACCCGTCGCCCCCCTTCAGCCGGGAACCTCTTTTTCCATTCCATTGATACCTGATGAAACCCTTTTCCCTCCTGACAGTCCTCAAGCATCGGAAAATCCTGGAAGACCAGGCCGTCCTTCAGCTGATACAGGCACAGGAGGCTGAACAGTTCGCGCGGCAGCAACTCAGGGTAAATGAAGAAAGCCTCACACAGCTCGTCAAGACCTTGGCAGGGGAGCAGATCCATGGCATTGAAGTGACCAAGCAGGCTCAATTTGAACAGCGGATTCTCCTGCTTGAAAAACAGCGCCTGACACTCCAGACCATCCTGCGCGCCAAAAAAGAGGAAGTGAGCCGGGCCCAGAAGCACCTGATCTCCCGCAGTCAGGACCGAAAAATGTTGGAAACCCTGCAAACCAAACAGAATGAAGCCTGGCAACTCCATCGGCACCGAAAAGAGACTGCCACCCTGGATGAAATTGCTGTGATCTTTCATGCCAGGAAATAGCCATACCAGCATCCAGTGGCCTTGGAATCAATCCTCACTCCCAGCCACCGATGATGTTCATTTCAGTCCTGGAGTTCCAGGGACGGCTCTGCCTGTTCAGCGTTGCGGTTTTTTTCATTCATTGCGACTGACTCAGCTGGGAATAACGCCTGAAGAATGCATCAACTTTACCTTTGTGAACCTACCATGAACAAGGAAATCTCCCTTTTCTTCTTTCTCTTTTTGTCATTGGCAAGCATCTTCTCTCCGCTCCCGTTATCAGCGGCTAAGGAACCGATACACGGCACCAACCCGGAAAAGGCAGAAGCTCCCCCGGCCGCCAAGGCTCAGGAAAAATCGTACTCTTCCGTGGAAGAGCGCCGGCTTTACAACACCCTTGAGCAGGAACGGGCGGGGTTACAGGAAAAGATAAAAGTATTGGCAGACCGGGAAAAGGAGCTAAAGACCCTCGAGCAGGAAGTCGATAAGAAATTTGAGCAGATGGAAAAAAAGATCCAGGAACTCAAGAATATTCAGCAAAAAACCGAGGAGCTCCTCGCCCGGAAAGACGCCGCGGAGCTCAAAAAAATTGAAGAGTTGAGCAAGATCTATTCGAAGATGGAAGCGGATAAAGCAGCCCTTGCCTTGACTGCCCTTAAAGATCAACAACTGGCAGCGGATATCATAGCCGGGATGAAAACAAAATCGGCAGCCAAGCTCATGGAGCAACTGGATAAACTGAAGGCATCGTCTTTGACCACAACCCTGTCCACCCTGTCAACGGAGTAAACACCCATGGAAGCGTCCCTTCCTGCCATCACCCCGGCAACCGTTCCGCCCGCAAAAACCGGGGCCCAAGCTCCTCCAGCAAGTGAAGAGACCACTCCATTCAGTAATTTTCTGGATGCAGCAAGGGCAGAGAATACTCCTCAGGAGTCGCAGGAATCCGTTGATACAAAAACAACGGATTCGAACTCAAGCCAGCAGGAAGTCATGGCCGCCGAATTGACCGCCCTTTCCCTGCAGGAAGTACCGGTTCTCCCCGTCAATCACCAGCTGAGCGGGCAGGAAGCTTCAATAACATTTTCCAGCAGGACTGACTCCACATCCCTTCTTGCACCTGCCATGCCTGTTCCGCCCGCCAACGCTGAACGGACGGCCCTCCAGCAGATCATGACTATGCCGGGAGATGAACCGGCGAAGGCATCACAGACGGCCCCAGACAGTGCCCTCGAGGCCGCTCAAGGGATGTCAACCGAGTCCCCCGGAATCAACAGTGCAAAGGGTGCTTCCCTCTTGACTCAGCAAATCGAATCCATCCTCCAGGGTGATCCTCGTAATGCCGTTGCCGTTCATTCCCCTGTCCTGCCGGTACCGGAAGATTCACTCAACAGCCTCAGCTCCCCATATCTCCAGTCTGCGATGGAGAACACAACCAAGTTGCAATCCCTGGCAACCAGGACGGTGGCGAATGTTGACGGGAAGTTGACAGCAGATGCAGACACATCCCTGCCCGATCCCCTGGACAAGCACTTGCTGGACACTCAAATTGAGGCCATATCGAATCAACGAAGTTCTGGAAATCAACAGCAGGAGAAGGGACATCAGGAAAACAGTGCCAGGGGGATGAACACCGCCATGGCCACCCCCACTGTTTCCCATATCAACAACGAAGCAATGAGTCAATTTATTGCCACTGGCCCGGGAGCGCCAACAACCGCCACGACTCAAGGTCATGCCACATTGGCCCAACCAGCATCCTTCCCGCCTGGTGTCCACGTTCCAGCCGAGGATCTTGTTCGTCATCTGGTGGAACGTTTCAGTGTCAATCCCCGCCTCCAGACAAGCAAGATAAGCCTGAACCTTCATCCAGCCGAACTGGGGGTTCTCAAGATCGACATCCTGGTCAAAGGGGACTCCATCAAGGCCCATATTGCGGCCGGCAATCAGCAGATTCAGGACACCATTGAAAAAAATATGCCCAAGTTACGAAGCATTCTTGAGCAGCAGGGATTCACCGTGGAGGATTTCAAGGTGACCCTCGAATCAGCAAACTCCAGCAGCAATGATTTTTTTCAACAGCAGTTTTCCTCCAGACAGGATTCGGCCCCACGTGTACCGTTTGTCCCTGACAATTCCCCTTTTGAAATATCCTTGAACTCAGCCGAAGAACTCTTTATCGGCCCCATGGACTCAGGCATCAACCTGAGCATATAAAACCAACAGCCATGCCCACCATTACCGCCGATACTTTCACAACTGCAACTGCCGCCAGCACCAGTGCTCAAACCAGCAGCTCAACCTCGGCTACGAAAACCACTGATATTATGGGAAAGGAAGACTTCCTTTCCCTGCTTGTGGCTCAACTGAAGAATCAGGATCCACTCAACCCGGATGACCCCACTGAATTTACTGCCCAACTCGCCCAGTTCAGTTCCCTGGAACAGTTATACAACCTGAATACAAGCATGGCCGGACTGACAACAGCGCAAACTAATTCCCAGAAACTGGCGGCCCTGAGCCTTATCGGCAAGGATGTCTCCTACAACGGAAGCTCCTTTATCTATGGCGGCACGCCCGTCTCAGTGGGGTATATGCTTGATGACGTTGCCTCAAGCGTCACTATATCCCTGCAGGATAGCAATGGAAGAACCATCAGAACCCTGCAGGCTGAAGACACTGAGCTGAAGGCAGGCAACCATTTTATCACCTGGGATGGAACCGATACCAGCGGCACCACTGTCGCTGACGGCACCTACAAGATCGTCCTCTCAGCCTCTGCCGCCAAAACCGGCACCACCGTTGCCGCCACTCCTCTTATCAGCTCCGAGGTAACCGGGGTGAATCTGAGCAACGGGATGCTGACCACCCGGGCCGGCGAGGTTCTTTTCAATAATCTGATCAGAGTCACTGAGTCAGCAAACAGTATCCAGACATCGATACTTACAAATTCCCCCAACAACGCTAGAATTTCGAATACCATTATGGCCACAAGGACAATGGCCGCAACGACCGCTGACAAAACTGCTTCCACGGATGATGGGCAGACGGCACAGGATATTATTACCAATTATATCAAAACACTCTAACCCCTGCACCGGCAGTACCGTTTCTTCACCGAACCATACAAGGAGGCATCATCCATGGGAATCTCGAGCGCACTCTACAGCGGCGTCAGCGGAATGAACACCAACTCACAAGCCATGAGCGTAATCGGCAATAATCTGGCCAATACCAATACCATCGGGTTCAAAGGCTCACGAACACTCTTCTCCGATCTGCTCTCCAGCACCGTCTTTGGTGCCGGAGGTTCATCCCAGGTTGGTCGTGGTGTCGGCATGTCCAAGGTTGACAGTAATTTCAGCCAGAGCACCTTTGAATCCACCGAAAGCGACACCGACCTGGCCATTGAAGGAGACGGGTTTTTCATACTCAAAGAGATCGGCAACAGTTCCAACTTTTTTTCCCGTGCCGGTGCCTTTCGCTTTGATAAAGCCGGCTATCTGGTCAACCCGGAAGGATTTCGGGTCCAGGGGAAATCTTTTGATCCCGAGACCAACGAACTCGTTGCCGGCGACCCCACCGATATCATGGTTGAAAAAACCAGTCTCATTCCAGCGAAGGTCACCGACAGCCTCACATTAACCAGCAACCTCGATGCCAGCACTCTTGCCACTGCCTCAGCAACCTCGACCCTTTCCATTTCCAGCACCCTGAATTCTGCCACCGTTGCTCTTCCCGCAGCAACACTCTTTGATCCCGCCCTTCCTGCCACCTATGATCTGAGTACCACCAGTACCATCTACGACAACCTGGGGGAATCGCATCCAATTACTACCTATTTCCGAAAAGATGCTGTTGCTGCCAATACCTGGAACTATTACTGGAGCGCGCAAGATGATGTCGGCCTCCCTCTGGGCAATACTGCCGGTTCTGCACCATCTGGAACGCTCGTATTTAACCCTGTTTCCGGCGCCCTGGTCAGCGGCGGTACCGACACCATCACCGCAACCGAGATTGCCTGGGCCAATGGGTCGACTCCCACTGCCATCACCTTGAATCTTAACTCGACTCAATCAGCTTCAACTTCAACGGTTACGGCTCAAAGTCAAAACGGCTATGGCGTGCCATTCGATCCGGAGAATCCGGCGACCTATGACTATGCGGCTTCCACCCAGACCTATGACACCCTGGGCAATCCTCATATCATCTCCACCTATTTCCGGAAAGATTCCGAGGCTAATACCTGGAACTGGTATTGGAGCGCGGAAGACAACCTCGGCGCAACCCTGGGCAGTTCCGAGGGCAGCCTGCCCCTGGGACAGATCGTGTTTACCGCTGACGGCCTGTTAAGCAGCGGGGGCACAGGGAACATTCCTGCAGCTGAACTTGACTGGAAAAATGGCTCAACTCCCACCGCCATTGCAATGAACTTCAAAACCACCCAGTTCAACAATACTTCCAGGGTTATCTCACAGGAACAGAATGGACTAGCCTCCGGTAACCTTACCAATATCACCATCAACAATGAGGGGGTTGTCATCGCCTCCTTTTCCAACGGAGCGCAGACAAAAATTGCCAACATCTCCCTGGCCAATTTCAGCAACCCCAATGGCCTTACTCTGATGGGAAGCAACCTGTTACTGGCCTCTGACGAGTCTGGCGTACCCCGAATCGGCCTGCCCGGCCCTGAACTTGGTAAAGTATTCACCAACTCCCTCGAGCAGTCCAATGTTGATATGGGCACGGAATTTGTTAACATGATCACTGTCCAACGCGGATTCCAGGCCAATTCAAAGATTATCACCACCGTTGATGAATTGCTCAGTGAGCTGATCAATCTGAAACGCTAATCCTCTGTCAAACTCTTGACTACCATCACCGGGAGGCTGGCGCCGAATTTCCAGCCTCCCGTTTTCCCATTCTCTGGACAACCCCCCTGCTCCTGAGGTTTTCCGCCCACCTTTCTTCCCATTTTATCCTGGTTGTTTTTTTGCCCCCTATTCTGGAATAACAATTGCATATTGGTTTTCATGAACAAAGGCCTACGATGCGGATAAAAATATTCTAGGTTTCGTCTTGCTTATAAAAAAAATATCTCAGAAGTAATTTTTGCAGGAGCGGCATTGCACTGGACTAAGTTTATTCAACATTGCAGTACAACAGCTCAGACACCGACCGGAGTTTTTTCAAATTAACAGGTACTCTGAATTCATTTTCTTTCTTTCACCCTAAAGGATTCACTTGTCATGGCTGAAAAAGATGCCAAAAAGCCGGAACCAGCAGCCCTCTCTGACCAGGGAGCCAAAAAAAAGAAGCTTATTATCTTTGGTGGGGGTGCTCTGCTGCTCCTTATCATCCTTGGCCTTGCCGCTTTTTTTCTTCTCAAAAAAGGTCCCGCCAAAGACGAAAAACACGGCGGGGAGGCAGCCGTGGTGCATGCCCCTGATCTCAATCCCTCTGCCACCATCGGCCCCATGGTTGAGATAAAAGAATTTATTGTCAATATTATCAGTGAAGGTGACCGACACTACGTCAAGGCCGCCATGACCATTGAGCTGGTCGGCAACGCGGGAGCCGGGGCGGCAGGGGGGAGCGGCCATGGCGGAGCGGCCCCAGGCAAGGACCCGGCCACAGAAGAAGTGACCCAGCGTATGCCCCAGATTCGTGACAGTATCCTTATGCTCATTGGCAACAAAACCTATGATGAGCTTCAGGACATACAGGGAAAAAAACAGCTCAAGGCCGAACTGATCAGCAAGCTCAACTCGATTCTCCACACTGGCAAGGTTAAGGAAATCTACTTCACGGACTTTATTGTTCAGTAGCTGAAAGAAAAAACGAAATTTCACTGCGACAGTCAGTTGTGAAAAGAAATCCCACTGCAAATGCCAGGATGCATTGATTAAAAAAGAGCCGCCTTTTTTTCAGGGCTCAGAAGAAGGAACCAGGTTGTACCCACATAATCCAGCCTCTTTTGCTTCAAGTATCGGCATAAGGGGCGGCAATGAACTGGATAGAAATGTGGCCGTCTTCTCGTAATGGCCTTTATTATGACTTTTGGACTTCAAGCTCCATTTTCTCGTATTAACAACCTTTTTATTTTAATGAATAAAGACTTCCCCTGAGAACAGCATTGGAACCTATTCTTTCCAGACAAGAAATTGCGGAGTTGCTTTCCGCCATCAAAGAAGGTCGCGTCGTCATCGAGGCCACTCCGTCGGAACAAACGGTTAAGTTCACCAATGCCCAGCCCATCGACCTCTTTCGAGCAGCCAGTAAAAACAACTGTCAACTGCGAATTCCCAATTTTGACATTATTCTCGACTCCTTTGCCCAGAACTATTCGATCTCGTTGACCAATCAACTGCAACGAACCTTCACCATCAGCCGTATCGCCATTGAGTGTTCCACTTTCCGCGAATTCATGACCGCCCAGAAAAACACCGGGGCCATAGGCGTTCTCAATCTTGAACCCTTAAAGCAGGGGGCCCTCTGCATCTTTGACCAGCAGCTTTCTTTTACCGTGATTGAGATCATGCTGGGGGCCTCCAGCGACCTTGAGCCCCTGAAGCTCGAACGCAATCTGACGACCATAGAACTCAATATTCTCAAGTCAATCATAACCAAGGCCTGCGACGACCTGAGCAAGACCATGAAGCCTCTGATAGACCTTCATTCCTCTCTTATCAAGGTTGAAAATAATCCCCGAATGGTCTCCATCACCGATGCTGAATCCGAGGTGTTTGTCGGATGTTTCAAGGTTCAAATTGGCAATCTTTCAGGGGAACTCAAGCTGTTGTTCCCCCTGCCGACCCTGGAACCACTGAAAGAGCAACTGAAAGATCTGCTTTCGGTCAAGACCAGCAAATTCAGTGAATGGTCTGACCGAATCCTGGAACAGATCTTTGATATGCCCACCACCATCATTGCCCAGTCAGGAACCATCTCGCTCCCCCTGCTCAAGATCCTGGCTTTCAATGAAAATGATATTATTCCACTGGATTACAACCCCAATGCACCGCTCAGGGTCCTCATTGAAGAGAGTCTCAAATTTACAGCAAAACCCGGAGTGCATGCCGGGAAAAAGGCCATCAGACTGACCGGCGTTCTGTCTTCTCCTGGCTGCGAATAAAAAAAACGGGGCCGATCTCCTAGCTGGATTGTCCAAAACATGAATGTATTCGAAAGAACCCCAAGGAACAACCCATGAAATCCTCCCCTGTGAACTCAATGAATGGAAAACCCGACCCAGATGAATTGAAAGAACTTCTCCATGATGATGCCGGTCATGGCAGACATCCCGGCGCCAACCGTGGCATTGAATTTCTCTACGATGTTCCCCTGCAGATCTCCGTCGAGGTTGGACGCAGTAAGATTCTATTGCGCGACCTTTTAAAAATGGGCGAAGGATATGTGATCGAACTCGACAAGCTGGCTGGCGAGCCCCTGGACCTTTATGTCAACTCGCGCCTTATTGCCCGGGGAGAAGCGGTCATGGTGGGAGAAAAATTCGGAATTCGATTAACAGAAGTGGTCAGCACCGCTGATCGCGTCGAAAATCTAGGATGAAATACAAAAGCATGCTTTTCCTTCTACGCCTGTTCCTCTTCCCTCTCCTTGTCTGTCTTTCGGTACAGACTGCCATGGCCGGCGGGGAACCACCCATTTCCCTGTCAGCCACCCTGAGACTTTTCTGGGGACTTTTAATCGTCCTTGGGGTCCTTCTGGTTGTCTCTGCCCTGGTCAGGAAAAAACTCACTTTTTTCAACGGTGGCAAGGGCAAGTCGATCATCACGGTTGTTGAGACGCGGCATCTGATGCCAAAAAAATCCGTGTGCCTGATCAGAGTTCGCAACCAGGAATTTCTCATCGGACTGGGCAATGACCAGGTCAGTCTGATTGCGTCGATTCCTTCTGATCCTTCAGAGGCAGTTCCATCTCCTGACAACCATGATTTTGCCGGCACCCTGAGGGCGGCGGCATCGACGGGGAACCTTTGATGAAAATGACCGCACAGATCCAACAAAGAAATGGAGGTAGAGCCACCTGCGGACTTCTTATCCTCTCGGCAATCCTCTTTACCCCGTCAATCAGCGCGGCGGTGGGTCTGCCCACCATCACCCTGGGAGTGGAGGACGCCAACTCCCCCGAACGGGTATCAACGGCCATCCAGGTTCTTTTTGTCCTGACCATTCTCTCCATCGCCCCGGCCATCCTGCTTATGACCACCTGCTTTACCAGAATTGTTATCGTTCTGGGCTTTATCCGCCAGGCCATGGGCACCCAGAACATGCCGCCCACCCAGATCATCATCGGCCTGTCGCTGTTCCTCTCCTTCTTTATCATGTCTCCCACCCTCAATGCCATTAACACCAATGCCCTGCAACCTTACATGAAAAAGACAATCAGCCAGGAAGAGGCCCTGAAACAGGCCGTCACTCCCATGCGCATCTTTATGTTCTCGCAGGTCAAGGAAGAGGAATTAACCCTTTTTGCCGACATCACCCTGAACGCCAAGCCCTTTGACCAGAACGATATCCCCACCATGACCCTGATTCCGGCCTTTATGCTTTCTGAACTGAAACGGTCATTCCAGATGGGCTTTATGATCTATGTCCCCTTTCTGGTCATCGATATGATCGTTGCCTCGGTTCTCATGTCCATGGGCATGATGATGCTGCCGCCGGTTATCATCTCCATGCCCTTCAAGCTGCTGCTCTTTGTTCTGGTGGACGGCTGGGGGCTGATTGTCGGGTCGCTGGTGCAGAGTTTCAAATAGTCACTGCCCACTGAATGCTGAAAGCGTGGTGATCCCGGCCTTCAGTCTTCGGCTTCTCGTCTTTCTCCATACAAGGTGAAATAACATTATGACCCCTGAATTTGTCATTGATATCGCCAGAAAGGCAATCCAGGTCACCCTTCTGGTTTCGGCTCCCATGCTCCTGTCGGGAATGATCGTCGGCCTTCTGGTTTCCATTTTTCAGGCGGCCACCCAGATCAACGAACAGACCATGACCTTTATCCCCAAACTCATTGTGGTCTTTCTCTCTCTGCTCATTTTCACCCCCTGGATCATGCATACCATGATCACTTTTACCAATGGTATTTTTGAATCCATGGCAGGATTTTAGAGTCCGTTAAGAAAAGAGCAACGCCGTTTTGCTCTTTTCTTTTACGGACTCTTATGCCACGTCCCAGGAAACAGCAAGCAGTTCCGCTGTTTCCTGGCGTGGCGTCCAGCAAGGAACCAGCAAGGGAGGTGAAAAAGAGCAACGCCGTTTTGCTCTTTTCTTTTACGGACTCTTCTACCGCGTCCCAGGAAACAGCAGGCAGTTCCGCTGTTTCCTGGCGTGGCGTTTGGCAAGGAACCAATGGGGAGGTTAATAAGAGCAACGCCGTTTTGCTCTTTTCTTTTACGGACTCTTCTACCACGTCCCAGGATACAGCAAGCAGTTCCGCTGTTTCCTGGCGTGGCGTCTGGCAAGGAACCAGCAAGGGAGGTGAAAAAGAGCAACGCTGTTCTGCTCTTTTCTTT
>JACDZJ010000338.1_pt1 | contig 15122 bp, 11 predicted proteins | sample 7365721 | NCBI WGS metagenome assembly JACDZJ01 (sample SAMN15143480, study PRJNA637477) | pond metagenome | biome: freshwater wetland ecosystem [ENVO:00000243]; feature: pond [ENVO:00000033]; material: pond water [ENVO:00002228]; isolation source: pond water containing pink berries ... | reverse complement strand
CAAAATCAGTTTTGTCCAAAGTATATATTGAAAGAAGTCAAGACTATACTGTACACTGAAGAATATAACAAGATGGAGGGCAGGGGGCCTTTGGTCACCAGGGAAGCCGGATTCGCGGCAAACCAGGCGATCTTCCCCCTGTTTTTCCATCTGAATGTCTCCCGTCTTCCGCCACCCGGCCTCAAAATATGCTTGATATACTCAAATTACTGCGCTGGCAGGATATCCTCGATATCCTGGTGGTGGCCTTTATCATTCATCAGCTTATCCTGATCATCAAGGGAACCCGCTCGGTGCAGATGATCCTCGGGCTGGTGGTCCTCAGTGCCGTCTATTTCATGTCCGTGGCACTCGACATGGCCGCCCTCCAATGGCTGCTGAACACCTTCCTCAGTTCTCTGCTCCTCATCGTGGTCATCGTCTTTCAGGGGGATATCCGCCGGGCCCTGACCCAGGTGGGCAAGTCGCCCTTTCAGAAAAGTCGGGATATGGCCGAGAGGGAGATGGATGAAATCGTCCGCGCCGTCTTCTACCTTGCCAAACGGCGCATTGGCGCCCTGATTGTCCTGGAGCGGGAATCCGGTCTCCAGGACTTTGTGGAGTCCGGGATCGGTCTTGACGCGGCCTTGAGCAAAGAGCTGCTGATCTCCATCTTCATGCCGGTGTCACCCCTCCATGACGGCGGCGTGATCATCCACAAGGGCCGGATCCAGACCGCGGGCTGCATCCTGCCGCTGACCAAAAATCCCCATATCAACAAGCGCTTCGGCACCCGCCATCGGGCCGCCATCGGCCTGTCGGAAGAGACCGACGCCGTGGTCATTGTGGTCTCCGAGGAGACCCAGGAGGTTTCCCTGGTGCAGCATGGGGCCTTGACCCTGATGAGTGATGACATGACCCTGACCAAGGGGCTCCATGCCATCTTCGCGGTGAAGGAAACGCAGGGGCAGAACTGGAGGAACTGGGTGAGCAGATCATGAACCTGTTGAATAAACCGCTGGAGTTTCCCGATTTCAGAAGGCTGCAAAATATGTGGCCCAAGGACTGGACCCTTCCCTTTATCTCCCTGGCCCTGGCCGTGGCCCTCTGGTATTTTGTCGGCGGTGACGACACCGTTGACAAGAACGTGATGGTTCCCATCGAGGTGATCAACCTGCCCCGGGATCTGGTGATCTCCAACCAGTTCAAACAGGATATCCTGGTCACCATCAGCGGGCCCCGCAAACAGGTGCTGGCCATTGAAAAAGGGGATGTGGCACGACAGGTGGACCTTTTACGCGCCGTCCCCGGCACCATGGTCATCAAAAATGAAATCCATTCGATTTCCGTGCCCCGGGGGATCAAGGTGCTGCGCATCCAGCCCGACTCGATTATCCTCTCCCTGGACAAGCTTGTTCAGAAACAGCTGGTGGTCAAGCCGATCACCAAAGGCAGTCCGGCCTCCCACCACAACTTGCGTCAAATCCGGATGAAGCCGGAGAGCATCTCCGTCACCGGGCCGCAGACGGTGCTGGCGGAGATTGACCATCTGGAAACCCAGATCATTGATCTTACTGGCCTGAACCAGCCGACCCAGTTGCAGATTCCCCTGAAGTTAAGTCCAGCCCTGCTTGATCTCATCGGGGAGACCTCGGTGACGGCGGATCTGGCCATTGTGGAGGAGACCGTGGAGAAGAAGATTTCCGGCATCCCCATTGAAATTGAGGGCAATAAGGTGGGGAAAAAGATCAGCCCGGCGGCGGTGACGGTCACCGCCGCCCTGCCCCGGAGTGTGGCCCGCGACAACCGGGACTTGCCGTCGCTGTTCCGAGCCACCATCATTGATGAGAATGAGGCCGGGCAGTTGATGGTGCGGGTTGTTTCCAGGGGAGGCGACAAGGGCTTGGAACCCCTGGAGATATTGAAGGTGGAGCCCCCCTTTGTGACCTCCCTCGAGGACAAAAAACTCAAAGATGGCCCCGCTACTCCGCACTCCGTGGAATAGTTCGGGGGGGGGCAGATCGGAAGAGTGAGGAGATTGCTGACGGGTTGACGGGTCAAGGGGACGGCACGACTTGGACGGTTGCGTCCTGACCGGGCCGGAACCGCTCAGGCTGGCTGTCAGGCCGGCTGATACAAGGAAAAGGTGGAGGATTATGAAGAAATTGTTTGGAACCGACGGAATCCGGGGGGTGGCCAATATCTACCCCATGACCACCGAGATTGCCATGCAGGTGGGGCGGGCCATTGCCTTCCAGGTCAAGGATCGGGCCACCGGCCACCGCATCGTCATCGGCAAGGATACCCGGCTCTCCGGCTATATGATCGAAAACGCCCTGGCCGCCGGAATCTGCTCCATGGGCGTCGACGTGCTGCTGGTGGGCCCCCTGCCCACGCCGGGAATCGCCTTTATCACCACCTCCATGCGGGCCGATGCCGGGGTGGTGATCTCGGCCTCGCACAACCCCTTCCAGGACAACGGCATCAAGATCTTTTCCGGGGACGGCTTCAAGCTCTCCGACGAGTATGAGGCCGATATCGAAGAGCTGATCTTCTCCCAGAAGATGGCGGCCCTGCGTCCGGTGGCGGAGGAGGTGGGGCGGGCCCGGCGCATCGAGGATGCCAAGGGGCGCTATATTGTTTTTCTGAAAAACACCTTTCCCCAGAAATATAGCCTCGATGATTTTCATATTGTCCTCGATTGCGCCCATGGCGCCACCTACGGCGTGGCCCCCCATGTCTTTGAGGAGCTGGGGGCGAAAGTCACCACCTTCGGGGTCCTTCCCGACGGCAAAAACATCAACAAGGACTGCGGCGCCCTCCATCCTGAACATATGGCCGAGGTGGTGCGGCAGACCGGCGCCGATATCGGCCTGGCCCTGGATGGTGATGGCGACCGCTTGATCGTGGCCGACGAAAAGGGGCGGATCATCGACGGCGATCATGTCATGGCCATCTGCGCCGCCGAGATGATGAAGCAGCGGAAGCTGAAGAAGAAGACCCTGGTGGCCACCGTGATGTCCAATATGGGCCTGGAAGCGGCCATGCACACCATGGGCGGCCGGATGGTGCGGACCAGGGTGGGGGATCGCTATGTGGTGGAGGAGATGCGCCGGAATGGCTACTCCCTGGGCGGCGAGCAGTCCGGTCACCTCGTCTTTCTCGACCATATCACCACCGGAGACGGCACCCTGGCCGCCCTCCAGCTCCTTGCCATCATGAAGAAACAGCGCAAGCCCCTGTCCGAACTGGCCACGGTTATGGAGAGTTTCCCCCAGGTCCTGAAAAACGTCCGCACCTCCTCCCGCATCGACGTCGCCCATATCCCTGATTTTACCGCGATGGTGGGGAAAATGGAGAACAAGCTGGGGGACAGCGGACGGATTCTGGTGCGCCCCTCGGGCACCGAATCATTGATCCGGGTGATGGTGGAGGGTCAGGACGGGACACTAATCGAGGCCATGGCCGATGAGCTGGCCGCCATGGTGAGCAGGGCCGATCTGGGCTAGGATTGTGCTCCATGGAAGTTCTGGAATTTTCCTTCAGATCCAACCCGGCCTTGCCGGGGGACACTGAATGGGAGACGGCTCCGCGACTCGGTAATGGAGGACGCTCTCGATAATCCCGCTCCCTTTAACCCCCCTTTAACCCCCCTTGCCCCCCTTATCAGGGGGGAGCTTGAATATTTCCCCCCTGATAAGAGGGGAGCTTGAATATTTCCCCCCTGATAAGAGGGGAGTTTGTATATTTCCCCCCTGATAAGGGGGGCAAGGGGGGTTGCCTCATTGGGAACTAAAGGTTTTCCATTGCCTCTTTCAACCATCTGGAAAAACGACCATGCGGAACCGGAAATATCCCCATAAACATCTTGTCAGCGTCAGCGACTATTTCGAAGGTGAACAGCTCAGCGAAATCCGTCACGAATATATTGACGGCCAGGTCTATGCCATGGGAGACGCAAGTGACCGGCATGGTTTGATCGTCACTTCAATGAGTCTGTTGTTCGGTCAGCGTGCTCGGGAAAAACGCTGCCAGCTTTTTATCGCCGATATGAAGGTGCGACTGAAGATCAGCGGGCAGGACATTTTTTACTACCCTGATTTGCTGCTTTCCCGTGAGCCGACAGATCGGGAAATTTATTTCCGTCAGGCACCCTGCCTGATTGTCGAAGTCCTGTCCGAATCCACCGAGCGCGTCGATCGCCGTGAAAAAATGCTGGCCTATCAGACCCTTCCCAGCCTGCAGGAATATGTACTGGTCTCCCAGGATGACCGTCAGGTTGAAGTGTATCGATGCCGCAATGAATGGAAGCCGGATGGTATCAATGATGGTCGGTTTTATCTGGATTGCCTGGATCTCAGTGTCTCCATTGATGATGTTTATCTTGATGTGACGATGGAACGCGTATCACGGTGACCGTGGCCCGTTCCCGGAAGCTGCCGGGAAATTTCCCCGGTGCGGACTTTTGGCCGCATGAAAAAAGTACCTTATGATCCGGGGGGCCCGCAAAAGAACCGGGAACCCATTTCCGCGCCCGATGGAACCCATAACAGACTGCGTGGAGAGCCATGGCTTCCCCGAGAAAAAACACCAGGTGGTGGGATGGCGGGTCTTTTGTCAGGGCCGCCCTTGTTTATAAAAAAAAGTGCCAGGGTGATCCATTCTGTTAAAATTTTTTATAGATTGTGCGCTTTCTGCTGCCATCTGTACCGAAGGAGCGTCTCTGATGGCAAGGTAAGAATTTGGAATGATGCCTGTTTTTTGTACGTCCAAAAAAGGCGCTGTTTCTGGCCTGGTTCTTGCTAATTTCAGGGTGTGGTGAGTGAAATGGAAAACTATCAAACAGTTGGCGAGCGGGACCTATGAAAACCAAATCAGGACAAAAGGGCTTTACTCTGGTTGAAGTGATGGTCGTGGTCGCATTAATCGGCATTCTGACTGCCATTGCCGTGCCGGCCGTTCTGACCTGGCTGCCCAATATGCGTTTAAAGGCAGCCGCCAGGGATTTGTACTCGAATATGCAGAAGACCCGAATGAACGCCATCAGGGCCAACCAGCCTTGGACCATTGTCTTTGAGCCGGCAAATGGCAGATATCTGATTCGCGCCGGCGATGGCACCATACGACAAACAGTGACCTTTGCTGACTATAGAAGTGGCGTTGGATTTGGCCATGGGAGTATTACGGGGAATAATTCAGCAACGACTCGTCCCGGAGCCTTCCCCGCAGATGGGGTAAGTTATGATTCTCCAGATAATGTCGTGACGTTTAACGGCAGAGGAACCGGCACTGCCGGCTATGTGTATTTGGAGAATGTGAATCAAGATGCCACGGTTTACGCGGTGGGGACCCAGACAAGCGGGGTCATCATGTTAAGGAAATGGACGGGAGGAGGCTGGGAGTGAGAATGAGAAGCACAAAAGCACCTTTCCTGCAGAAGAGCTCCGGGGGTTTCACCCTGGTCGAGATCATGCTGGCCCTGCTTATCTCCGGGATCATAATGGTTGCTGTTATTACTGTTTTTATCTCACAGCAGCGCACCTATCTTGCCCAGGAGCAGGTGGTTGAGATGCAGCAGAATATCAGAGCCGCATTGAATATGATGGAGCGGGAAATCCGAATGGCCGGGTATAACCCAAAGGGAGGAGCCGGAGCGGGAATTACCACCGCATCGGCAGGACAGTTGAGTTTTACCCAGGACCTAAATGAGGATGGAGATTTTGGTGATGCGGGCGAAGCAGTCGACTTCGGATTTAATGAGGACGATGATGGGAATAGAGATGGTATCCCCGATGGGAACAACCAACCAGCAGCATCTCTTCGCCGGCAGATACATGGTCCTGGCGGTGCTGGTGGGTATCAGGAAATAGCTGAAAACATTCAGCTCATTGAATTCCGGTATCTTAATGCTGCGGGTGATCCTACGGCTACTCTTGCTGATATCCGCACTGTCCAGATTTCCATCCTCGCCCGTGCCGGTGAGAAGGATCTGCATTTTACCAATACCATGACCTACAAAACGGCGTCCGGCGCCACGTGGGACCCACAACCCGACGACCATTTCCGCCGGCGCATGCTGATCACCACCGTCCAATGCAGAAATATAGGATTATAAAATGCAGACACTCCGCAAAGAGGATGGGTTTACCCTCATCGAGACATTGTCGGCCATGGTCATCCTGACCATTGGTATACTCAGTTATTTTACCCTGCAAGCCAACATGCTGAGATTTAATAGCCGAGCCTCCACCATGACCCAGGCCTCCAGCCTGGTGGCCAGCCAACTGGAAATCCTTCGGCAGGAGCCTTTCACCAGTACCAAACTCGATTCTAATCCACTCAATAATCCCCATTCACGCGTCGATGCCCAGACAGGATATACCATAAGGTGGACGGTCACCGATGATGTCCCGGTGACTGGCGCCAAGCGCATCGTGGCATCGGTTACTGTTCCTGTTCCCGGTGGGCCGACGGTGAGTTTTGATTATGTGAAATTTAAAGAAGGTTTATAATTCATCCTCGAAATTTCTGCGGCCAAGGCATAAAAATGATCCAGCACCCTTTGTACAAGTATACAAAAAGACTTGCGGACAGCATGAAGAAACCACAGGAAGCGCCAGAACCTCTGCCCTTGCCGCCGGGGGGCAATGAAGAGGGGTTCGTTCTTATCGTGGCGATGCTGATGCTCCTTGTGATTTCATTGATCGGGGTGTTTATGTCCAATTCCACGACAACCGAGGTTGCTATTTCCGGCAATGAAAGGCATTCCCAGGAGTTGTTTTACAGGGCCGACGCGGGGATCAATGCTGTTATCGCGGAAAGTACAGATCCTGGCCCGGGTGCCGTTGTGACGCCCTTTACCGGGTGCCCGGTTCCCCAGCCCGTCGGTGGGAACCACTTTGCGGCGTATGATATCGACGGCGTCGGGGGCAATGATGTGTTTGTATATCTCCTGAGTTATCATAATGATCTTAAAACGGGCTTGCCAATTGCGAGGATTGCCTCATGCGCAAGAGACGACGGAGCAACCGCCCAGATCATCACTGGAGTCAAATTTGGACTGGGTACAGGCAAGGGAGCAGACATCGGCGATCCACACTTCACACATCCATAAGGAGAAAATAATGAACCTTTCGTCCTCTCCCACACGCACAGCACGTCTGCTGATTCTTTTAGCCGCCTTCCAGGGAATATGTATCCCCTCATCCTCTTCCGCGGTAGAAGAACATATCCCTTTTTTTGCCGGCCGTTTTGGCGTTCCCAATGTCATGATTATTTTTGACAACTCGGATTCCATGCAGGAATCGCCCTATCTGCGGGATGATGGCATCACCCCGTACCGGCCAAATATGCAACAATGGCAATCAGGTATCGAAACTCGAGATTGTGGTACCACGAAATGTATTAAGGACGATACCCCTGATGTAGGAAATGCCAACGGTACGATTCAATTCAATTCTGATGCACATTCCACCCCGGATGATGAATCTTTCTCTCTGCCGACGAAGATTCCTCCCCATTTGCCCGGCTTAGACTCCTCCTCCTCTGAGGCCACCTCCATTGGTACAGTGGTTTGCCCTACCGGGATTCCTGCCGGAAGTGTATGCGCCAGGATAGATGATGCAAATATTACGAGTAGCGCCTGGGGCTCACTTACCGACTCTATCTTTAACGCCACCTATAAAGGGTGGCAAGTTGAAGTTAAAGATTTCACCAATAAAACCAGACAGGTGCGAACTCTGGCGGGGTATAGTAATGGAACGAGTGCTCAATACTGGATTGTGTCTGGAGGCCCTCTCGCGTATGACTCCACCCATCGCTACACCTACCGTCTTCTTGGGTCGATTCCCGGCAAGGTGACCGCTTCAAATGGTACAAATAGAGTGTACGATAGCAATATCGACTGGACATTATTCAGCTCTTCCTTCTGGAAGTTGCAATACATAGGTCACGAATTAGAGGTTACTGCTGGTACAAATAGCGGACAGAAAAAAAAGATAACCTCGGTCTATCCCGCCGAAGGCTACTGGGAAGTCGAGTCATTCACGGTTCCGTGCGACACCACAAGCAGATACCGGATTCTGGTGGGCACCGGCGATGATGCAAAGCTGGCCTTTGGCGCCGATCATCCTGATTCCAAAATGTATCAGGCCAAAGATGCCTTAAGGAAGTTTCTCGACTCTGATACCATTAAAACTTGTGACCACTTTGACGAAGATGGCAAATGTATCGATTATCGGTACCAGATGAATTTTGGATTTGCCACGTTTATGCAGGCGGTCGTGCCCCGTACAACCGCACTCTATTACAGGGTACAAGTTGGGCGTTCATACCCTGTTTCAATAACTTGGAAATACCGGCAAAATCAAAGTATTGTAAAGAAGTTTTACGACTTGGATGGTCGTACCGATGGAAAAGTTGATTTCGACGACGAAAGAGGTAACCGACGTACTGGTATCGACATAGGTTATGTTTATACTCAGAAGGAATATGAAGGTGGCTGTAGCGAACAAACTGTTGCCCTTAAAGTAACATCAATTACGCCCGCACCTACGGATACGAACCCTGAAAGGTTAGAGATAAAGGTGGAAAGCGATGCAAGCTGGACAGATCTGTCAGACCTGCCAGAGGAAGCAAAAGATCCTGAGGGCAATCCACGGTGGGGATGGACGATATATGATTGGCTGTCCTACTCGCCTGTTGAACAAGTGGCAACTTGTGCAGAAGTCACCCCACCTGATTTTCCAGGATGGACGCTGGTAAAATACGGAGAAAATTGCTACGAACCGTGCCGCTATTATGGACCGAGTAAAGAGCCTGATTCTACCACTGTAAGACCTTATGATATTTATGGGAATGAAACGGTCACGCAAACGTACTCTACGGGTTACGTCATGGGTGGTTATCTCAATGATGGGTATATCAATAAAAACACAGTCCACCTGGATGACCCAAAAGTCATTCCCCCAAAGCAAATTGACGTGGATAGCAGGGTCTATACCTTGGTGGAAAATACTATCAAGGTCCCTGACGGGGGGGGGGGAGAGAGAACAATTACCGAGGAAATTTTTGATTCGTCCCCATCTGTTTATCCTGCCGCTGGAAGTGGCGATCATCCGCACGGCTGGAGTTATAAAACAACCTCGGTTCATAAGATGTATGAAAAAGGGTATCCACCAGAGTATGTCAGTATAATGGGTACTAATTTGTTGTCGACGTGGAAGGACACGGAGCAAACGGACACGAAAAAGCCATCATACTTCCCTTCCATAAGTGGAAGGCCAGGATTTAGCAATTACAGCGGGGACGATCAAACAGCCTTTGTCGATTTACCCAGCTACAACGCTAGTGCTGCGGATTATGGCGACGACCTTGACGGAGATAATATCCAAAAAATCAAAAATATGATCAACCTGGATAGAACAGAGTATGCGGGTAATAAATGGAGAAAAGAGAATGGGGCTACTGAGCTTGTGTGTACGAATGCCCCTTGCAACCCCCGCTCTCTTACGGTGAACGTAGCCGATACCGCTGGCAATGGCACTCCCCTTGCGGCCACTTTAAAAGATGCTAAAAAATACTTCGAATCCTACATGGCTCAGGACTATGATGGAGGGAAATGTCGAAAGAACTATATTATCCTGCTCACTGACGGCCTGGAAACCGCTGACCTCCCCGTTTTGAGAGATGGGATATGGGTTCCGGCGGCCGAAGCGGCGGCCAAAGATTTACAGGAGTTGAAGTCCAGTACGGGTGTGGCCACACCTGTGAAGGTCTATGTGATTGGTTTCGGGTTGGACGCATCATCGAAAGTTTCACTCGACAATTTAGCAAAAGCGGGCGGCACTCGAATTGCTTATTTCGCCAATAACACTGATGATCTGGTAGGCATTTTAACCGGGGATATTGCCAAGGATATCCTGTCGGGTTCGTTTGCGCGTGCTAATGTGACGCTCTCTCCCCTGAAACGTGAAGATAAAAGTAAGCTGTATGCGTATTTCGGCTATTTTGACTTTCCAGAGTGGGCCGGCCATTTGATGTCCTATAACCTGGATCCTGTAACAGGCGCAATCGGGGAACAATCACCGCATTGGAGCAAGAATTGTACCCATGGTTTGGCCGATGCGGGGTGTATTATGGCCGAGGATTACCCAACACCACCAGGTAATGCGACCGAGATCATGAGGACTCTCTATACTTCCATCCCCAATACGGACGGTAAACTGGTTCGGCAGTATTTTAGTCAAAACACAGAGGCAGACTGGAAAAGCCTGGTAAATCCCGATGGGCTGGACATCGACCAGGACGAAACAGCTGATACGGAGGCCGACGCCATCGAGGTGATTAATTTTGTTCGTCATCCCGGATATAAGGAGGGGAAATATAAAGGGACTCGTAATCCGGATTCCCCCTTGGCAGCGATCTATAACTCAGCGCCGAAGCTTGTCTCTCCGCCTTTTCAAAATTTATGTAAGGATTATGATAATGATCCCACAACGCCCATAACCTGGGGGAGTAAAGACGAAGTACCTGGATACTGTAAGCACTATACTGACCATCAAAGCAGGGAATCCATGCTCTATGTGGGGACCAATGGCGGCATGATCGAGGCCATTGTCGCTGATGGAAGGACGGAGGGCGCTCAAGATGGTGGTTATGAAAAATGGGGCTATGTGCCGAACAATGTTTTAGGGAAGCTCCATGAGTTGAAAGACGGGTTCCGGTTCACCATGGACCTGACCATTTCAGCCGCGGAAGTGGATATCTCTGGGAGTGATACTCAAAGTCTTGATGGGACAGGCTGGAGAACCATGCTGGTGGCTGGGCAGCGGCAAGGGGGTAATTATTACACCGCACTGGATGTGACAAATCCGAGCATCCCCGTACCCATGTGGGAGTTTACGGATCCCAACCTTGGCCAAACCTGGTCCCCCCCCTCATTTGGGAGAATCATGATCAATGGGGTAATAACCAGCGTTGTTTTCTTTGGCGGCGGCTACTCGCCGGATGAAAATGTTGGAAACAGGATCTTTATTGTTCGTGCCAGTGACGGAACAATCCTGAAAGAGTTAGAAGTGGGCACAGCTGAAAACAATGTTCCCGGCGGTCTGCGCTCCATGGCATACTTGACCGATAGTTACGGAAATGTTGTTGATTATCGCACTAATCTCCCGCAAAGGCCCGACGCTACACCTGTCGATTCTGACCTGAAATATTGTATTGAGGCGGTCTATTTTGGCGATACCAACGGGTCGATTTGGCGCCTGGATAATCTCAACAATAAGGCTGGTACATGGGACGACCTGGTGACATTGACAAAAATTTACACCCCGCCAGCGGGCAAAGGGCGACCTATTTATTATCGGCCGGTCGTTCGTGATATAAAGGACGGGTCAATCAGCAGCAGTGGGGAAATGACAGGATGTGTCAAGCGCTATATCCTTGCCGGAACCGGGGATGAGAATAATCCCAATGAAACTGAACAGTCCGGCAAGCCAATACTGGATTATGTCTTTCAAATTGAGGAACTTTATCTCAAGCCCGACACTCCACCTGCCACATTAAACTGGCGGCTTACCCTTGGGCTCAGACTTCCTAAGAATGAAGCTGGAGAGGTGCTGAATCTTAGCGGGACGAAAATCGATGGTTGCACAACTGTGGCTGACAGATTGCAATATCTCTGGCTGACAGACGACAATGGGGGTGTCATTCAAAATACCGGAGAAAATTGTAGTATTAATACCACGCAGTATTTTGACGACGCGGGGAAACTTATCGAATCTGTTCCAAATAAAGTTGGTAAAATATTGGAAGCGCCAGGGGAGAAAGTATTGTCCGAGCTGGCCTTCCAGTCTCCCAATATTTCCTTTACAAGCTATTCGCCCTCGGGCAGTTGCACCACGGGACGGAGTTTTCTGTATGAAATAAGAACGTCAGATTGTCAAAACCTTAGTGGGAAAGTGGAACGTTTAGAAGAGTTAGAAGGTAAGTCAGTAACTGGTGTGACCTATGGGGGAAAATATTTGTATTTCGCTGGTGGTTCACCAGTTAATGATGATAGTGGTTATGAGGGTAAGGATGATGGTCTTGAGTTTGGCGGGGTACCGGCCAATTTAGATAATGCCAAAATTTTATACTGGAGGCAGGAGTAGGATGGTGGGCAATATTCAAAGGGATTAACGGGGAGAACAACGATGAAAATGATTACCAGGGCAGTTCCATTCTTCTGTATCGCGCTGCTGGCATGCTTCGGCTCCTGGAGCCCTGCTGCCGAGTTGCCCGCCACCCCCCAGTACGGTCTTCAGTCGCATGGCATGCCAATGCAATTCCCAGGGGAGATCGGCGATATGAGCGGTTCGGCATTTATTATTTCCGGCAAGGAGTTTAACCTTACCCCAAGCACCAGTTACTATGATGAAAACAGAAACAGGATTCTCCTGAAGAACTTTAAGAAGGGAGACCGGATATTCTATGAGTATAACGAGTCAACATCAGATCTGATTTCTCTGCAGAAAAGAGCTGCGGATGAGAAACGGGTGGTTCCCACGGAAACAAAAAAGGATGGCGGCATATCCACCCAACAGGATAGGCCAAAGGAGAGGAAAATTCAATTTTCCGACGGTGTGTATAGGAACTGACGCGGCCTTAACCCTGTGGCTGCCGGCACCCGGTACTGGAGTTGGTCATCCCAACTCCTTTCCCTGATGCTTTTCCCGCCGGGCGGCAGCTCGGCAGCCCAGGCCGTTCCGTGAAAATGCGTTGCCAGGTCATGGATGAAAGGGCGGCCCGTGTGATTTCGGTGTCCGCCCTTTGGCCTTCTTGGGTGTGAACTGCGGGGGCCATGTGAGAGGCCCTGGAAAGGGTGGGAGTTTATTTTGCTGGAACCTCAATGAGAATTCCATATTCCTTGATCTTGCCGAGCAGGGAAGGGTAGCTGATTTCCAGAAGCTTCGAGGCCTGGAGCCGGTTCCCTCTGGTTTCGCGCAAGGCCTTGCGGATAATTTTTTCCTCCATGATTTTCTGGGCCTCCTTCATGGAAAAGCCGCAAAAGCAGGGTTCCTGCGATTCCGGCGTCTCCACCGTCGATGCCGCCAGCAGACGGGGAGGGAGATCTTCCAGCCCTATGGACTCAGCCTCTGCCAGCACCACTCCCCGCTGGATACTATTCTCCAGCTCCCGCACATTGCCCGGCCAGCTATAGGCCAGGAGTCTTTCCATGGCCTCGGATGTGATTGATCTGACATTCCGTTCCATGGCCAGGTTGAACTTATGCATAAAATGTCTGGCCAGCAGGGGGATATCCTCCGTTCTCTCCCGTAATGGGGGGATGGTGAGGGGCAGGACATTGAGGCGGTAAAACAGATCCTCGCGAAATGTCCCCTGGCGCACGGCCTCCTCGAGATTGCGGGCGGTGGCGGCCAGGATGCGCACATCGATGAGCTGGGTTTTATTGGTGCCGATGGGTTTTATCTCCCCTTCCTGGAGGACCCGAAGGAGCTTGACCTGCATATCGGAGGGAAGCTCTCCTATTTCATCGAGGAAAAGGGTGCCCCCGTTGGCCTCCGCCAGCAGTCCCTTGCGGGTCTTGTCGGCACCGGTAAAGGCCCCCTTCACATAGCCAAAGAATTCACTTTCCAGTAAGTTCGCCGGGATGCTGCCGCAGTTCACGGTGATAAAGGGCTGTCGGCACCGCAAGGACGCGGCGTAGATGCCCTTCGCCACCAGTTCCTTGCCGGTGCCGGACTCCCCGATGATGAGAACGGTGGTGGTAAGGGGGGCAACCTTCCGCGCCAGGGTAAAAAGAGACAGCATACCCGTACTGGTGGCCACCATCTTGTCAAAGCCCTCGCCGGTTTTGATCTCCTCCATCTGTTCTTTCAGGAGCCGGTTTTCCTGCCGCAGAAGTTCCCTTTCCTCCGCCTTTTTCAAGGTCAGCAAAACCTCGTCGGTCTTGAACGGCTTTGAGATAAAGTCATAGGCCCCGGCCTTGATTGCCTCCATGGCCATGTCGATGGTGCCGAAGGCCGACATCATGATCACCGTCGATGTCGGCAGATCATCTTTGGCCTTGTGGAGAAAGCTGATGCCGTCCATATTCGGCATTTTGATATCGCAGAGGATGAAATCAAAATGATCGCGGGCGATTTTATTCAGGGCGTCCTGGCCGTCCACCGCCGTTTCCACCGTATATCCATGGCGACGGACCAGGGCCTGGAGCATATGGCGCATGTTTTCTTCATCATCGACAATCAGGAGTGTTTTTTTCTGGTTCATTTTTTTATATGCCTGGGGTGTGAGGGGAGCTCGCTCGCTGCCGAACTCGATGACGGGCTGGAGAGGGGGAGAAGAATCCGCACCGTGGCCCCCTCATTTTCCCGGCCCTGGATTTGCATCCGGCCACCCATCCCTTGCACCAGGGCGTAGGAGACAGAGAGGCCAAGCCCCGTGCCTTTGCCGGGTTCCTTGGTGGTGAAGAAGGGGTCAAACAGACTGTTTTTGTCTTTCTCCCTGATCCCGATGCCATTGTCCTCCAGGCAGATCTCAAGACAGGCTGGGCCGTGGTCGCTGGGAATATTCCCTGTGCTCAGGCGGATTCTTCCCCGGCGCCGGTCACCGGGCCGCTGCCTCGCCTCGGCAATGGCGTCAATGGCGTTGAGCAGACAGTTGAGAAGGACCTGCTGGAGTCCGTCACTGGCGGCGGCCACCAGATCCTGGTCCGCGTCCAGATGCAGCTGAAAATCAATGTCCGTGGAGTTCTTCCGGGCCTGGAGCATGGTCGTCAGCTCCCGGATCAGGGGATGGATCAGGGTGCTGCCGGACTCATTGCTCCTGGTTCTGGAAAAATTCAGGAGTTGATGAATAAGCTGGTTGATCCGTTCCAACTCCTGCAGCGATCGTCTGCTGAACTGCTGCTGCTCATCGGCTGCCAGCTCCCCTTGTCCCAGCATCTCCACATATCCTTGAATAATACCGATGGGATTGCCGATTTCATGGGCAAGCCCGGCTGCCAGTCTGCCGATGGCCGCCATCTTTTCAGTCTGCACCATCTGCTGCTGGGTGGCGCGCATCTGTTCATTGGCCTTTTCCAGGGAGAGGACCGTTTCCTTAAGTTTCCGGCGGTCATCGTCGATACGATGGAGCAT
>JACDZJ010000337.1_pt1 | contig 15124 bp, 9 predicted proteins | sample 7365721 | NCBI WGS metagenome assembly JACDZJ01 (sample SAMN15143480, study PRJNA637477) | pond metagenome | biome: freshwater wetland ecosystem [ENVO:00000243]; feature: pond [ENVO:00000033]; material: pond water [ENVO:00002228]; isolation source: pond water containing pink berries ... | reverse complement strand
CTATCGAACCGATAAGACCAGGAAGAAGCAACCCTCGAAACCATAAAAGATCAAAAAGAAAATTTTACCAAACTTACAAGCCGACTCTTTAAGTTAATGACATTGAGTTGCAACTACAGGGAAAATTATTATTTTCGGCTCCTCGCTGTTTCAAGTGGGTAAGCTAAATTTAAGATTTCCACCGATGAGGTAAATCATGGCAATTAAATTCTTCGCTGTTCTGTAGCCTCGTGCTCTGGCCTTGGCGGCCTGAATCAAGCTGTTGATTCCTTCAAGGATGCCATTGGTTATTCGCGATTGAAACCATTGGAGAACACCATCCCAGTGGCGCTTCATTGTGTGGGCTGCTTCTATGATCGGTTGCAAACGGCTGTGAGTTGCCCAGAAATACCATTTTTTCAATAAACGCTCTGCACCTTCATCTGATTGGTTGAATATCTCCTGAAAGTTCAATTTGATATGATAGGCGCGGCTGGTTTTCAGGTTGATTTTTTTCAGGATAAGACTGTCAAGTTGGTTAAGGGTGAGCGCTGCCCGAAACGGGGGCAAATTTGCGCTTCCGGGTCCCTTGGTTTGGTGGGGAGACGCCTGCCAAGCGCAGAAGCAGGCGATGGAAAGCTTGCTCTATCGAAGGGAAGGGGCTATCATTACCCCCATTCATAGCGCAGTTCCTTGTGCAGAAGCCGCATCTTTCAGGGTCGCCGCATAAAAGCGGCTCCTTATCCCCGCACTGAGGCGATAAGGTCTTGATGACGGCTCCAGCACACGGCTCTTAGAATCTGAAACTCTCATCCAGGCGCCGGCCTGTCCAGACGTTTATGGTCAACTCAATCAAGGAGAAGGTGGTGGAGAATATCCCCAAGAAGACTCATTCCCGCAGATCCCGGCATCTGGATTTCTTCCGTGGATTTCTGCGAAACCCCGAACAGGTCGGCTCGATCATCCCGAGTTCGCGTTTTTTGGAACGCCGGATCATTTCCCTGTCGGAACTGGGTTCGGCCCGTACCGTGGTCGAGCTCGGCCCCGGTACCGGTGGCACCAGCCGCGCCATCCTGCAGGCCATGCCGGCCGATGCCCGTTTACTGGTGATCGATCTGGAACCAAAGTTCATCGAAATCCTCAAGTCCCTCGGTGACCCCCGACTCATCGCCCACACCGGCAGCGCCGTGGATCTCACGGCCATTCTCAAGCAGTATGGTCTGGAATCCCCCGATGTGGTGATCTCCGGCATCCCCTTTTCAACCATGCCCAGGTCTGTCGGCAACGCCATCATCGAGGCCATCCGCGACAACCTGGCACTGGGCGGACGCTTCGTCGCCTACCAGTTCCGCGGACACGTCGGGCACCTGGCGCGGCCGGTTCTGGGCAATCCGGGCGTGGCTTTCGAACTGCTGAACGTGCCACCCATGCGCCTCTATCGCTGGCGCATGGGGCACTGAGCGAGGTCCATGCCGCCAGAACCCCACGGGGTCGCGATGCGGGTCCTGAAAACAGGATGATGACTCCCAACATCGGCTGACGGGATACCCTGGCGTGTCCTTGAACCATGACCTGCACCAAGTCAGTTGCGGTTGAGTGCGGTTCCATGACATCTTCTAGCCCTTGACATTTTTCTTGGTTGCACGATGTCAGACAATCGGCAACCTGGCAGAAAGGTCGACTTGGACAATTTTCAGAATTGCTGCCAGCCGTTCTTCTTATCCCGGCAACGCTGTTGGTAAGCACGAGTTGAGATGGGGGAAAAGACACCATTGGACAGGTCCCGGCAACCGTGCTATGCTGCCTGTAAGCTTTGTGGCATGCTCCTCGATTAGTTTTTGGGGATAAAAAACTCTCCTACGAGATGCCATGAAATTCAATAATTTCGTGTTATGAAATGCCCTGCCCTGCGCAAAAATGCAATCTGCTGTCTTTTTGCAAAAGGCTCGGGTGGTAAGCGGATCTTTGTATTGCCAGGAGAGAAGAGAGGTTGACCATGACTGAACCAGGCCCCCTGACCATGACCGTCGAGCTGCTCGGCGGGCTCGCGCTGTTCCTCTATGGAATGGAGAAGATGACCGACGGGCTGAAGGCAGCCGCCGGCAAGCAGATGAACACCCTGTTGGCCAGGCTGACCGGTAACCCGATATTGGGTGCCATCACCGGGGCCATCGTGACTGCGGTGATCCAGTCGTCCTCGGTGACCACGGTGCTCGTGGTGGGTTTCGTGAGTGCCGGGCTCATGACCCTGGTGCAGTCGGTGGGGGTGATCTTCGGTGCCAATGTGGGCACCACGGTGACGGCGCAGATCGTGGCGTTCAACACGACCGCCCTCGCCTATCCCCTGATCGCCATCGGCTTTCTCATGACCTTCGTAAAGAAGCAGGGTGTCGCCCGCCACTATGGGGCGATGTTGATGGGGCTGGGTCTGATCTTCTATGGTATGTCGGTGATGGGTGCGGCCATGTCGCCCTTGCGCACCCACGCGGGCTTTGCCGAGCTCCTGCAATCCTTGCAGAACCCGTTTCTGGGGATGCTGGCCGGCGCCGCCTTTACGGCCTTGGTGCAATCGTCCTCGGCCACCATCGGCCTTGCGGTGGTTATGGCGACCCAGGGGCTGCTGTCGCTGCCGGCCGGTATCGCGATCCTCTTCGGGGCCAAGATCGGCACCGGGATCACGGCAATACTGGCCGCCATCGGCAAACCACAGGATGCCAAGCGCGCGGCCACCGTGCACGTCCTGTTCAATGTGATGGGTGCCCTGGTCTGGATGCCCTTCATTGCTCCACTGGCGGGGCTCGCCGAGCTGGTTTCGCCGGTGGCCGAGCATCTGCAGGGAGTGGCGCGGCTTGCCGAAGAGGTGCCGCGCCAGATCGCCAACGCGGCAACCATCTGGGCCACGGGCAACACGGTGATCTTCCTGCCGTTTGCGGCGTTATTTGCGAAGCTGGCCATTAAAATCATCCCCGACCGGGCGATAATAGAGGAGAAGGCCATCATCTGCCCCAGGTATCTCGACGACGCGTTGATCCAGATGCCGGCAATGGCCCTGGAGCGGGCGCGGTTGGAACTCGGGCACATGGGTGAGCTGACCGAAGCGATGCTGGCGAAGGTCAAGTCGGCCTTCGCCGCCAGGAACTTCAGCGAACTGTCGCAGCAGTACGACCAGATCGTGGTGCTGCGCGAAGCGATGCTCGCCTATCTGCAACACATCGGGCGGAGTGAGCTGAGCGACGCCGAGGCTGACGAGCATGCGCACCTCGTTGCCGCCACCGGCGAGGTCGAGAACATGGCCCGGGCAATCGGCCGCGAACTGGCACCATTGGCCAAGACCCTGAAGGAGGCGAATATCACCAATTCCAAAGAGACCACTGAACTGCTGGCACGGCTGTTCTTGGCGATACAGGAGTCCGCGCATGCCGCGCTGGGGGCATTGGTGGAGAGTGACGAGCGGGCGGCGCAGACCGTTATCGCCAATCGTGACACGGTCCTGGGGCTCAGCTCCGAGCTCCAGCGGCAGCAGGCCGCACGTCTCGCTCTGGACGACCCGGACCGCCTGCTCAAGCACCGCGTGCAGATCGAGATGCTCGACAAGCTGCGGCGCATTTACAGCGTGGCCGAGAATATGGCGATCTCGATACTGCCGCGGAGCGTGCTTCTTGGGGAAATCTCTGTCTAAACAGTGCCCAGCGCGGCAGGTGACGGACCATGGTGCTTAACCGGTGACGACCGGAAGTCGGTGACGGGGGAGTGCCGCCGGAAACGGCGCGAATTTGCCCTCGCGGGCGGCTTGATTGAGTTTTAAAATGGCTGGCAAGCAAGAACCTCGGTCGATGAAAGAAAGCTTGCCATATTGAGGGGCAGACTCTATACTTTTATCCACTGACAGCGCAGTTCCCTGCGCCGGAACCGCATTTTTCAGGGTCAGCTCAGAAAGCGACTCCTTATCACTTTCCCGTTCGCAGGCTCAAACGGGCGCCGAGTTGGCGCCTCTTGCAAGAGACTAAAAAGCCTGATGGGGGCAACACTGGCCCCACCGGCCCCACCTAAGGGAGACCATCGATGGCTACTGCCGAAGAAACCCGGAATTCTCACCCGACCCCCCCGTGGCACGCTCAGGGCGTGGCCGAGGTGTTGGCAGGACTCAGCACCGATCGGGCGCAGGGGCTCGACGCGGCGGCGGCCGCCGACCGCCTCCAGCTCCACGGACCAAACCGCCTGCCGGCCGGCAAGCAGCGCGGGCCCTTTATGCGATTTCTGTCCCAGCTCAACAATGTCCTCGTCTATGTGCTGATCGGCGCCGGGTTCACCAAGCTTATGCTGGGCCTGTGGATCGACGCCGGCATCATCCTTGGCGTGGTCCTCATCAACGCCCTGCTCGGCTTTATCCAGGAGGGCAAGGCGGAGCAGGCCCTGGAGTCCATCCGCAACATGCTCTCCGCCGAGGCCCGCACCCTGCGCGGCGGCGAGACCCGATTGATCCCGGCGGAGGACCTGGTTCCCGGCGACATCGTCCTGCTGGAGTCGGGCGACAAGATCCCGGCGGACCTGCGTCTTGCCGAGGTGAAGAATCTCCGCACCGAGGAGGCCGCGCTCACCGGCGAGTCGGTGCCGGCGGACAAGTCCACCGACCCGGTTCCGGAGAAGGCGACGGTGGGCGACCGCCACTGCATGGGCTTCTCCGGCACCATGGTCGTCTCCGGACGGGCCACCGGCGTGGTGGTCGCCACCGGCAGCGACACTGAGCTTGGACGCATCAACTCGATGCTGGCCGGCGTCAGTTCGCTCGAGACCCCCCTGCTGCGCCAGATCAAGCAGTTCGGCTATGCCATTACCGCCGTCATCGCCGTCGTCAGCGTCCTCGTCTTTGCCTATGGCAAGTGGGTAATCAGAATGGACTTTGTCGAGCTGTTTCAGGCGGTGGTCGGCATCGCCGTCTCGGTGATCCCCGAGGGCCTGCCGGCGATCATCACCATCGCACTCGCCATCGGCGTCCAGCGCATGGCGAGCCGCAACGCCATCATCCGCCGCCTGCCGGCGGTCGAGACCCTGGGCTCGGTGTCGCGCATCTGCTCGGACAAGACCGGGACCCTGACCCTTATGGAGATGATGGTCGTCTCCGTCGCCACCGCCGACTCCCTCTACCAGGTGAGCGGCAACGGCTACGCGCCCGAGGGCGAGGTCAGAAAGGACGGTCAGCCCGCGGCCAAGGACCCGGCGCTGGCCTTGATGGGCCGAGTCTCGATGCTGTGCAACGATGCGGTCCTGCTGAGTGAGGATGGGGTCTGGAAGGTTCAGGGGGACCCCACCGAGGGGGCCCTCTACCCCTTCGCGGGCAAGCTCGGCATCGAGCGCCAGGCAGAGCTTGACGCCTGGCCGCGCATCGACGCCATCCCCTTCGAGTCCGAGCACAAGTTTATGGCGACGCTGCACCGCTCAGCCGATGGCGGGGAGATCCTCCTCGTCAAAGGGGCGCCCGAGGTCATCTTGGGCAACTGCGATCGTCAGCAGACGGCGTCCGGTGCGGCTGCCCCGCTGGACCTCGGGCACTTCGAGGGGATCGCGGACAAGTTCGCGGCCCAGGGCGAGCGAGTCCTGGCGCTGGCATGGAGCGAGAATCCCGGGGTCGTATCCGGCACCCTGAGCCCGGCCAGCCTGCCCCGGAACCTGGTGCTGCTCGGCCTCATCGGCCTGCTTGACCCGCCGCGCCAGGAGGCCATCGAGGCGGTGAAGGCCTGCCACGACGGCGGCATCCGCGTCACCATGATCACCGGCGACCACAAGATCACTGCTGCGGCCATCGCCCGCATGCTCGGCATCGGCGACGGCAAGACGGCGGTGGCAGGGGCCGAGATCGAGGAGATGAACGAGGCGGCCCTGCAGGAGACGGTGCGCGATGTCGATGTCTTCGCCCGCGCCAGCCCCGAGCACAAGCTGCGCCTGGTGAAGGCGATCCAGGCCAATGGGCAGATCGTCGCCATGACCGGCGACGGCGTCAACGACGCGCCCTCCCTCAAAAAGGCGGACATCGGGGTCGCCATGGGGATCAAGGGGACGGAGGTCACCAAGGAGGCAGCCGGGATGATCCTGGCCGACGACAACTTCGCCTCCATCACCGCGGCGGTGAAAGAAGGCCGCACCGTCTACAACAACATCGAGAAGGCCATCCTCTTCATGCTGCCCACCAATGTCGCCCAGGCGCTGGTCATCGCGGTGGCCATCTTCTTCGGCTTCGTCATGCCGATCACGGCGCCCCAGGTCCTGTGGGTGAACATGGTGACCTCAGTCGCACTCGGCCTGGTGATCGCCTTCGAGCCCCATGAGCTGGACGTGATGTTGCGCGCACCACGCGCGGTCGACCGCCCGATCCTCACTGGATTCGGGATCTGGCGGGTGCTCTTCGTCGGGCTGGCCCTGCTCGCCTATACCCTCATCGCCTTCTTCTGGATGAAGGGCCAGGGTGCCTCCGACGAGTTGGCACGCACGGTGGCGGTCAATGCGATCACCATCGGCCAGGTCTTTTACCTCCTCAACAGCCGCTTCCTGCTGGATTCGTCCCTCACCATCAAGGGCCATCGCGGCAACCGCTACCTGCCCATGGGGATCGGGGCGGTGGTGGTGCTCCAGCTCCTGTTCACCTATGCGCCGCCCCTGCAGGCACTGTTCCACAACGAGGCGATTCCCCTTGAGATCTGGCCCTGGCTGTTCCTGGGCGGGTTCCTGTTCTTCCTGATCGTCGAGATCGAGAAGCTCGTCATCCGCGCCACTCCCAGCTTGCGTCAGGCCGTAACCTCGGTTGAGGCCGGGGGCGCGAAGACCAGGGCGGCGCTGCCATGAGGCCGACATCCGACCACCGGGGGCAGCCGCCGTCCCGGTCTGTTCTCGCCAAGTTTGACAAGGAGATCCGACAGTGAGTGATAAAGAGGTCAAGAAACAGAACCGGCGGAAAGAGGCGCCATCGAAGAACAGGAAGGATGGTGGGGCCGGAGACAAACTTCGGCGCGACGATTACGAGCGCGAACTGCGGACCCTGCAAGCCGAGTTATGTGCGCTTCAGGACTGGATCAAGCGCACCGGGCAGCGTGTGATCATCGTCTTCGAGGGGCGCGACGCCGCCGGCAAGGGGGGCACGATCAAGGCGATCACGGAACGGGTCAGTCACCGGGTATTTCAGGTCGTGGCCCTGCCGGCCCCGTCCGACCGCGAGAAGAGCCAATACTATGTGCAACGCTACCTGAACCATTTCCCCGCCGCCGGGGAGGTGGTCATCTTCGACCGCAGCTGGTACAACCGGGCCGGTGTCGAAACCGTGATGGGTTTCTGTACCGAGCAGGAGAGGGTACGCTTTCTCGATTTCTGTCCATCGTTCGAACGAAGCTTCGTCGAGAGCGGCATTACCTTGATCAAATACTGGCTCGAGGTCGGCGATGCCGAACAGGCGCGCCGCTTTCGCGCCCGCATCGATGACCCCGTCCGCCAATGGAAGCTCTCGGCCATGGATTTGCCGTCACGGGTGCGCTGGTACGACTACTCCCGGGCCCGCGACGCCATGCTCAGTGCCACCGACACCGATGTCGCGCCCTGGCACATTGTCCGTTCCGACGACAAGAGACGGGCGCGCCTCAATGTGATCAGTCACCTGCTGAGCCAGTTCCGTTACGACTCCCTCCCCCGGAAGAAGGTCAAGCTGCCCGATCGCGACACGCGCCATGCCTACGACGACGAGGCAACCATAACCCATCGGCGCTGGATCCCGGAATTGTGGTGAAGAGCCGGTTTTCCTCGGGGGGTCGTTATGGCGACGGTGGCGTGGGGCCGGGCGTTTGCGTATTACCTTCGGGACGGGGGTCTTCGCCCCGTCCCGAAGGTTTTGCGACGGACACACAACCCCAGGGGGATAAGGGGCGGCGAAAGGCACTTTGGTCGAAGGTTTGCGGCGCGTCGGTGGGTGGCAGAACCCCCATCGGCACAATCTCAGGGGCTGGCGCACCCCGACCCTTGATGGCAACACTCACAGCTTTGGGAGGCCCTGGATGAAGCTCGTTGTGACTCTTTGGTGTACCGCCATGCTGATCCTCTCGCTCATTATCGTGCCACGGGCCGGGGCGGGAGAGGTATTGGCCGGCGTCAAGGCCCGCGGGCAGGTGCGCTGCGGGGTGAGCGAAAGCACCCCCGGTTTCTCCGAAATGGACTCAGCCGGAGTCTGGCATGGACTGGACGTGGACTTCTGCCGCGCGGTGGCGGCCGCTGTCCTGGACGACCCGGACAAGGTCGCCTTCGTGCCGGTGAGCACCTCGGCCCGTTTCCCGGTGCTGCAGATGCAACGGATCGACCTGTTGCTCGGCAATACCACCTGGACACTGACCCGCGAGGCGGTGCTGAAGGTCCAGTTTCCCGGGATCCTGTTCTTCGACGGCCAGGGTTTCATGGTTCCAACCGCCGCCAACCTGACAACGCTTGCCGACCTCAATGGGGCGACGATCTGTGTGGAGAAGGGAACGACGAACGAGCGCAACCTGACCTACTATTTCAAGATGAAAGGCTGGTCGTTGAAGCCGCTGGTGCTTGACTCGGCCGCCAAGGCCGCAGCCGCCCTCTTTGCCGGCGATTGCCACGCCTACACTGCGGATTCGGCCCAACTGGCCGCCATGCGTCTGCTGGCACAGAATGGTCCGCAAGAGTTCGTGATCCTCCCCGAGCGCATCTCCAATGAACCGATCAGCCCGGTCGTTTGGGGAGGAGATCAGGAGTGGACCTCGCTCATCCGCTGGGTGCTCAACGTCCTCATCCTCGCGGAGCAATACGGCATCGGGCGTGACAACCTCGATGCCGTCATTGCTGAAGGCAGCAACCCCCTGCTGCGGGCCACCGAAGACGAGCGGGAATTGCTGGCGCGCTCGATGGGGGTCACGCCCGGCTGGGGTCAGCGGATCGTACGGGCCGTCGGCAACTATGGCGAGATCTATGAGCGCAACGTCGGGCGCGACAGTCCGCTCAAGATCGAGCGCGGTCTCAATCGGCTCTGGAACCAAGGCGGACTGCACTATGCGCCGTCGCTTGACTAACGTGAGGCCCTGATGACCAACTTTCAGATATATTTCACCATCGGCATCTTCGCCGCCGTGATCCTCCTGATCGCCTTCGATCTCATCGACATGGCGGTCGCCGCCCTCATCGGGGTCAGTCTCCTGATCGTGTTCGGTATCCTCGACGGCTCCGACCTGATGCCCATCGTCCACACCGCCGGCGGTCCGCTGGCCTTGCTTTTCGGCGGCATGGTGGTGGCGCGGATGACCGCCAAGACGGGGATCTTCGAATGGCTTGGCGACGCCTTTCTGCGGGCCACGGGCGGCAGTGGCAAGCGGCTTCTGCTCCTTATCGTGGCACTGGTGGCACCGGTGTGCGCCGTGCTGCCCAATGCCACCGCCGTCATTCTGGTGGCGCCGGTCATCATCGGCGTCTGCAAGACACTGAAGGTCGACTTTGTCGGACCGCTGATCGTTACGGCCATTGTCAGCAACGCAGCCGGCATGCTGACCCTGGTGGGCGATCCCGCCACATTTCTCGTCGGCAGGGCGATCGGGCTGTCCTTTGCCGCGTATCTGCGGATGGTGAGCCTGGGTGGACTGCTGGCCGTGCTCGCCATCTTGCCGCTACTGCCCTTCCTGCTGCCGGAGGTATGGGCGACGCGGACGCCACTGCCGGCTGCGCGCCCGCGCGTTGTCATCGAGCGTCCGATCTTTCTGGTGCTGGCGTTGCTGGTGCTCCTCATCATGGTGCTGCTGTTTGTGATCGGAGAGTCCCTGCCGAATAATATCGTACCGCCTGGGGTCGCGATCATCGGTGCCTCGCTGGCACTGCTTGTGGTCTATGGCGTGGGTATCGAGCCGGTCGTCGACGTGATCCGGGACGTGGACTGGAAGTCGCTGGTGTTCCTCACCGCCATCTTCACGCTGGTCCATGCCATCATCAAGACCGAACTGCTGCAAAGCATGTCCCTCCAGCTCTACATGTGGTTTGGGGACGATATCATGGCGGTCGCCTTCCTCTCCCTCGGTGGCATCGCCATCCTTTCAAGCCTGCTGGCCAACATCCCGGTGGTGGCGGCCTCGCTGGTGATGGTCACCGGCTACCTGGTGGTGGCCGGGGCCGTGCCTGAGATCGCGCTTGCCCAAGGTTTTGCCGATTGGCCCGATGCCACCCTGCCGGTGTTCGTGGCGATGATGTTCGGCGGGACCCTGGGCGGCAATGCCACGCTGATCGGTGCCGCGGCCAATATCGTCGCCGTCGGCATCTGTGCGGCTCAGGGCCGGCGCGTCAGCTTCGTGCAGTTCATGCGTATCGGGCTGCCGATCACGGTGTTGCAGTTGTCGGTGGGGGCACTCTATGTCCTGGTGCTGGCCAAGATCCTGGACTAGGGAGGGGGGTCAGGTCTTGCAATCACGCGTTTCCCCCATCATTTAGGATCCGTACCGGTCAGACCGGGCAGGGAAGTCTGGAGCTCAAGGAAGGCAGCGGAATCCTCAATTGCTGCCTGCCCGCTGCTGGGTTTTCCTGGCCTCCAGTCTGCCGTTAGGCGCAGAGAACCACCGCTGGCCGGATTTTTTTTGTATACTGTCCCCCGAACTTTCCCTCTCTAACACTTTGACTAATGCGACAGCATTGAGGTTTGCTGCTATGCCAACCACAGAACACGCCAGTATCATCGAGCAGCGCACACTGCTTATAAGCATTTGCGGCGTCCTGGTGGTGGCGTTCGGCAGCATCGCCTACGGCCTCTTTCTGGCATCCGATGTCATCATCTTAAACGGCATCTTCTCCTTTTTCAGCCTGATCGGCTCGGGTCTCAGCCTGCTGACGGCCAGGCTGGTGGTGAAGAAGGAGAACCGGCGCTTTCCGTTCGGCTATTCCCATTTGGAGCCGCTGGTGCTCAGCGTCAATAGCCTGATGGTCCTGTTGATTTGCCTCTACGCGCTGATCAACGGCATCGAGGGCATCCGCATCGGCGGCCACGAGGTCGATGCCGGGGGCGTGATCTGGTTCGGTCTCGTCAGCGGCGCCTTGAGCCTGGCGCTATGGGCCTCTATGCGACGGGTAGCACGGCAAATCGAATCCCCACTGATCGAGGCCGATGCCAGGGAATGGCTGATCGACTTTGGCTTCAGCATGGTGACGCTGCTGGGCTTCGCAGTATTGCTTTTTCTGCACGAACCCTTCCGCAGCGTGTGGGCGCGTTACGCCGACCCGGTGCTGGTCTCGGTGATGGCGCTGCTGGCAATCCCCTGCCCCTTAAAAGTGCTGCGGCAGAGCTTTGCCGAGGTTCTGCTCATGACCGGCGATGACGACGAGATCACCCGGCGGCTTGAGGCGGTGATGGAAAAAATACAGGCCGAGCACGACATTGTCCGCTATATCCACCACGTGGTGAAAACCGGGCGCACCCGCTTCATCGAGGTCGACATCGTCGTCGGACCTGATTTCTCCCTGCAGAGCATCGCCGCACAGGACCAACTGCGCGAGCGGATCTGGCGCGCCCTCGACCTGCCGCATGACAAAGCCTGGCTGTCCATCTGCCTGACCATGAATCCCCGCTGGGTCTAATCCGGCCGAGCGAATGGTGTTTTCTTCGGGTCCTGCCGTACCCTTGGAAGAAGGGAGCGAGAATTCCGAACACACCGAGAATCACCGGCAGAATCGCCATGATCCTGGGCAACGCCCAGGCTTTGCTGGAGATGAACCGGTCCAAGACTGGAGGCGGTCTGGAATCCGGCTCTGGACGAGGTGGCAAGCCCGGCAGGGCCACGAGCACCGCCCCAAACACCAAGAAATGAACGGCGCTTGGGGCGGTGCCACGAAGGCGGATACTGGAGCTGCGCTGGAGTCAGGATCTCAGGTTTTCTGGAGTTTTTCCTCCGGCACCTCGCCGGGCCGATAATCCGGCAGCCTGCGGGACGGGAAAATGGCCAGCAGGGCCAGGGAACCCAGGGCAAAGAAGGCGATCTTGAGCGCACGCAGACGCGCCTCCTCATTGATCCGTATCGCCTCGGCGATCTGGTCGGGCGTGGCGGTGGTGCTCTTCAAACGCTCTTCAAGGCGCACATTGCTGAGGAAGTTGATGCTGTCGAGATCGACCTGCTGCTTCAGATCGGGCGTGATCACCGGACTTGCGGTCAGGCTGCTCATGACGCCGGCACTGAGCACGGCGACCATCAGGGTCCCCATGACGGCGGTGCCGACGGAGGCGGCGAGGTTGTTGGCGGTGCCGCGCAATGACCCGACATCAGCCGCCAGTTCCTTGGGCGAAGAGGTAACCAGAACGTTGAAGAGCAGCGTCACCAGTGCGCCCTGGCCGATGCCGAAGGCGACGAGGCCGATCAGCACCGGGAAGGTGCTCCAGTTGTTGCTGACGACGAAGGCCAGCCAGAAAGCCCCGGCGGCCACCAGGGCGAAGGAGTAGCCGGCGATCTGGCGCGGCGTCAGGCGGTGGTAGAGTTTGACGATGAGGATGGCGGTAAAGAACACCGACAAGTTGAATGGCATCATGGCGATGGCAGTCTGGAAGGCGTCGCGGCCCTGGACGATCTGGATGTAAAGGGGCACCGAGAAATTGGTGGCCGCCTCCATGCCGACGATGATGAACATCATCAGTACCGCCGCCCGCTCCTTGGCCGATTCGACCACCTCAAGGGCGAACAGCGGCATTTTATTGTCGGTCTGGCGTTTGCGGGTCCAGACCAGGAAGGCCGAGCCGAGCACCAGGCCGGCCACGATCATCAGGGGTGCGGGCGAAATGCCGAGAATGTCGAAGGGCGCCGCAGGCCGGGCCATGAACAGGCCAAAGCTCCTGAGGTTATTGAAACCGAAGCTGAGCAGGATAACCGCCGACGAAACCAGGACCACGCCAAAGAAGTCAATTTTTACCTCGGGCCGGCTGGTGGAGGGCTTGAGCTTGAAACTCAGAATGAGGATGGCAAGGGCATGAACGATGAGCAGACTGAAGGCAACTCGCCAACTGACAAAGCGTTCCAGGGTGCCGATGATCAGAAACGCCAGGACCCCGGCCATGGCCCGCGCCGATCCCAGCCAGCCCAGCGCCTTGGCCTGCTGCCCGCCGCGGAAATGGTTGGCGATAAGCACCACCAGTGTCGGCACCAGGGCAGCGCCGGCCAGACCGCACAGAGCTTGCGCTGCAAGCATCACGCTCGCCGTCGGACTGAGCACCATAAGGATCAGGGCGACGAGAAACAGCGAGACCGCCGCCTGGAAGAAGACCTTGGAACCAAAGCGCTGGCCGAGCTTGGCGCCGAGCATGATGAAGCCGGAAACACTCAGCGAATACATCACGATCGCGGTGCCGACGGTGGTCGGGGGTACGCCGAAGTCGCTGACCATACCGCCCATCGAAATGGGCAAGGCGGCGACATTGAAGGACATCAGCGCCTGACCCATGGCGATGACGATCATCGGCAGCCAGGGATCCTGGGGTTCGTCTCCAGCATGTGAGATGTTTTGTGTATTCATGGTGTGTTCTTCCTCAGGGTTTGATTTATTGAGATGACGGGTGGAAGGGAGTGGTTAAAGGTGCTCACTTTTCCGGCTGCGAAACGAAGAGGTCCATACCCAGCCGTTGCGACAGGAACTTGGCCACCAGTTGGCCCTTGACGCTATTGCCGGCACTGTCGAGCGGTGAGGCAAAGGTTCCGAGCCCGCCCTTGCCTGGAGAAACAGTGACAATCCCGCCACCGATTCCACTCTTGCCCGGCAAGCCGATGTCAAACAGCCAGTCGCCCGAGGTCTCGTACAAACCGGCAGTGGTCATCACGGCCAGCGCGTAATGGCAGACACTGGCGTCCACCACGCGTTCCCCGGTGATCGGATTCACTCCGCCATCGGCCAGCGTCGCGCCCATCACTGCCAGGTCCCTGGCGCTCACATTCAAGGCACACTGTTTGGTGTAGAGATCCACTGCCTGGGCTGGATCGATGTAAATACGGCCGTAACTCTGGAGCATGCGGGCGATACTCTGGTTGCGGAAATTGGTTGCTGAGGCGGAGGCATAGACTTCTTCATTGAGCGGCAGGGTGCGACCGGCAAAACGCGACAATCCTTCATGAATGAACGTCCATTTGGCCGCAAGAGTGTCACCCGGCACCAGACTGGTGGTGGCGATCGCCCCCGAGTTCACCATCGGGTTGGTCTGGCCGCCCGGCCCCCGCTCAATGCCTTCGAGCGAGTTGAAGGCCCGGCCGGTGGCATTGACGCCAATTTTCTGCCGAACATTCTCGACCCCCAGCGCCTGGCAGACCAGAGCGAAAATAAAGGGCTTGGAAACGCTCATGATCGTAAACTCGTAGTCTGAATCCCCGACCGCAAAGACATTGCCGCTGGTTCCCACCACACATATTCCAAAGAGATCGCTCGGCACCCGTGCGAGCGCCGGGTAAACTTGCGAGTTCTCACCTTCGCTGTGCGACTTGAAGCGATCATAGGCCTCGGCGACCAAATTCCTGACGACCTCCTGATCCGGCAGGTGGCCTGTGGAGACATACGGTGCGCCTAATGATTCGGTTCGTGATGTCGGCATTGGATTCTCCTTTTTGATTGTGTTGGATTCGTCTTCAGTTGGCCCTCGCAGAGGAGATATCCATCCGGCGTCAGCGCGTCATACATCATACACCAAACAAAAACGAAGGGGAAAGGGCGATAAGGAGTCGCTTTCCGAGACGACCCCCATAAACCCGGCTCCTCTTCCAGGAACCGCACCATCAGTTGCCGTACTCTGATGTCTGTCCGCCCCTCGATCAAGCAGGTTCTCCATCGTCGGCCCAAGGTTCCTCGGCTTATAGCAGGCCTCTCAGAACCACTTCAAGCCACCCTGTGAGAGCGCTGGCCTGGAAAATCTGGCACCAGGAAATGCCTGCCAAAGGCTCACCAATGGTGGCGGTCGTTGAAGTCAGTCTGAAGATCCACCGGCCCCAAGTTGCGGGTGAAAGAGGCTTCGACTTTTCCAGACACCCATTGGTTTATGATTTTTGGATGCTGGGGGTATTGCTCGACGATTCCTTAATCTTGTAGAAAATGGCATAGAGCACCGGCGTTACGATCAGGGACAGGACAGCGGCGAACGACAACCCGAACATGATAC
>JACDZJ010000336.1_pt1 | contig 15137 bp, 7 predicted proteins | sample 7365721 | NCBI WGS metagenome assembly JACDZJ01 (sample SAMN15143480, study PRJNA637477) | pond metagenome | biome: freshwater wetland ecosystem [ENVO:00000243]; feature: pond [ENVO:00000033]; material: pond water [ENVO:00002228]; isolation source: pond water containing pink berries ... | reverse complement strand
CCAGACAGAGACCGTCTGAGCTAAATTGAGTAACTTGTTAGTGAACCTTCACTAACGCCATGATCGCTGAAAGTATCTTGACGGAAGAGCAACTCATCCAGCAAGCGACCGAGGTTCTCATGTCTAAACTCGGCTTGGTAGAGACGCTTCGCTTCTTGGCCCTAACGACGCGCGGGCACGAAGAATCGGTTGAGCGGCATCGGGCCTGGCAGGCGACGTTGGATAAGGATGCGTTCTTCGACGAAGTGTTCAATGAACCTCCGAAAGCGTGGTCTGTTCCTGATTAGCTCCTCGGATGACCCCGCGTCCTCGGACCTTGCAGGCTTTTCGCGCCATCGTGTGTACTCTGGTGGCGGGTGGTCTACATCGGATCAGGAGTATTTATAGGAACGCATCGCGCACCAGGAGGCCAGATGCCAGGCATGACGCACTTTCTTGTCACCCATGCCCGTTTGACGCAACCGGACGGTCGTCCCCTGTACGCCTACCGGACCAGCCCGGATGCCTACCGGAGCCTTCTCGACGGCCTGCGAAGCGCCCTGGCGGCCCGGCGCGATGGCGGGGAGTTCCCGGCAGCCTTCTGCCTGTACGCGGCCGAGACCTTCCGCCGGGAGCATTCCGGCGGCCCTTGGGCCTGGCAGACGATCTTTCAGCCGCTTGGTGTTCCGCGGCCAGCCCACCCGCAACTCGCGACCTGGGTCGCGCTCGGCCTGACTTGGTGGCATCGGCCGTTGTTGAACAATCCCAACGGTCGCATGCTCCTGCTCACCATCGCCTGCGAAGGTGGGCTGCCGTTACGGCTGTTGGAACAGCAGGATGCCGATTTGACCCGGTTCTTCCGCATGGTGCTGGAGACCTACTACCGGAGCGGCCAAGTCGGTCCGGCAGCGGCCCAGACCATCGCCGGTCAGCAGGTACAGCGACTGCCGCTCAGCCTGCGCCAGGAGCCGGTCCTGAAGCTGACCGGCGAGCTGATTGCCGGCATCTGTGACCTGCAACCGCTGGTCGAAGGCGTCCCCGACCCGATCACCTGGTTGGACGCCCATCAGGATGGCTGGCGCCGGACGCTGCCCCTGCGCCTGGATGACCAGATCGCCAAACGCCTGTTGTGTGGCCTGATCGCGCGCACCGGCGAACTGGCGGCGGAGACCCGCGGGCAACCCCGCTGGATCGGTGAACTGCGCTCTGCGGCTGACGGCTGGCAAGTGGCAAGACGCCTCGATATTCCCGAAAGCCTGACCGCGACGCAGATCACCCGCTGGACCGGGGTCACGCCGGATCAGCCAAGGCTGCGGTTGCTGCTTGACACCGCCCGCGGCACCGAGGCGGTCGCCTGGCTGACCCGCGGCGACGGCGGCCAGACTCCCCGCTACCGGCGCGAATGGCTCAAACGCGGCGGCGTGGTTCGCCAGGGGCTCGCGGTGCGGGGCGAGCACCGGTTGCTGATGTCCGATGGCCAGCACGAATACCCGCTCGCGACCCTTGATGAAGACCCCTGGGGGCCGTTGCCCTGGCTCTTCATCGAACGCGCTAGCGCCGGACACTGGCGCTGGCTGGCGGAAGGCCCCGCGCGGACCCGCGCCGAACGCGCGATGGTGGTGGTGCCGCGGGGGTTGTCCCCGGCGGATGGGACGCCCACCGACGGCTGTACAGTGCTGGGGCATCTGACCGACCTGGACTGCGACGTCTATGCGATCTCGGGACGGGTGGCGTTTTGCGGTGAGGGATCGGAGTGCTACCGGATCGACTGCGGCGCCGATGAGGACTCAGGCGGTCACTTCGTCCTGGCCGGACAAGAGTTGTCGTTACCGGGTCAGGGGCGGCGGCTGTTCCTGGGCCTGCCGACCTTTGATGAGATCGACGAGACGGGCCGGCGGATCGATGTCAACGGTCGCATCGAATGGCGCCAGGTTGGCGACAGCGGTCCCTGGCAGCCGCGCACCAGTCGCGGTCAAGGGCAACTGTGGCTGCGCTTGCTGGCCCCGGACGGGTTGGAGCGGTGTCGGCGTCAGGTGCGGGTACTGCCGCGAGACTTTGCGATCAACACGATCGTCGGGTTGGAACGTCAGCCTGGCAGCATCCGGTTATCCGCTCTCGCGGCTGCGAGTGTGGATGCATTTCAGGATGGGCGCCCGCTGCCGGTGCAGCGCGACGCCGACAGCGCATCAGTGCTATGTTCGAGCTTGGCCGGTACCCTGCCGGCGCCGGTCTCGATCAGTTTGCACTGGCCGGGTTCGTCGCCGCTGCTCCTGACGCTGCCCTATCCGCAACGGGGGGCCTTTTTTGATCTGGAGGGGCGCCCGCTGCCCCTTGATGAATGCATCGTGCTGGATCGCATGGCCGGTTTGCGAGTCGTTATCCAGGACCCCGGCGGCGGCGGTTACTGGCTGCGGATCGAACTCTTCGGTGCCCCGTTTCCACCGGTGCAGGAACGCCTGCCTCCGCTGGCGCAAGGCCGGTTGGACAGCGGGCTGTATCGCTGGCAGGAACGGATCACGACCTTGCTAGCCAGCGGTGGCGGCCTGGAGGATGAGGTCCGCCTGACCGTCGAGACCAGCGCCGGCCGGCGGCTGGCGCAAGCGCGGGTATCGCGCTTCGACGCGATTCTGGCGCCGGACCGCGAGCGGTCCCTGGTGCGCATCCCAGCCGATTCCCTGGCGCGGCTTGGCGACGGTGACGCGGCGCGGGTGCGGGTCGAAATGCTGCGCCTGTGGGCACCGGGGGATGAGGCGCTGGCGCTGGCCCCCTGCCCGGATGACCCGGCGGCGTGGTCGATACCGGATGGGCTCGATGCCGGCCCCTGGTGGGTGGTCGCCCGGCATGGGGATTGGGCGCGCTTCCGTCCGCTGCTCTGGTCCGTGCCGGTACCCCAGGACGCGCCCACGGCGACATTCACGCCGTTGTCCGCCGCGATCCGGCAGGCAATCCTGGCGATGCGACGGGTGGCGATCAAGCGGACCCTCGCGGAGCTGGCATCCCAACCGGACAGCCCGGACTGGCTGCTGCTGTCCCAATTCATCGAACTTGGGAAGATCTTTCCCCCCACCTCCCTTGATCCGCTATGCGCCCTGGTCGATCAGCCACGGACCCTGGCGCAGGCGTTGCTGCGGGCGGATCAGCAGGGCTTCGATGGGGTCTGGTCCTTATCCGCCAAGCTGCCGTTCCTGTGGATGCTCCTGCCGCTGGAGGACTGGCGCCAGGCGGCGCAGACCTGGTTCGGCTGGTTGCGCGGGACTTTGGCCGACATGGAATCCGGCGACGATCTGGTGTTCGATCTATGGCAGGGTTTTCGCGAGCGCGTCACCGGCGTTCGGCCCTATTGGCCCCCGCTGTGTGACTGGTTGCAGGAATGGGTCTTTCCGGACCGGCCGCTGTCGCCCAACAGCGATCTGAACATAGCGCGCTCGGACGCAACCCGATACGAGCGACTGATTGTTGTCTTTGAGAAAGGATTGATGGGCCGCCACAATGCCGAAGAGCGCTGGCCGACCGGCAGCGCCGTCATGGACCTGATGGCCCGGACCGACGGCTGGATGCAGGGTTTTACCTTCGCCAACCTTGCCGGTTTCTATCGGCCCGTGCGCTGCGCCCCGTTCGTCGCCGCCTGGCTCAGTCGGCATGGCATCAAACCGGATGCGTCCGTCGTCTATGAACTGCGTCTGCTGCGCGCCTTCGACCGCGAGTGGTTCGATCAGGTCTACGCCATCGCGCTGACTATCGAACTGGCCCGGCTCCCGCCCACCCCCGTTGCACCGTAAAGGATCGGCTATGAGTCACCCGGATCGCTTCTTCTCGGACCTGACCACGCAACTCGCGCGCCGGGCGACCCGCGCGGTCCTGGGCCTGCGTGGGATTCGCAACGCCCCGCTGCGGGCGCACCTGCGCGAACACTTCGGGCAGCAGCCAGGATCGCCCGACGCGCTGTTGGCCGACCCGGTATTCGAGGCCAGTTTCGGCTGGCGCCCGGCGGACGTCACGCTGGGGGCACTGAAAGGCACGTTACTGCACCCGGACCTGATTCGGGCTCTGGGGCACCCGGAGCGCCTGCCCGGTGGCGAGGACTATTGCTTTCCGGCGAAACGCCACCCCTACCAACACCAATTGGAGGCCTGGCAGGCGGCCCGCGCGGGCCGTTCGGTACTGGTCAGCAGCGGTACCGGCTCCGGCAAGACCGAGTGCTTTCTGATCCCGATCCTCGACGCTCTGGCCCGTGAATTGGAAGCACGTCAGCAGGCGCCCCTAACCGGCGTCCGCGCGGTGTTCCTGTATCCGTTGAACGCGCTGATTAAGAGTCAGCAGGAGCGCCTGGTCGCCTGGATCGGCCCGTTTCAGGGCCGCGTCCGGTTCTGTCTGTACAACGGCGACACTCCGGAACAGGCACAGCGCCAACGCCCCTGTGAGGTGCCGGATCGAACGACGCTGCGCGCCGACCCGCCGCCGCTGCTGGTGACCAATGCAACGATGCTGGAATACCTGCTGGTACGCAACGAAGACCGTCCGATTATCGACCAGTCCCAGGGCTTGCTGCGCTGGATCGTCATCGACGAGGCGCACAACTACGTCGGCTCCCAGGCCGCGGAATTGACGCTGTTGCTGCGGCGGGTGCTGCACGCCTTCGGCGCCCGCCCGTCCGAGGTACGCTTTATCGCGACCTCGGCGACCATTGGCGATGACCGCGAAGACGTTAAGGCCCGGCTCGCGGAGTTTCTGGCCGATGTGGCCGGCGTCGCACCGGAGCGGGTCGCGGTGGTGCAAGGCCGGCGCGAGGTGCCGGACCTGCCTGCGGCGCTGGTCGCTTGCGACGACCCCATTGCAGACCTCGACCAGTTGCGGGCGCAGTCAACGGCAGCACGCTTCGTGAGCCTGGCGAGCGACCACCGGTTCCGCGACCTGCGCACCCGGCTCGTGGCGCGACCGACCCGCCTTGTAGATTTGGGGACCAGCCTGCTCGGTCATGCCGAGCCGGACGCCCGCGCGGAGACGCTCGCCTGGCTCGACCTCTGCACCCAGGCCGAGGACGACCGGGGCGAACCCTTCCTGCCGCTGCGGGCACACCTGTTCGAACGCGGCATCAACGGCCTCTGGGCCTGCGCGAACGGCGCCTGCCCTGGCCGCGCCATCACCAGCACCAGCCTCGACAGCCCGGACTGGCCCTTTGGCGCATTGTTGCTGGAACGCCGGCTGCAATGCCCGCACTGCGACACACCGGTGTTCGAACTGGTGCAGTGTGATGAATGTGGCACGGAGTATCTGGCTGCCCAGGAGACCCCTCGGGACGGCTATGGCTGGCTCGAACCCGAGCAATCCGTTCAGGACGAGGATGAGTTCCAGCAGGAACTGGAGCCCCTGACCGACGACGATGACGCCGACGTTGACCGGGCCGCGGATCGGGATGCGGCCAGTCACCGCCGCCTGCTGACCAGCAGTGGGCTGGCTACCCAACAGGGTTGGGGGCTCGCCAGCGACGGGCGCCTCGACCCCGCGGGAGGGCAGGGCGTTGCCGTACATCTGCGCGTGCCGGGGGAACGGGGTCTGGAGTGCGCGGTCTGCCGCGCGCACGCACGGGACCGCGCGCTGTTCCGGCCAATGCGCATCGGGGCACCCTTCATGCTGGCCACTGCGATCCCGACCCTGCTGGAGGCGATGCCGGCGCGGGCAACCCCGGCGGAGCCCCGCCCGTTGGATGGCCGCCGGCTCATCACCTTCACCGACAGCCGCCAGGGCACTGCCCGCTTCGCCGCGAAATTGCAACAGGAGGCCGAGCGGGATTTCGTGCGCAGCTTCCTGTATCACCAGGTCGTGGCCAGTGCCCCGGCCGTTGATCCGGCGCGCATCGCCCTGGTGGAGCGGGAGGTTCAAGGTCTGGAGGCGGTCGCGCAGGCGAATCCCGCGTTGGCCAGCGTCCTCGCGCAAAAACGGCAGGAACTTGAACAACTGCGCGCGCCGGCGGTGGGCAGTCTGCCCTGGTCTGAAGCTGAGAACCGACTGCTCGGTGCCGATGAGTTCGGTCGCTGGCTTGCGCCGGAGTTGCGTGCGCTGACCTTCGGCAGTCTGGATGATCGCCAACTGGCCCGTCTGGGCCTGCTGCGGGAGTTCCTGCTTCGCCCGCGGCGGCAGTTCTCGCTGGAAGGACTCGGGCTCGTGCAGCTCGACTACCCGTCCCTGACCCAGGCGCAGGCGCCGGCCATGATGCAACAGCGCGGGGTTACCGATGCGGAATGGCGCACGCTGTTGCGGATCACAGTCGATTATGTGCTGCGCAGCGGCAGGCCGGCGGTGCAGGCAACGCCGGACGTCCTGCGCTGGGTCGGTTTCCCGGTAAGGGCAAGCGCCTTGGTACGACCGGGGGATGCGGTCACCAACCGCCGCGTCCAGCGTCCCTGGCCGTCGACCCGCGCGCCGTTCGCTGACCGAAATCGACTGATCCGCCTGCTGTGCTACACCTTCTCGTTGAACCTTGCCGACCCGCAGCAGGCGAGGCTGGTCGATGAGTTGCTGATCGCGATCTGGGATGCCCTGCGTCCGCTGCTTGCGCAGAGCGCGGACGGCTATCAATTGCCGATTGACCAGCGCGCGAAACTGACCGAGGTCCGCGAAGCCTGGTTCTGCCCGGTGACCCGCCGGTTGCTGCCGATCAGCCTGCGGGGCATCACGCCCTATCTGCCGGCCGCACCGGTCCCCGAGGCCATGGCCCGCGGTTTGTCGGTGCAGATGCCGCGCCTGCCCCAGGAGGTGCTGTTCGGCAAGGCCCCCGACGCCCTTGATACCTGGCTGGAGACCGACCCCGCGGTGCTGACGCTGCGGGAACTGGGCGCCTGGCCCGACCTCAGCGACCGCCTGGCACGCTATCGGCGCTTCCTGCGCGCCGCCGAGCACTCGGCGCAGATCGGCAGCGCCGCGTTGCACCGCCGCACCGAGGATTTCAAGGACGGACGTGTCAACTTGCTCAGTTGCTCCACGACTATGGAGATGGGCGTGGATATCGGCGGCTTGACCGCGGTGGCGATGAACAATGTGCCGCCCCATCCGGCCAACTTCCTGCAGCGGGCCGGGCGCGCCGGGCGGCGGGGTGAGACCGCGGCGCTGAGCTTCACGCTGTGCAAGGCGACGCCCCAGGGGGAGGCGGTATTCCGCAACCCACTGTGGCCGTTCGAGACCAGCCTTGGCCTGCCACGGGTGGCCCTGCAAAGTGCGCCGATCGTGCAACGGCACCTGAACGCGCTGGCGCTCGCAACCTTCCTGCGCGAGCGCACGCCGGATATCCGCCGGCTGCGCACCGGCTGGTTCTTCGAGGCCGCTGACGAGTCCAGTTCCGCCCCCTGCGACCGGTTTGCCGACTGGTGTGAAGGCGAGGCCGGCGACCTCGACGTTCTCCAGACGGGCATCGGGCGCCTGATCGCGCGCACCATCCTGGCCGGTCGCCCGACCGCCTGGTTGCTTGCGCGTACCGCGGGCGCGCTGCACCGGGCGGCGGAACGCTGGCGGGCTGACCTCGATGCCCTGCTGGCCCAGCAACAACTGGTGCAGACCCAGGACAGCACCAGCGTCGCGGAGCGGGCGATCAATATCCAGTTGCAACGCCTACGCGGCGAGTATCTGCTGGGCGAACTGGCCAACCTCGGCTTTCTGCCCGGCTATGGCTTCCCGACCGACGTGGTGCCGCTGGTCACCACAACCATGGATGATCTGAATCGCCAGCCAACCGAGAAGCGGGAGGATGACCGGGTCAGGCGCGCCGGTTTTCCGAGCCGGCATCTGACGATCGCGATCCGCGACTATGCCCCCGGCACCGATACGGTCCTCGACGGGCGGGTCTACCGCAGCGGTGGCGTGACGCTGAACTGGCAGGTGCCGGCCGATGCGCAGGCTGCCCCGGAGATTCAGGACCTGCGCTGGGTCTGGGGCTGCCAAGGCCCCCAAGGCTGCGGGGCGAACGGCACCCGCTTGTTGCGCCCGGAACGCTGCCCGCAGTGCGGCGATGGTCGCCTGGTCCGGCATCGCCTGCTGCAACCGGCGGGTTTCGCGGTGGACATCCGCTGCAAGCCCCATAACGACATCACTGTGCCGCAATACATCCCGGTCCGTGACCCGCTCGTGTCCATGGCGGGGGCGGACTGGATGCCGCTGCCGAGCGCCGCCCTGGGCCGCTATCGGGCCAGCGCCGAGGCGAGCCTGATTCATCACAGCGCCGGGTTGCATGGCCGTGGCTATGCGCTATGCCTGCGCTGCGGCATGGCGGACTCGATGCTGCCGGATGACCGGCTGCCGGCCACTTTCGTTGGCGATGTGGAGCGGCAGACCCCGCTCACCCACAAGCGCTTGCGCGGCGGACGCCTGAACGACCGGGAACAACACTGCCCGGCCAACGACGCGCCCGATTGGGCAATTCTGCGCAATGTGCGCCTTGGGGTCGAGGCCGCGACCGAGTTGTTCGAGTTGCAGCCCCGCGACGCCGCGCAGTGTCCGGTGGATCAGGTCACCGCCTATACCCTCGCGGTAGCGCTGCGCCGCGCCCTGTGCGAGCACCTGGGCATCGAGGAGGGCGAGGTCGGGGCGCTGGCGGCCCCGAGCCGCGACGCCACGGGGCAGCCGGGCTGGTCGCTGTGCCTGTATGACACCGCCACCGGCGGGGCCGGCTACGTGAGTCAGACCGCCGCCCGGCTGCCGCAACTGCTGCGCCGGGCGGCGGAGGTGCTCACCTGCCCGCGGGATTGCGACGCGGCCTGCCAGGCCTGCCTGCTGACCCACGACACCCAGCATCACCTGGCTGATCTGGATCGACACAGGACGCTGGCGCTGCTGTCCGAACCGTTCCTGGCCGCCCTCGATCTGCCCGCAACCCTGCGGGCCTTTGGCGCCGCGACCCAACTGGAACTGGAGCCCCTGCCGCTGGCCCTGGAGCGGGAGGCGCAGCGGCGCGCGGCGCGCGAGTTGCGGGTCTTTCTCGGCGGCGAACCGGATGCCTGGGAGCCCCTGGCCTGGCGCGCCCGCGGCCTGCTGGAACGCTGGCAGGCCGGGGGCGTGGCGGTGCGTCTGGTCATGCCGGCCGGTTTCGCGGCGCGCCTCGGCGACAGCCAGCGCGATGAACTGGCCGTGCTGATCGGCGCGCTGGGTGCCGAACTGTTCGAGACCACGCAGCCGGAGCCGGTGGCAGCGGGCGCGCAGGTGTTGGTGCTCGAACTTGGCGGCGACGATCACAGCCTGCGCTGGGCCGCCGCCACCGCTGACGCCTTGGTGCCGGGGCCGGCCTGGGGCTACGGCGAGCCCGGCGGGCCGTTCGTGCGTGCACCCGGTGGGGCGGCGCTGCCGACACTCCCCACGGCCTGGCGGCGGGTGCTGCCGGCGTCGCTGCGGCACACGGCACCGGGCGTCGTGGCCTTGTCTCTGTCCACGGAACTGGACGGCCCGGCGCGGGCGTTCGGCACCCGCGCCTGGGCACTGCTGGCATCCCAGGTGCCGGCCCTAGCCCAGCGCCTGCGGGGGGCTGTTGCGCTTGGGTCCGTGCGCTATGTGGATCGTTATCTGCGCTCCCCGCTCGCGGTGATCCTGCTCCATCGGTTCCTCACGGCCCTCCAAGACTACAGCGGTGGTATCGGACCGGAGACTGAACTCCGTATCGATACCGCGACCCTCGACCGGCCCGCACCGGGCCAGCCGCGCTTGCTGTTCCACGACTGGCGCGACGGCTTTGAGCGCCAGCAGATCATCGCGGCCTGGTATCGGGAGACCTGGCCCGGCCTGGTCTGGGCCGAGGCGCCGACGCGCGACCTGCCCCACGCGCGGATGCTGCAACTGATCTGGCCGGATGGCGAACAGTGGTCAGTGCGCCTTGATCAGGGCCTTGGCTATTGGGCGCTGCCGCCGCGGCAGCGGGCGGATTTTCCGTTCACGGCGGCCCCCGAAAACCAGATGCGCGCGCTGGCGAACGCCTCGCCGGTGGTGGGTGCGGCGAACCCGAACCACCCGACCTGGTGGTATTGCTGCCGGGAGCGCGCAGCCCAGCCGGGGGCAGGTCCCGACGCATGAGGCGAATAGACCAATGGCCCGCTCGATGACCAACAAGGAGCTACGGCGACACCAGTACCTGACCGCGAGGGGCATCACTCACCCCAGACCGGGGCCTTGATGGGAGGCAGGCCGCAACGGCTGCATGGTTGGCGCGGAACCGGTGCGCCACGGTGCCGGGCCACCCAGGATCAGCCCTCGGTATCTGCGCGAACATCACCAGGCTTGGCCCTGGCCACCAGTACGCTGGCGGCGGGTGGACGCTGCGATGGCCGCCGTGGCGCCTGACGTCGACGCCGCCGGCCTGGCTGGCCCGCGCGCGTGCGCAGCGTCGATGACCCGCACGTGACGCGCCGGCTCCAGCCCGTCGCGCAACTGGAAGCCGCGCCGACCTTGTTCCCGCCCGTGGAGCGGCACTGCGCGAGCTTCTCGCAATGGTGGACACGCGCTACGCGCGGGCTGGAGCGTGCCGAGGAACTGCTGTGAGCGCGTCCACGCTGCCCGACGCATGAGATACACTGTATTTCAAATCCACCAACGGGCCTGGCAGGCGACATTGGACAGGGGTGCGTTCTTCGACGAAGTGTTCAATGAACCTTTGAAAGCGTTGCCTGTCCCTGATTCGCTCTGATGAGTTCATGCGCATTAATCATCTGCACCTTCGCAACTTCAAGGGCTTCGAAGACAGCCAATTCGACTTTCCGCGATCCGCCGACGCACCGGGGAGTAACGGCTCCTTCCATCTGTTGATCGGCCGGAACGCCACGGGCAAGACCTCGGCGCTCGATGCGTTGGCAGTGGCAGCCGGTGCCTGGTTTCTCGGGGTGCCCGAGGCGGTCAGTCGGACGATCAGGGGCGAAGACATTCGGGTGAAGGTCATCGACTTCGGCGATACCCAGCGCATCGAACGGCAACTGCCGGTCATCGTCACGGTGAAGGGCGAGGCGATGGGCCAGTCGATCCATTGGCAGCGCATCCTGGCCTGGAGCCGCACCGACACCGCGGGTGCCAAATCCCTGAAGCGAGTTGCCGAGCGGGTCGTCGCAGCGGTGCGCGAAGGCCGCCGGGAGACGCTGCCGTTGATCGTCTACTATGGTACCGGTCGGTCGTGGCAGGAGCCCCGAAGTCCGGTGCGCCCAAAGATGACGAGGGCTGAGATTGCTGCGATTAGGACATCAATGATGAAGAATCGCAAACCCGCAGGGTCCAATGGGCAGTTGGCAACGGCTCTCCCCGACCCGCCGCAACCGGTCAATGAAGACGACGAACCGGACGATCTCGCGGATGACTTTGCTTCAAGTCTCGCCGGCTATCGCGATAGCCTCGACCCGCGTTGCAGCCCGCGCCAACTGCTGCGCTGGCTCAAGTTCGAGCAACAGCTTTCGGTCCAAGACCGGCGCGAGTCGATCCAGTTCCAAGTCGTAAAAGATGCCATCCGGCAGTCCGTCGCTGGTTGTATCAGCGTGAACTACCACCTGCGCCTCGGGTTGCTGCTGGATATCGAGGGGCAACAGCGTCTCCCATTCAGTGCGCTCAGTCACGGTCAACGCAACATGGTTGCAATGATCGGCGACATGGCCTACCGCGCCGCCCAACTCAACCCGCACCTGGGTGCGGAGGTCCTCGCCAAGACCCCCGGTATCGTCCTCATCGATGAGTTGGAGCTGCATCTGCATCCACGCTGGCAGCGACGTGTGGTGCAGGACCTCCAAGGGCTGTTTCCCGAGGTGCAGTTCTTTGCGAGCACCCATTCTCCGCAAATCGTCGGGCATTTGCCCCCGCGCTGGCTGCATCTCTTGCAGCGCGATCAAGCGGGACAGATTGTCCAGGTGCCCGTCAGCCAATCGCTGGGCATGGACAGCAACTGGATACTTGAGCAGATCATGGATACGCCGGAGCGCGAATCCGCGACTGCGGATCGCTTATCGGCAGTATTCGATGTGATCGACGAGGGGGATTACACCAAGGCGCGAGCGCGCATCAGGGACATCGAGGATCAAGTGGGCCTTTTCCCTGAGCTGCAAGGGGCCAAGTCGATGCTGGACCGACTGGAGATGCTGGCGGGCGATGAGGAAGATCGTTAAGACCCACGCCCCCGCCGTATACCGGCACTGGGTGCGGCACAACGCGGCCGGGCCGGGTTATAGCTACGCTGCCATGCCTGGCCCTGTCAAGCAATGTCTGAAAGATCGATTGCTCGAAGAGCAAGGGTTCTTGTGCGCCTACACGGGGCTGGAAATTCACGACGCAACGTCGCATGTCGAGCACCTGAAACCGCAAAGCCGTTGCCGTCAAGGCGAGGATGTGGATTACCGCAACCTCGTCGCGTGCTTTCCGAAGGATGGAGGCGATACTTCATATGGATACGGGGCGCCGGTGAAGGGTTCCTGGTGGGACGCGGCCCTGTTCGTCTCACCGCTGTCGATGGAATGCGAGCAGCGCTTTACTTTTGCCTGGAGCGGTCATGTGCGTGCGTTTCCTGACGGCTACCAAGTAGCCACGGAAACGATCGATCGGCTTGGACTGGACCGGCAGGCTCTGTGTAAGCTGCGACGGCAGGCGATCTATAGCTTCTTCGGTTTTTCTTCAGCGAACTCGATCACTAAGACAGATGCACGGCGGTTATTGCAGGAAATTGAAAAGCCAAACGCAGAGGGACACTTGCGGCCGTTCTGTTTTGTGTTGAAGCAAATGCTCGAGAGGTACCTGTCGAATACGGATGCGCACCAGGGTTAGCGCCGGTGCATGCCGGTGGCGATCCGCCCGTTCCCCGAATTCCGATCATCCAGCGCCATGAGGGCGCTTCAACTCAAGAAGGGCACGGGCGGCAGAGCCGCCAAGGTGGGATGTCGGGGCCGAGCCCCGGCACCGGAATGGTCGCGGCCACGCGGATTGCGGCCATCCGGCGATCTGCCGGATAATCCGCTGACGCTGCCGGGGCGTTGCCAGGCTCGCTTTGGGATCGCTGCCGATGGCCGGTTCCGCACGCGGCCGCTCGCCCGGATGACCGCTACAGGACTCGTCCGATGCGTTTCGTACCCCTCCCCGCCGTCCTGGCGGCCGCTGGCCTCGGCCTGATTCTGGCCGCGCCGCTCCCGGCCGCCCCCTGTTTCTGTCTCGAAGACCAGGAGCGAACGCTCTATCGTGACTGCGTGAAGGTCCGGACCGGCGTCACCGGCACGCGCATCGACTGCCGGCTCGCGCCCGGTCAGGAGCGAGTTCCGGTCGACGGCGGCACGGCGATGCGGCCCATCTCGGAAGGCGAGTCCTCGGTCTGCGACCCCTGCCCGGTCGTCGAGCGCGGGACCGGCCCCGGCATCCGCCACGGTGCCGAGGCCCTGATCGGGAACGGGACCAGGAGCGCGACCGGGAACAAGCCGGAGGCCGACGATGACTGAAGCGACGACCGCACCCAGGCCCGCCGTCATCGCCCTGGACGCGGCCCTGCTGATCACACTCGGCACCGCCCTGCTGTTCGTCGCCGGCTGGGGCTACGCGGAGCGCTGGTTTGCCCACTTCGACCTGGGGCTGGTCGGGCTCGGTATCCCGCCCGCCAATTTCGGCATCTACGGCTATTGGACTCTGGCCGCCTTCGCCTGGTGGCTGGTACCGGCGGCGGCGCTGGTCGCCGTCGCGCTGCACTGGCTTGGGCACCGTCCGCGCGGCGGCGCGGCGATCTATGTCGGGGCCGACGCGGACAGCGGCGGCCGGTCCTGGCCCTGGTCAATGGCCTGGCGGTTCATGCGCCAGGCGTTGCCCGTGGCCCTGCCGGTGCTGCTGCTTGCCGCCGTGCTGCTGCTGTTCTGGGGTGCCTATGCATTCGGCCGGCTGGCCGCGGACCAGGCGTTCAACCGGGACCAGGCCAACGGCTTCTGCGACCGGCCCTATGTGCGGGTCGCGCTGACCTACCCGGAGCGGCTGGCGGCGGTGCTGCCCGGTACCGCCGAGGCACTGGCGCAAGGCCGTTACCGGCTGCTGATTCAAAGCGGCGGCCTTGTGGCATTGATCCGTCCGTGGCCGCCCGCCGAGGCCCCGCTCAAGCCCCGCCGGCCGGGACTCCTGGTGCCGGTCAGCGAGGTGCGGGCGATGGAGTTGGTGCCGGTGCCGGCGGGGTGTGGGCCGGGGTAGACTGGACCCGACTGCACCAGTGCCACGCGCGTTTTTCCCAGCAGTAACGCGGCGTTGCGCGGCCCGATCAAGCCCTTTGCGTTGTCATGGAGTTCAGAATGGCCCTGTCGACCCGCCCCTTGATCCTGTGCCTGGCCCTGTCGCTGGGCCTGACCCTGCCGGCCACACACCCCCTGGCCGAGACCGCCGACACGCCGACGCCGGCCGATCAAGCGTGGATCGATGCAGTGATCGCAACGCTGCGGAAGCAGGGCGGGGCCGAGCCGGATACGCTGGCCACGGTCGATGGCTTGAATCGCATCACCGCCGGACTGTACGGAAAGGGCCGCTATGCCGAGGCCGAGGAGATCGCGGGCATCGCCTATCGGTATGCCGAGCGGGCGCTGGGGGCCGAGCATCCCGATACCCTCGATAGCGTCAACAACTTGGCTTTCCTGTACGATGCCCAGGGCCACTACGGCGAGGCCGAACCGCTCTATCGCCGCGCGCTGGAGGCCCGCGAGCGGGTGCTGGGGGCCGAGCATCCCCAGACCCTCGTTAGCGTCAACAACCTGGCCGGCCTGCACAAGTCCCAGGGCCGCTACGGCGAGGCCGAGCCACTCTACCGCCGCGCACTGGAGGCCAGCGAGCGGGCGCTGGGGCCCGAGCATCCCGATACCCTCCGCGGCCTCAATAACCTAGCCGCCCTTTACGACGCCCAGGGCCGCTACGGCGAGGCCGAGCCGTTCTACCGCCGCGCACTGGAAGGCTACGAGAGGGTGCTGGGGGCCGAGCATCCCGATACCCTCACCAGCGTCAACAACCTGGCCGGACTGTACGAGTCCCAGGGCCGCTACGGCGAGGCCGAGCCGCTCTACCGCCGCGCACTGGCCGCCCGCGAGCGGGTGCTGGGGGCCGAGCATCCCGATACCCTGGGCAGCATCAACAACCTGGCCGGACTGTACCGGGGCCAGGGCCGCTACGGCGAGGCCGAGCCGTTCTACCGCCGCGCACTGGAAGGCTAC
>JACDZJ010000335.1_pt1 | contig 15191 bp, 11 predicted proteins | sample 7365721 | NCBI WGS metagenome assembly JACDZJ01 (sample SAMN15143480, study PRJNA637477) | pond metagenome | biome: freshwater wetland ecosystem [ENVO:00000243]; feature: pond [ENVO:00000033]; material: pond water [ENVO:00002228]; isolation source: pond water containing pink berries ... | reverse complement strand
GCAAGGCTTCACCGCGGCGCTCGCGGGCGATGCGCAGATCCCCGCCGATCTTGACAAGCGCGCGTTCCACTTGGGGTGGGATGCTTTTGGCAGTGTTGGCGGATTGACTCATGCACGTAAGTATATACACAGACACAACACTGTCAAACCATATATATACGTTGTTCTCGCCTCGTCAGGGTATGAGCATCAGGATCTTTCCCAAATCGGATCGGGACTTCTCCCGCAGGATCGGTTTCATTCCCTGCGGTACCCTGAGGTAACCGCAGGGCAGTTGGCACGGTGGCCCGGCTTATTGCTGGCAAGGGGTTGCCTTCGGAGAAGTCACCCCGGGCAGGATTCCCGATCCGTAGCAGACACGCTCACAATACATGGCTTCAGCGCCAGACCTCGTCCAGCAACTGCTTGACCTTCATGCACCCTGACGCATTGGCCAGGACTGCATTCGGGGTCATGCCCTGGAGGGCGATCTTGGGAGTGCGCAGCCAAACCGCCGCCTGGCTCTCGCTGCCGAGGACACGGACAGCTTCCTCAAGCAAGCGGACCTGCAGTTCCTGGAGGGGAGGATTGGCGGGCGCGTCAGCCACCGCTCTTGAACATCCCCTCGACGAACCGGCGCAGTTCGGCTTCGCTTTCTGGTGTGAGGGCCGCAGCCTTGATCTCGATCTTCAGCTTGCTGGCATCGCGCGTGATGCTGCCGGCCTGCTCCTTGCCGACAAAGAGTTTGCGAATGTCGCGCTCGGTCCTCACGTGCTCGCTGCGGGTCAATGAAGCCTCAATCAGTGCAGCGATTTTGCCCTGCTCGATGTCCCGAGACTTGACGCGAGGCCAAAGACTTCTGAGGGCCACCTCAGCACGTGCACCATGATTGTCGATAGCGGACTTGATGTCTTTAGCAGCATCCCTGCCAATGAGACCTGGTGCAGCATCAAGATCATCAATAATGAAACCCGGCAATGAGAAGAACGCTAGGTATGAATACAGATCGGAGCGGTTGATGCCGAGACAGGCTGCCAGGCTCTTCCTGCTTGGGAACGCAGATTCCGCATTCCGGATAGCCAGTGCTATTTCGTAGGCAGTCAAATCCTGACGATCGATGTTCTCAGCCAAAGCCAGTGCTGCCATCTCCTCATCGGTCGCCTCGATCACGATTACTTTTATATCGACCTTTCCAAGGATCTTGTGTGCCCGCCAGCGCCGCTCGCCAGCAACAAGCTGATAGCGAGTGTTGGGAATCCCAACACATTCCTCGCCGGGGGGTGATATGTTGGGATTCCCAACACTTCTAACGATCACGGGCTGGATTAGCCCGACTTCGGCAATACTTTCCGCGAGCTTGTTGAGCTCTGACAGATCGAAGACGCGCCTGGGCTGCCACGGGTTAGGTGCGATCGCGGCAACCGGAATCCGGCGGTCTTCACCTGATTCAGCAAGCTGGCTTTCAAGTTCTTCGATCCTTATCTGGGCAGCCTGCCAAGCCGCCATGGTGCCAACAGCGGTTTTTGGCGTCGCCGAACGAACCACCTCCGAATCCGGAATGTCCCTTGCGGCGCGGATGCCTTGCGTCTTGGCCAGCATTTTCTCGATTCGGCTGCTCATGTGCGGCTCCATTTCCTGGCGACACGGTCATCGATGATGTTGACGAATGAGTCAAACGGGTCCCGGATGCGGGACAATGTTTTCTTGCTGCCCTCCCAGGAATCGATGTCGTAAACGGTGGCGAATTCCAAAGCTTCGGAACCGACAACGCTCGATGCTGGAATTTCCATCGGGAGCAACCAGTCTCCGTAAGCGCGCTGCGCCCAAGCCCGCACCACCGGGGAGGATGAACTGCTGCCGTAATCGACTTTCGACAACAGCACAGAGATGAAGTCGAAGCGCTTTCCGGGATCGAGTTGCATGAACGATTGCGTCAGGTCCGAGAAAAGCTTCCAAAACTGGACGGAGGAGATGAAATCAAGCGACTCAGGCACCAAGGGCATGATCATCGCGTTCGAGGCCATCAAGGCATTGATGGTCAAGTACGAAAGCGAAGGCGCCGTGTCGATCACGATGTAGTCGTATTCCCTCCTGAGGGGCGCCAGGCCGTTCAGCAAGATCTCCCAGAAGCGCAGCTTCGGGTTGCTGACAATATAGGAGGGAATTACGAACTCTGCGCTGAACAGAGCGGGAGAGGCCGGGATCATGTGAAGGTTAGCCCAGTACGTCGGCTTGATGGCGTATCGCAGGTCCGGCTGATCCTTGTAGATGTACGGCATCACGGTATCGTCTTCCGCGACGTCACTCTCGGCATACAAACCACAAAGCTCCGTCAACGAAGCCTGGGGATCGAGATCGACAACAAGGACCTTTCGGCCGCGCAACGTCAATCCCTGCGCCAGGCTCATGGTCGTGGTTGTTTTCGTACTGCCGCCCTTGAAGTTGGCGGTGATGAGTATCTGGCCATCCGCTTCCGCAGGCCGCGCCGTGATACCGGCTTCCTTGCGGATCCATACCTGGGTTTCCTCAAGCGTGAAGCTCCGGCTTCGTCCATTACCATGGAACTCGCCTGGAGGCAGCCCGGAGTCTTCCTTGCCTGCTAAGTAATTCAGGCGGCTACGGTCAATGCCGCACAATGATGCGACTTGACTGGATCCGAAAACTGGGGATTTCTTTCGCGGCCGGGGTGCCAACATCTGCTCACGCAGCTCGGCCATCATGGTACTAAGCCGATCGGAGATCTCGCTGATCTGCTCGACGCTGACGGAGCGATCTATATCTGGGAAGACAGGGTTTACCGGCATGTCGACGCTTTCATGTAGATTCAAGATGAAGCGAAGAATAGTCGCTGTTTCGGAGACTGGTCAAGCGAACAGAGCGGAAAATGCCCATTCGGCCGCGGAATTGGACTGTGATCACGGTCTGTTATAAAAAAATCAGGTTTTATGGTTCGATGGTTTTTCGGATATCTGGAAAGGTGAGCTTCAACGGTGTTGAGATTCATCTGAGAGAACGCGCTTTCCTTTGAGTGTTTATTTGAAGACTGTAAACCCTTAAAGCTTGTTTACCGGAGGGCGGAACCATTGCCAGATCAAGGATTCGGCCATTTATGGTGAGCTCGAACGGTGATGTTCGGTGAGGTTTTACGGTGATGTGGTTGGTTGCTGGTGAGCTGCTACGGTGAGGATAGGTGAGAACGAACAGTGATGACCGAGGGCAAGGTGAGCTTTTCCGGTGTTGAGCCAATGAAAGGTGAGCTCGAACGGTGTTATTTTGGTATAGGTGAGCTTGCAGGGTTCACCGTTTGAAGGCATCATAAGTGAAACTGGCGATTCACCGTGAGCGAAGACAAGACCAACATCGTTAAGCAGCAGGAATTCCGCAAGGCGAACGAGATCATTTCGCCTCGCGTGGTTCGTGGCGGCACGCTCACGCTGCTGAGCCGCAAGGTTTTTAACGTCCTCCTGTATCACACTCAACGGCTTGGCGTACCAGGGAAGGACGCCCCGGAAGGCGATCCACTGTTTGCTGACTTCTTCTGGATCCCGCTACAGGAACTCGCTGCCGATTCCGCCTACAACTCCGAGGATGCCGCGGTGATCAAGGAAGCCTTGCAGCGGCTTCAGGATATCAAGATCGTGACCGATGACCGGAGCAGGGGGTTCGCGTCCGACGTCCTGATCCCGAACATCCGGGTGATCCCGAATAGACGTGGCAAACCGACGATGGTGGGATGGAAGCTCGATGCGACGACGGAGCGAATACTGAAAACGCCCGAGCTTTACACACGGCTGTCGATCTATTATCTGACGAGCCTGAAATCGACGGCCAGCATTTCGCTTTACGAAGTGGCCAAGCGTTATTCAACGAACCCATCTGGCGTGACATCACGGGAAAGCTGGGAGTGGTGGCACGATGTGCTGACAGGTCAGCCGATGTCGCACGAGAAGCCTGAGTACAAGTATTTCAAGCGGGACACGATCAAACCGGCGATCGACGAGGTGAACACGACGGATATCCGCGTCGATCTGATAGAGCACAAGAACGGCCGCAGGGTTGAGCAGCTGCAGTTCAGGGTCTCAGTAGCTGCGCAAAAGGGTCTGGAGCTCCCGCCGCCGCCCGTGATCAATACGAAGGTCATCGACAGGGTTCGCGCGCTGGGGATTCATGCACGGGAAGCTGAGGACCTTTGCGTGAGTCATGACGAGGGTCTGGTCGTCAGGACAGTCGATTGGGTAGAGGTCAGGCTGTCCAGTAAGGACCTACCGCCAGTGGAAAGCCCGGCTGCGATGTTCCGGGCCGCATTGCGGGGAAGGTATGCAGAAAGCCAACCCAAGCCCGTAAGGCCCGCCAGGCAGGCGGCATTGCCGAAACCGGAAACTCCCCCGGATCCGGCCCTGGCTGCTCGCGTAGAGGCGGAGCTTGCTGCTTTCGATAATTTGCCAGAAACGGAGCAAGAGGAAGTGTGGAGGTCGTTTTTCCAGTCAACGGGGGCGAAAACGGTCAAGCGTGGGATGGTAGGACGAAAAATGCTCGGGGCTTGGCTGGCGAAGCAATGACTACTGTTGCACCCCTCAGCAATCCGCCATCCTTGCTGGAGCACCAGGCAAACGGCAGGGTGGGCCAAAGCGCGTGCCAGCCTTTTGCGGTATTGGCACAGCTGGTGGTCGTGCAGGTTGTCACTCTGCTTACCCTGCTGCCGTGGAAACCCGCCGAAACCGAGCGTGCCTCCGCGGCTGCGCCCCGCCCTGTAGAGAAGGCCAGCGCATCCGGGTTGCCTTCAAGCCTGACAGCAACCATGCCGAAGTCTTGATATTGCTCCTCAAGATCAAGGCCAACATCGTCGCCGGTCTCGGCTGAGACCGGCGAACTGTGGCTGTCCGTTCCGAAAAAATATGGGCTATTTGCATTCTGAGGTTGGAAGCCTAAAGTAATCACTCAGTCCGTTTCGTGCATAACCTGGTTGACTGACACCGCAATTCTGGTATGCTGTTTCGTGCATAACTTGGTTGGAGCGCGAAATGGCAGAGTTGGCAGGTTCGGCAGCATCACTGGCGGATTTCATCTGGAAGAACGCCGAAGACTTGTGGGGTGACTTCAAGCACACCGACTTTGGCAAGGTCATCCTGCCGTTCACCCTGCTGCGCCGATTGGAATGCGTCTTGGAATCAACGCGGCAGGACGTCCGTGACGCCAATGAGGCACACAAGGAATCCGGCATCGATCTCGACCTGATCCTGCGGCAGACCACGCGCTATCCCTTCTACAACACCTCCGAATACGCGCTGAGCACGTTGGGTGGCACCAAGACCCGGCAAAATCTTCAGGACTACATCGCACACTTCTCGGACAACGCTCGGGTCATCTTCGAGCAGTTCGACTTCTCCAATACTGTGATCCGGCTCGACAAGGCTGGCGTGCTATTCAAGATTTGCAAGAACTTCACCGAGATTGATCTGCATCCCGACGTGGTGCCGGATCGGGTTATGAGCAACCTCTACGAGCACTTGATCCGTCGCTTTGGTGCCGAGGTCAATGAAGGTGCCGAAGACTTCATGACGCCCCGCGATGTGGTGCATCTGGCCACCGCACTCCTGCTCGATCCTGATGATGCCCTGTTTGAAGCCAATCCCGGACTAATTCGCACCCTGTACGACCCCACCTGCGGCACGGGCGGCTTCCTTTCCGATGCCATGAATCACGTTGCCGAATACGGCAATCGATTCAAGGTGCCCCCGGTGCTGATCCCCTACGGGCAGGAACTGGAACCCGAGACTCATGCCGTCTGCCTGACGGGCATGCTGCTGCGCACGCTGGCATCCGACCCCGGCCGAGACCTGTCCAAAAACATCAAGCTGGGCAGCACCCTCTCCAACGACCAGTTCGCGGGGGAGCGTTTCCACTATGGGCTGTCCAATCCTCCCTTCGGCAAGAAGTGGGAAAAGGATGCGACCGCCGTCAATGCCGAGCACACCGAGAAGGGTTACGACGGACGCTTCGGTCCTGGCCTGCCGCGCATCAATGATGGCTCGATGCTGTTCCTTCTTCACCTGGCCAGCAAGCTGGAATTGCCCGAGCGTGGTGGCGGTCGTGCCGCCATCGTTCTGTCTGGCTCCCCATTGTTCAATGGTGGTGCCGGCTCTGGTGAGTCCGAGATTCGCCGCTGGCTGCTGGAAAACGATTTGGTGGAAGCCATCGTGGCCATGCCGACAGAAATCTTCTTCCGTACCGGGATTGGCACCTACCTCTGGATCCTGTCGAACAAGAAGCATGAGCATCGTCAGGGCAAGGTTCAGCTGATCAATGCCACGGGCCTGTGGACTTCAATCAAGAACGAGGGTAACAAGCGCCGGATCATCAGCGACGATCAGATGCGGCAGATCGTGGATGTGTACTCGGCTGCCGAGAACGGCGAACTCAGTCGTATGCTCGATTATCGCCGCTTCGCTTACCGCCGCATCCGTGTGCTGCGGCCATTGCGGATGTCACTCCATGTTAATGCGGAAACGATGGCCCGGCTCATGGAAGAAAAAGCTTGGGCCAAGCTCACGCCGGAGAATCAATCTGTGTGGAAACGGGCTTTGAAGCCGCACATGGACTCGACGCACCCCTTCGCTTGGGCTGAATCCTTCACGGATGAGGTGGCGAAGAAGGATGCTGCCATCGGCAAGATCAACAAAACCTTCGTCAAGGCTTTGATCAATGCCTTCGGCGTCCGCGATCCGGAAGGCGACCCAATAGTCGACACGGATGGCGACACCGTGGCAGACGGCGACCTGACGGACTACGAGAACGTGCCGTTCCTTGAGGACATCCGTGACTACTTCGCCCGCGAGGTGCTGCCCCATGTTCCCGATGCCTGGATTGATGAGTCCTACGTGGACAAGAAGGACAAGGGCGTGGGCATTGTTGGCTACGAGATCAATTTCAACCGCTTCTTCTACAAGTACGAGGCACCGCCAAAACTGGAAGACATCGATAGGGAGTTGAAGCGGGTCGAGGAGGAGATCGCGGAATTGCTCGGACAGGTGACAGAATGAAGAACGCCCGGTTCGAACTCTTTGGGCGCATGCAGCGCCAGTATCACCGCCATCATCCCTGGCGGCTATCGCAGGGCGGATTGTTCATCCCGCATTCCTACGCCGAAACCAAGCCCGACAGTTTGTCCTGTTGGGACGATGTAGGCTTCATCTTGAATGGTCGGCGAGTCATCGTCTGGTGGCAGCATCCCCGTCACGTCTATTCCAATGAGATTGGGGAGCAGTCCTGGCGGGAAGCGGGCGACGACCCGGGCGATGATTGGCTCTTTGAAGGCAGCACGAAAAACTACAAGCGAGTTGGACGGTCGCGCAAGAAGATCGCTACTTATACCAGTCGCCAACCATCGGAAGAGCAGCAGCGCTATTACGATAGGCTGCGAGATATTCGAGAGCGTCTGGCCGTCGACGGCATCGAGTTTGATGTCTCACCGTCATGGAAGCGCGAACGGTTGAACTGGGCGACAGGTGTCGGCCTTGTCGCTCCCATGGAGGTGCGAAACGAAGTTGAGTTGGCGATGGTTGCAAAACTTGCCCGGCGCCTGATTCTGGGGGAAACCACACTGGAGGCGGAGTTTCCGGGGTATCGCTATGGCAAGGCAGACTGGCTTCGTGAGCAGAAAAAGGGGAAGGTGACGGAATGACCGATCTCACAACAACACCGGATTCCCTGCTGGCAGAAATTCGCGCATTGATCGAGGATGCGCGGCATCAGGTTGCCCGCGCCACGAATGCCGGCCTGACGATTGCCTACTGGCGCATCGGTAAGCGCCTTTTGGCAGAAAACCTTGCCGATGGCCGTGGCGAATATGGGCAGAAGATTCTTGCGACGCTGGCGCAACAATTGGAGCAGGAGTTCGGGAAGGGCTTCAGCTACTCGGCTCTGACGCGGATGGCCCGCTTTGCCGAACAGTTTCCCGATGAGCGGATTCTTGCGACGCTGTTGCAAGAATTGACGTGGAGCCACTTCATCCTGCTCCTACCCCTGAAAGACCCGCTCGCCCGCGAGTTCTACGCCGAAATGTGCCGGGTGGAGCGCTGGAGCGTCCGTGCTCTGCGGCAGAAGATCGATGGCATGCTCTTCGAGCGCACGGCGCTATCAAAGAACAGCGAGGAAGTAATCCGGCAGGAGCTGGCCACCTTGCGCGATGGCCGCATGACGCCTGATCTTGTCTTCCGCGACCCCTACCTACTCGATTTCCTTGGCTTGTCCGGTGCCTACAGCGAGAAGGACCTGGAGGCCGCCATCCTGCGCGAAATGGAAACCGTCCTTCTCGAAATGGGCAGTGGCTTCTGCTTTGTCGCCCGGCAGAAGCGGATGTCGGTTGGCAAGGATGATTTCTACCTCGACTTGCTCTTCTACCACCGCCATCTCAGGCGACTGGTGGCCGTCGAACTCAAACTGGAGTCATTCCAGCCCTCTCACACCGGCCAGATGGAGCTTTACCTGCGCTGGCTGGACAAGCACGAACGGGCACCCGGCGAGGAAGCGCCGATTGGTCTCATCCTGTGCGCCGGAGCGGATGCCGAACAGGTGGAACTGCTGCAACTGGAAGGCAAGTCCATCCGTGTCGCCGAGTATCTGGTGGAACTGCCGCCGGCCGACGTGCTGCGCGAACGCCTCCATCGAGCCATCGAACATGCGCGCGAGCGTACCGCCGTACTGGTCGCGCCGAAGGACGGGCAACCATGAGCCACTACAAGCCCTATCCGACCTACAAGGAGTCTGGCGTCGAGTGGATCGGCCCGTTGCCGGGACATTGGGTAACTCCGGCACTGAAGTTCTTGGTTTCAACACCGATTACCGACGGTCCACACGAAACTCCAAATCCCGACATCTCTGGCGATGGCGTCCTGTTTATCTCAGCCGAGGCCGTGTCATCTGGGGTAATCGATTTCAACAAAGCGTGGGGTTATATCTCGCGCGCCGATCATGATCGCTACTCCCAGAAATATAGGCCGGCAATCAATGACATCTACATGGTTAAGTCCGGGGCCACTACCGGAATAACAGCCATTGTTGAAGACGACCGTGAATTCAATATTTGGTCGCCATTAGCGGCCATTCGATCTGGCAAAAAGGTTTCACCGCGATTTCTGCTCAATGCCCTCAGGGCGACATCATTTCAAGATGGAGTTGTGTTGAACTGGAGTTATGGTACGCAGCAAAACATAGGGATGAAGGTGCTTGAAACCTTGCCGGTTCCCCTACCGCCATCGCCCGAGCAGGAGCAAATCGTCAAGGTACTCGACCGCGAAACTGCCCGCATCGACGCCCTGATCACCAAGAAAACCACCTTCATCAAACTGCTGGCCAAGAAGCGTCAGGCGCTCATCACCCATGCCGTTACCAAGGGGCTGAACCCCGAGGTGAAGATGAAGGACTCGGGTGAGAAATGGTTAGGACACATTCCCGAGCATTGGGAATTCGTTCCGAGCAATAGCCTCTTCCCAGAAAGCAAAGATCGAGCATGGGCTGAGGATGAGCATCTTTCGGCAACCCAGAAATATGGGGTAATTCCGCTGGCAGAATATGAGCGCTTAGAGGCACGCCAAGTAACGCATGCAGTCAAGAACCTTGACCAACGCAAGCATGCAGAGATCGATGATTTTGTCATTAGCATGCGGAGTTTTGAAGGCGGCATCGAGCGGGTTAAGGCTCGTGGGTGTGTTCGGTCTTCATATGTTGTGCTTAAAGCAGGCGATAAGGCTCACGCCGGTTTCTTTACATACCTGTTCAAGTCAAGCGCATATATTCAGGGCCTTCAGGCTACAGCGACATTCATCAGAGACGGCCAAGACCTTAGCTACAGCAACTTCCGGCAAGTGAAACTTCCTCGCCCAGGTTTGGATGAGCAGAAAGCAATTGCCGATTTCCTGGATAAATCGGTAAGCCGCATCGACCTACTGACCGAAAAAACCCAACTCAGCATCAACCTCCTCAAGAAACGCCGTTCCGCCCTCATCACCGCCGCCGTCACAGGCCAAATCGACCTCCGGGAGTCCGCATGAGCGACACCGCCCATCAAGAAAAGCACTTTGAAGCCTATGTCGTTTCCAAGCTGAAGGCCCAAGGCTGGCAGGTTGGCGATACCCAGCATTACGACACAGAGCGTGCCCTGTATCCAGGCGACCTCATCGCCTGGCTGGAAGCCACCCAGCCGGAAAAATGGGCCAAGCTCCAGAAGGACAATGGCGAGCGCGCCCGCGAAGTGCTGATGGATCGCCTAGCCAAGGCACTGGAACAGCACGGCACCATGCACGTCATCCGCAACGGATTCTCGATTGCGGGTTGCGGCCATATCGACCTCACTGAAGCGGCACCGGAAGACAAGCGCAACGACACGGTACTGAAGCGCTACGCGGCCAATATCCTGCGCGTAGTACCGCAGCTCGAATACCACCCAACCCGCAAGCTGGCGATTGACCTGGTGCTGTTCATCAACGGCATCCCGGTCGCCACCGTGGAACTGAAAACCGACTTCACCCAGTCCGCTGAAGCTGCCATGGAGCAGTACAAGACCGACCGGCTACCGTATGACCCCAAGACCAAGCGTCGCGAACCGCTGCTGACCTTCAAGCGGGGCGCCGTGGTCCATTTCGCCATGTCCGATTCCGACATCCAGATGGCGACCAAGCTCGATGGCGAGAACACCACCTTCCTGCCGTTCAACCAGGGCAATGATGGTCATGCCGGCAACCCGCCGCGCGAGGACAAAGAATATCCGGTCGCCTATTTCTGGGAGTCGATTTGCCAGCGCGATGCCTGGCTGCGCATCTTTCACAGCTTCGTCTATGTGGAAAAGAAGGATGTTGTCGACCTGAAGGGCAACTGGTCCAAGAAGGAAACCCTGATCTTCCCGCGCTACCACCAGTGGGACACGGTTAACGCCATGATTGCCGATGCCCGCGCAAACGGCCCCGGCATGCAGTACCTCGCCGACCAAAGCGCTGGCTCCGGCAAGACCAGCACCATTTCATGGACAGCTCACGATCTGGTTAAGCTGCGCCGCGACAACGGCGACGCCATCTTCAACAGCGTCATCATCGTCACCGACCGGAACGTGCTGGACAGCCAGCTTCAGGATGCAGTCAAGCAGATCGACCATCAGTTTGGGGTGATCGCCGCCATTGACCGGCAGAAGTCCTCCAAGTCGAAGAGCAAGCAACTGGCAGAAGCGCTGCTGGCCGGTACCCCGATTATCGTGGTCACCATCCAGACATTCCCTTATGCGATGGAAGCCATCGTTACCGAGAAATCCCTGAAGGACAAAAACTTCGCGGTAATCATCGATGAGGCGCATGCCTCGCAAACCGGATCGACAGCCGCCAAGCTCCAGACAGCGCTTTCCATGTCTGGCCGGGGCAAGATGTCCACCATGACCGTGGAGGAATTGCTGGAGGAATTGCAGAAATCGCGGGCACGGCCAAAGAACATCAGCTACTTCGCCTTCACCGGCACGCCGAAGCATTCCACGCTCATGCTGTTTGGCCGCCCGGCTGACCCATCATGCCCGGCATCCAAGACCAACCTGCCGCAGCCATTCCACCGCTATCCGATGCGCCAGGCCATTGAAGAGGGGTTCATTCTTGATGTGCTCAAGGGCTACGTGCCCTACAAGACGGCCTTCAACCTGGCCAAGCAGGTGGGCGACAGCAAGCGGGTCAGCGGCAAGGCGGCAAAACGGGCATTGGCGCAATGGATGTCCCTGCACCCCACCAATGTGACGCAGAAGGTGCAGTTCATCATCGAGCACTTCCACCGGAACGTGGAATACCGGCTCGATGGCAAGGCCAAGGCGATGGTGGTCACCAGTTCCCGTGCCGCTGCTGTGCGCTACAAGAAGGGGTTCGACAAGTACATCGAGAAACACCCGGAATACGCGGGCATTCGCTCGCTGGTGGCCTTCTCCGGCAAGCTGACCGGCAAGCAGGTCATGCACTCCGACGACGAGCGCATCGCCGGGGAAGTCTTCGTCGTGGATGAAGGCGAGGAATTTACCGAGATCAGCATGAACCCGGATGTCGCCGGGCAGGATTTGCGGCTGGCCTTCGAGCGCCCCGAGTATCGGGTCATGCTGGTGGCCGACAAGTTTCAGACCGGCTTCGATCAGTCCAAGCTGGTCGCCATGTATGTGGACAAGAAGATCGCCAACGACGTGGAAATCGTCCAGACCTTCTCGCGCCTGAACCGCATCGCGCCTGGCAAGGATGAAATCTTCATCATCGATTTCGTCAACGATCCCGCCAACGTGCGACGGGCGTTCGCCATGTACGACGATGGCGCACAGATCGACGACATGCAGGACCTCAACGTAGTCTATGAGATCAAGGAGGCACTTGATTCTCAGGGGCTCTACGAGGCGGAAGACCTCGCCGCCTTCAAGGAAGCCCGCTTCAAGACGATTCGTGACATTACGCAGGCGCAGGAGCCGCAGCATAAAGCGCTATATGCCGCCACGGAACGGCCCACGCGCCTATTCAACCAGCGCCTGAAAATGCTGCGCGAAGCGGTGAATACTTGGGAAGCTGCCTATGAAAAGGCGCACAGGCAGGGTGACAAGGCTGGCATGAAGACGGCGGATCATCACCGCCGGGAACATGCGGACCAGATCAAGACCATCATGACGTTCAAAGCCGGCCTGGGGCGCTTCTGCCGTACCTACGCCTATATCGCTCAGTTGGTCGACTTCGGCGACCCCGAGCTGGAGAACTTTGCGGCATTCGCCAAGCTGCTTCAGAAGCGCCTCAATGGCGAGCCCCCTGAGACCGTCGACCTCATGGGACTCGTGCTGACGGGATTCGACATCAAGAATAAGGATGATGCGGCCGGAGACGAGGAAGAGCCTCCGGTATTGAAGCCTGTCGGCCCCGGCATAGGCGGCGGGAAAGGCGACGATCCCCACTACCTGCACGAAATCATCGACAGACTGAACCACCTGTTTGGCGATGCGACGCCGCTGCGTGACCAAGCGACGTTCGTCAACCACATCGTCTCGATTGCCCGCGAAAACGATGTCGTGATGGCCCAGGTGGAAAACAATACCCGTGAGCAGGCCCTGAAGGGCAACTTGCCTGGCGCGGTGCAGCAGGGTGTGGTTCGTGCGCTGACCTCCCATCAGAAACTGGCGACCTTGGTGTTGAAGTCCGACCGCCAAGCCATGTCCGCCCTGACCGACGTGATCTACGAGTTGATCAAGGAGCGTCGGGATATCGATTTGGACGACCTCGGTGCTTGACCTACTGAATCTTCCTGGCGTAACCCCTGTTGATCTTCGCTCTGGGAACAAGTCCATCGTAGTTGTTGCCAACGTGGTTGAAGGGGATTTACCGATATGCCCTAACTGTGGCAAACCCATGTATCGACATGGCCGCCGAACGAACATATTTGCCGATACACCGATGCAAATGCAGCCGGTTCGGCTGGAAATCTCACGGCCACGCTATCGATGCACCCCCTGTGGAACAATGCTCGCCCCGGAATTGACGTTTCTGGATGAGCGGCGCCGTGCAACGAAACGGCTGGTGGATGCCATCCGCGAGCGCTGCCTTGGCATGACGTTCCATGCACTCGCAGAGCAGACCGGACTGGCGGTCAATACCATCAAGAATATCGCCCAAGACCTGATCGCGGACTTGGAGCGGACCGTACGTTACGAAACCCCCGTCATTATGGGTATCGATGAGGTCAATCTGGCCGGTGAAATGCGGTGCGTAATCACCAACCTTGCAACGAATAACGCCTTTCAGATGCTTGAGTTCCGCACTCAGGAACACCTGAAGCCCTTCTTCAAGAACCTACCCGACAGGGAAAAGGTGGAATGGGTCTGCACTGACATGTGGCGACCGTTCAAGCGGTCGTTTAGCAAATACCTGCCGAATGCCCGTCTGGTCATCGACAAGTTCCATGTGGTTGCAATGGCGTCTGAAGCCCTTGAAACGGTACGAAAGAAGTACCAGGCAACGCTGGATAAGACCGAGCGCGTCAAGGTAAAGAAGTCGATTCGGTGGCTTACCTTGAAACGCCCCCAGAACCTCTCTGCGGCCGAAGTAGAAGCGTTGGCGGTTGTCCGGCAAGTGATTCCGGACCTTGCTGTGGCTTATGACTTCAAGGAAGCCTTCTACCGAATTTACGATGATCCGATCAAGGAGTCCGCCATGCGTGCATTCGAGGCATGGGAAAATTCATTGCCGGACGAGCTAGATGGTTTCCGCAGTCTGGCCAAGACAGTCCACAATCATTACGAGGACATTTTTGCCTACTGGGACTCGCCCAGCCGGATCACGAACGCCTACACGGAAGGCTTGAATGGCCTGACCAAGGTCGCTAACCGCATGGGACGGGGATACAGCTACGAGATCATTCGGGCGAAGATGTTGTATGCCAAGTACGCACGGAAGGTCGGCAGCGGTGTCCGAGTAGCGGAAAAGACAGGCGGTTCAGAAACGGTCGAGTACGGCCCGCACATTCCAACCTTGGTTGAGATGGCGGAATCCGGTGGTCTGGATTAGGCGGCGATGAGAGTTCCTGCCGCGCTTCGCTTGCCTCCTGGCTCGCTGTCCTCGCTTCGCTGCGGGATCGAGCCCAGGCTGTGTTTCATTGGAAACCCGGTCTATATGGACATGAATTCCAACCAACAGCACCTTGCGTTTGATCTGGCCAGATTGGCAATTTCCAACCAGCAGGATGGCAAAACTTCAGGCTGATTCAACCGCTAAATTGCTCGAATCCAACCCTAGTTTGCAAATAGCCAAAATATGTCGGTCGGCGAAGCGATTGGCCTACTCAAATCGAGCACGCTAATCGATGAGGGTATGATATATGAATCAATAAGATGGAGGCGTGCGTCGTGAAACCATCCTGCCGAAATTGGGGATTAGGCCTCCTTCTGTCAGTTATCGCGATGTTGAACAGCACATCGATTGGCGCCTGCCCACAGGGCAGCATGGTTTATTGTGACCCAGGCTTGCTTGACCCATCAGGGAACAGGCGTTTCTGCGCGTTGGAGTCACCGGGGTATCGGTGTTATGAAGGACACCTGCTAGGTCCTCACCAAGCTGTATGCGAAAACAATGCAGTACTGCATTCGAAGGATCGCCTTGAACGATTTGGGGTGATTTTGTAAATGGCGGAGTAAAAGGGAGCCAGATGGCGGGGCTGCAGTAAGCCAGTCC
>JACDZJ010000334.1_pt1 | contig 15197 bp, 10 predicted proteins | sample 7365721 | NCBI WGS metagenome assembly JACDZJ01 (sample SAMN15143480, study PRJNA637477) | pond metagenome | biome: freshwater wetland ecosystem [ENVO:00000243]; feature: pond [ENVO:00000033]; material: pond water [ENVO:00002228]; isolation source: pond water containing pink berries ... | reverse complement strand
GAGACCCTGGAGCGCCTGGACCAGGCCGAGCCGGAGCGGCTCATGGCCTGGAGCCTGCGCGTCCTCGACGCCCGGTCGCTCGAGGAGGTGTTTGCCGAAGACCCCGGATGAACCTGCGCAAGGAACAAACAAAGCGCTGCAATCGCAGGAATGCCTTAAGATGAACCGGATAACATTCGAGGTGAAGGTGGCCCCGGACCATCTGCTGCGGCTGCCGGAAGACTTGCCCGTCGGCAGCGTGGTCAGGGTGACCATCCAGCCGCGGGACGACCGCAGCGCGATTCGCGCGCGCACCGACATCGGGCGCCTCGCCCTCGCCGCCCGCCGGGAATACCTGGACGCCGGCGGGCGACTCCTGAATGCCGACGAGATTGCCGACGAGGTGCATCGACGTCGCGGAGGGGTCGACGATGGCCGATAGCGCACCCAGGCGAACGGCCATCGATGCCAAGGATCTCGCTTGTCGCTATGGACTCGCCGCGCTGGATGCGACCCACCTTGCCGTTGCCGTGGTCTCCCGCGCGGACGAGCTGGTGTCGGGAGAGAAGCCGGCAAAGCCCTTGTATCGGGCAACAGAGGTCCATGTGCGCTCGCTTTGGACCCACTAAGCCGCGAAGCCCGGCGACTCCTGGTCGCTCTCGTAACACCGCGCCGCGATGTTACGCCCGTGCCCGGCCAGGCCTCGGTCGCGGTGCCCGCGGCAGCCGCGTCCGAACCCGGGGCGGCCCGGGTCGAGGCCTGGCTCGCCTCCGCCCGGGCGCTGAGGGCCGACCGGGCGGAGTAGTCCTGTGGGGCCGAGGGCTTTCACGGTAAGCGTCGGCCTCGATGATCAGGGACAGACAGACCACGGTTTCTCCTGATTACTGACAAGAAACCGTGGTCTGTCCCGAATGGCACTAAGTTAAGGAAGCGCTTAACGATATCAGCGACTTGCGCGGTCGTCTAGACCCAGGTTTCTGGAGAATCAGCCCGGTTCCGTCAGATTCTTGCGGGCTCCGGCTGGCTCTGGTAGATATTGGAGCGTTTCGGCCAGCCAACGGGCCGCGTAAGCCACTGTTCTGATTGGGTCCCGCGCTTAGCTTAGCGCCATTCTGGTCTGTCCCTGATTGCTCCGTCCCTGATTGCTCCGTCCCTGATTGCTCCGTCCCTGATTGCTCCCTGATTGCTCCTGACAAGAAACCGTGGTTTGTTGCTGATTGCTCCTGATTGCTCGTGGAGATAAGTACCGGAGACGAGGCGCTCGACATCCGCAATGAGACGCCGAACAATCCGGTCCAACTGAAGCGATAACCGAAGGAGATTCATCGATGCGTAATAACGAACGGCTCGGACGGATGGTCCTGGCGGCCTTGCTCTGGCTGCCGCTATTCGCTCCAGCTCAGGCGGACGAAAAGCCGCCCGCTCGGACCCAGGCGGAGAAGCCTGCAGCGGACGTTGACCCAGACGCATACGCAAAGATGATCCAGGCCGTATGGGAGGGATCGTTCCCTCAGCCCCATGAAGGGGTATCCGAAATGGAGCCGGAAATGGATTTCTTCGAGGCCGCGCAGGGATTGAGGGCAAAACATCCTGAGCTGTTCGGCGAAGCCAAGGGGGTGTTGGTGGTCGGGTGGGGGCCGTTCGAGCAAGGGGCCAAGGCAGGGATTACGTCGGGCGATGTCCTGATCCGCTACGGCGACACGCCGCTCGATTCTGGGCAGCAGCTCGAAGATTTGATCATTCGTACGTCAAAGACCCAGCGGGTGCTCGTGCGCTATCTGCGCGGCGATCGAGTCCGCGAGGCTGCGGTTCACGGCGGGCAACTCGGAATCACGACCCGCGATATGGATGAAGTCCTAAGCTCTTCGACCCAGGCGTCGAAGATGCTGCAAGCCGCTCGGGCCTTGCGGGAAAAGCGTCCCGAGTTGTTCGGAGAGGCCAAGGGGGTGCTGGTCGTCGGATGGATTCCGGCAGGGCAAGCCGCCAAGGCAAAGCTCGCGTTGGGCGATATCTTGATCCATTACGGCGATACGCCGCTCCATTCGATCGGGCAGCTCGTCGAGCTTGTTGGCCGTATTCCCGGGAGCCAGGATGTGCGCCTGCGCTATTTGCGCGGCACCGAGGTTCGGGAGGCCGCGATTCACGGCGGAAGGATCGGAATAGAGATTCGCGATGTCGTTAAGCCCAAAAGCTCTCCCGATCGAATCGCAGACGAGGCCGAAGCGCTCTTTCTCGAAGTATCCCATATCAGAAAAGCCCTCCCGCCCGCCGACCATCCGGATATCGTCGCCACGCTCATCGATCTGGGAACATCGGTCTATAACAGGGGTCGTGATAATGAGGACCCCAACCCGTTCGATGTGCCCGTGGATTTCAAGAGAGAGGCTGCGGTCGCATTCCAGGCGGCGGTGAATATCGAGAAGGACCGTCTGCCCATGGATCATCAGTCCGTCGAATTCAATGTCGAAGCCTTCGCGGTTTCGCTGCAGCGCAACGGCCGCTACGACCAAGCCGCAACGCTCTTGCTCGCAGCGGTGGAAGCATCCAAGGCAACTTTACCCGCCGGCCATCCGGCGATCGCATTTTACTTAAGGGCTCTGGCAGAGTCCTACCAGAAGGCCGAGCGATTCGCCGAGGCCGAGCCGTTATTGCGCGAGGTATTGGCTATTCAAAGGGCTGCCCTTCCTGAAAACGATACGGAGCTCGCCGTTACGCTGCGGAGCTTGGCAGAATCGTTGCGCAGCTCCCGCCGCTACCGCGAGGCGGAGCAGCTCTACCGCGAGGCTTTGGCTATTTGGAGATGTGCCCTGCCGACAGACGATGTGCGAATTGCCGAGGCGCTCGGCGACCTTGGGGGTCTGCTGCGCGACACCTTGCGCTATGACGAGGCGGAGCCGTTTTACCGCGAGGCATTGGCCATTTGGAAGGCCGCCGTATCGTCTGGCAAACCTGACTTGAGAAACTGGTCCGTTGCGCAAAAACTCAACGACCTTGCGACATTGCTGGCGAACAGCGGGCGTTATGCGGAAGCCGAGCCGCTCTTTCGCGAGTCGCTGCTCATGCTCAAGCCGATCATGCCCCCAGGCAATATCTTTCTCCGCAGAACCATCGAAAATCTCGGTATGTCGCTTTGTGCGACTGGCCACTACGCCGAGGCCGAGCAGATTTACCGAGAGGCATTGGCTGCCGACGGCGGCTCCCACCATCTTTTTAATGTCAGGAGCCTCGTGAGCTTGGCTCGCTTGCTCAAGACTACCGGCCGCTACGGTGAGGCCGAGCAGCTCTATCGAGAGGCCCTTGCTATCCGAAAAGAGAGCCTTCCCGCTGACGATCCAGATATCGCCGAGAGCCTCGACGGGCTCGCAGAGGTGCTTGAGGCGGTCGGCCGCTACAACGAGGCCGAGCAGCTCTTACGCCAGGGATTGGCCGCCCGCAGGGTCGCTCTGCCCGCCGGTGATCGGGTCATGGCCAATAGCCTCAACAGCCTGGCGGGACTGCTCAAAACCACGGGACGCTATGACGAGGCCGAGCGGCTTTACCGCGAAGCATTGGGTATCTACAAGGCCACCCTGCCGCCGGGCAGTCCGGGTATTGCCACCGGACTTAATAACCTTGGGGTTTTGCTTCAAAAGGCCGGCCGTTTTGGCGAAGCCGAATCGCTCTACCGCGAGATACTGGTCATCGATAAGTCGGATTTTGCTGCGGGCTCTCCGACGACGGCGTACCATCTAAATAATCTGGGATCTTTACTGGAGGACACCCGCCGCTACAGCGAAGCGGAGCCGCTCTACCGCAAAGCCATGCAAATCGCGCAGGGAGCCGGGGAGCCACAACTGTTGTGGACCGTCGCCAACCACCTTTCCACGCTTTATGCCGCCCAGGGCCAAAATCCGCTCGCGATTTTCTTCGGCAAGCAGACTGTCAATGCCCTTCAGGATGTCCGCCAGGGCTTGGCGGATTCCGAGCGCGCGACCCAGCAGGGGTTTCTGAAGACGAAAGAGTCTTACTACAAGCACCTGTCTGACCTGCTCATCGCCCAAGGTCGCCTCGCCGAGGCCCAGCAGGTCCTGGAGATGCTCAAGAAGGCCGAATACTTCGAGCAGTTCCGCGGTGCCGAGGAAGAGCAAGGGCGGGAGCTGCGGGCCAGCTACAACACCTTCGAGCAGGAGCAGGCTGACCGGCTGGCGCAGGCCGCCGCGCCATTAGCCAAGATCGGTGCCGAGTTGAATCCGCTGCAGCCCATCCTGCCCGCCGGCCGCACCCCGGAGCAGACCGCCAGAATCGAGGCCCTGAGCGCCGACCTGACCCGAGCGCAGGATGTCTACGCCGCCACCCTGACCCAGGTCAAGGAGGCGTTCGCCGGGCTCGACGCGGCGCAGCAGGCGAACCTCAATGCGCGCCTCAAGCTTCTGACCGATTACCGGACCCTGATCGGCGGGCTCGGCCGGGGTGTCGTGCTGGTGCAATACCTGGTGCTCGACGATCAGGTCCGCATTCTGCTTACGACCAGGGACTCCATCCGTGCCTTCGCGGTGCCGGTAAAGGCAGCGGACCTGAACCGCGAGGTATTCGATCTTTACACCGCGTTGCGCCGCCCGGAGGGAGATCCGCGCACTCAGGCCAAGGCGCTCTATGACCGGCTCATCGCCCCTATTGCGGCAGCGCTGGACGTCGCCGACACCCGGACCCTGATGGTCGATCTGGACGGAACTCTGCGTTATCTGCCGCTGGCCGCGCTCTATGACGGGCAGCGCTGGTTGGTGGAGCGCTATGACCTGGGGGTCTACACCGCACTCGGCAAGAAGCTGATCGCGCAGGCCCCGGGCCGGCACTGGCAGGCGGGCGGGCTGGGCAACAGCCAGGGCGGCGACGGCTTCGGCCCACTGCCTGCGGTGGCGCAAGAACTTAACGGCATCGTGAAGGAGACCCGCAAGGGGCGCGGTGTCCTGCCCGGCAAGGTCTATCTGAACGGCAACTTTACCCGTGACACCCTGACCAGAGAACTGCATGCCCATCGCCAGGTCATCCACATCGCCAGCCACTTTGCCTTCAACCCCGGCAGTGCGCGCGACTCCTTCCTTTTGCTCGGCGACGGCAGCCGGCTGAGCCTGGATGAACTGCGCCAGGACCGCTACCGTTTCGACGGGGTAGATCTCGTCACCCTGTCCGCCTGCGAAACCGCACTTGATGGCCCGGGCAGCGCGCGGGCCAGCGGTAAGGAAGTCGAAGGGCTGGGTAGTCTGGTGCAACGCCACGGCGCCAAAGGCGTCATGGCCAGCCTCTGGCCAGTCGCCGATACCTCGACCGCCTGGCTGATGCAGCGTTTCTACCACCTGCGCGAGACTCACCACCTGAGCAAGGCCGCGGCCCTGCGGCGCGCCCAGACCGAGCTCATGCACACCAGCGCCGCCCAGGTCGCCGCCGCGATGCAAGAACGTCGGCCCGTGGACCTGAATGAGCATCCGGCTGCGGAAGACACCCCGGCGCCATCGGCCGACTATAGCCGTCCCTATTACTGGGCGCCGTTCGTGTTGATGGGGAATTGGCTATGAGAGGACGGGCACTGTGCCGCGGACCCGATGCCAATCCTTGGATGCGGTGCCGACACCTTCACCCAGCCTGCCGACTGAGTGAGTGGGCGACACCGGCCAACCAAACGTGACAGGTATCAAGATGACTCAACTGCACATCGAAGTCCCCGACGAGATCCTCCTCGCCGAGAAGACCGATGCCGAGGGCTTCGCGCGCGAGCTACGGCTCCTTGCCGCCGTCAAGCTCTTTGAGCTTGGTCGGCTGACCTCAGGCCGCGCGGCGCAGCTCGCGGGCCTGCCCCGCGTCGCCATCCTGATGCAGCTCGAACGCTGCCGGGTCTTTCCGCTGAGCGGCGAGCTGGAGGATTTGGAGCAGGACCGTGCCGGGCGCGATCAGTAACACGAGCCCCCTGGTCTATCTGTACCGCGCCGACGGACTGAGCTGGCTGCCCGCGCTGTTCGACAGCGAGTGACTCGCCTTGGATGGGCAGAGCGCCGTGTGTCCATCCGACCCACTGCATTTCCCACGAGACGCGGCGACAATCCCCCCGCTCCCGTCCGTCAAACCCCAGCAGCAGGCAAACATCACAGCAATCGGAGATCGCGCGCATGAAAGAAGGCCCTCGGTTCACCCGCCAAGCGCTGGCCGCGCTCTTGGCCCTGGCGGTCGGCACCCCGGCCCTGGCCGCCCGCCACGCCCTGCTGATTGGCGTCTCCGAGTACGCACCGACTGGCCTTACCGACCTGCCGGGGGCGCGCCAGGACGTGGCGCTGATGCAGGAGGTACTGCGGTCCCGGCTGGGCTTTCAGCGGGCCGAGATCCGCACCCTGCTGGATAGGGATGCCACCCATACCGGGATCGAGTGCGCCTTCGCCGAGTTGGCGCAGGCCGTGCAGCCGGGCGACTTCGTCTACATCCATTACTCGGGCCACGGGTCGCGGGTGACCGACTTCAACGACCAGGGGCAGGAGCGTACCGGCCAGGACCAGACCCTGGTGTCCTTCGGCGCTCGCCGGGCGGACAGCATGGGGCTCGATCGCTACGACATCCTGGACGACGAGCTGAACGGCTGGCTCGGGCGCCTGGCGGACCGGCTGGGTGAGTCCGGCGAGTTGGTGGTCGTCGCGGACGCCTGTCACTCGGCCAGCAACACCCGCGGCGCGTCGGCCCTGGTGTCGCGCGCGGCGCCGGCGGACAGTCAGGAGTCGCATCCCCTGGCCCATGGGCCGTCGGCGCGCCATCCGCTGGCCGGGGCGATCCGTATCGGCGCCGCCGGGGACGAGCAGAGTGCCTACGAGTACAGCCCCAAGGCGGACGCCAAGGCGGGGCTTTTCACTTGGCACTGGGCGGCGGCGCTCAGCCGCGCCGAGCCCGGCGAGACCTGGCGCCAGACCTTCGAGCGCGCCGAGCTGGGCGTATCGCTGGTCAAGGGCACGGACCAGCGTCCCCAACTGATGGGCGAGCGGGCCGACCGGCCTATTCTGGGCGGCGGACTTCCCGCGCGCCCGGCGGTGCTGGTGACCGAAGTGCGCGGCGCTACCGCCACCCTCAACGCCGGCCGCCTGGTGGGGGTGACCCCGGAGAGCCTCTATGCCGCGAGGGAGGCCGCGGACGCGGCGCAGGTGCGCATCCTCGAAAGCGGCACCACCTGGAGCCGCGGGCGGATCGAGTCCGGGACCTTGCGCGTCGGCGATTTCGTGAGCGAGCGCGAGCGCGCCTACGAGTCCGCCCCGTTGGGAATCTACGCCTTGCCGGCCCAGGACGGTCGGGACCAGCCCTTGGCGGAATCGCTGCGGGCGCGCGTTCGACTGCTGTCGGGCTTCGTCTGGACGGATAGCCAGGGCGAGTCGGACCTGGTGCTCGCCGTGCTGCGCCCCAAACGCGTGGCAGGCCAGCCCCAGTTTGCGCAGACGCCCAAGGGCCGCGACACCTTGCCGATCCCCGACCCCGCCGCCGCGCCCGAGGTCTGGGTGCTGAACCGGGGCGAGCGTCTGCTCCATGAGCGTCTGGCGGTGCCCTTGCCGCCGACCGGGGAAGGGATCGAGACCCTGGCGCGCAACCTGGAGCGCTATCGCCGCACCACCGAGCTGCGCCGTCTGACCGCCGAGGCGGCCGACACGCCCGTCATCGCCCTGGCCGTTGTCGGCCTCGACACCTGCAGCGGACCGACGCCGGAATGCGCGCAACGCCGCGCCGCCGAGTTGCGCCGTCTGACCGCCGCGAAGGCCGACCAGACCGGCATCGACCTGGCCCTGATCCGCTTTGAAGTCTGTACCGAGGCGGCACCGGGATGCTCCCGACCCACGGACACCGCTGTCTGGTATCGCCGCATCCCGGGGACCGTGCCGATCACTGATCTCGACGGGCTGGGCTGGCCGGACGGGAGCCTGATCAGCTTCACCTTGGAGAACATCGGCCACCATGGGCGCTACGTCTATCTGCTGGAACTGAGCCCCGATGGGGCGATCTACCCCGTATTCCCGAAAGCGGGTGCCAACGCGGAGACGGCACTCCTGCTGCCGGGCAAGCGCCTGGAACTCTCGGAGAAAGAACAAGATGCAGGCCTGATGTTGGATGTCCCCGGCGCCGGGTCCATTCTGGTGCTGACCACCCAGTATCCCATCGATCCGCGCTTTCTCACTCAGGCGGGTTACGAGCGCGGGCCGGCCGGGGCGCGGACCGTCGGACCCAACCGGCTGGAACGTTTCCTCGCCGACGCGGTGCAGGGGAGCGACGCCCCGATTCGGGGCACCTTCGAGACCGGCACCTGGGGCGGGACCCTGTTCGACTATCGCGTGCAGCCGCGGGGCGCGACCCCGACCAAGACGCCCTGAGGTCCTGCGCATGGACACCCGCCAACCCCGCCGGCCGCGGCTCGACCGCCGGGGCCGCGACCGATGGCCGCTGCTGGGCTTCGCCTGGCTCGCGCTCGCCGGGCCGACATTCGCGGCGGACCGCCCCGATCGGCACGGCGCCTTCTACATCGACGCCTACGGTTTGATCGATCCCGCCACCGAGCCATTGGCGGCCCGCGCCCACGCGCTGTTCGAGCGGGTCCGGGCCGCCGCCGCCCTGCCCGGGCGGCGCACGGCGCGACTCCTGGTCATCCCCGCCGCTGGAAGCCCCTGGGCGCTCGTCCTGCCGGACGGCCATCTCGTCGTCACCCGCGGCGCCATCGAAGTCTGTTACCGGGGCGCCGACCCGGACCTGGGCGACACCCGGCTCGCCTTCGTGCTCGGCCACGAGCTCGCCCATCTGGCCAAAGACGACTTCCGGCACGACGCGATCCACCGTGCGCTGATGGGCGACTCCGCGGCCCGGGCCACCGCCGACCTGTTGGAGCGGGCCAGCGACGCCAACCCCGAGCGACAGGAACAGCGCCGACTCAAAGAAGCCGAGGCCGACGACTGGGGCTTCGTCTATGCCGCCGTGGCCGGGTTCCCGGTCCAGCGGCTGTTAGACGCCCCGGCCGGGGAACAGCGTGGAACGCCAGCCGAGCCGGATTTCTTCCGCTTCTGGGTCGAGCAGACCGGCGCCCCGGCCGGCGACGCGGGCGCGCACCCGACCCCCGCCGACCGCGCCGTCCTGCTGCGCAACCGGCTCGTCGGCATCCTCGGTGCACTGGAGTTCTGGCACTGCGGCGTGCGCCTGCTGCAAGCCGACCGGCTGGACGACGCCCGGCTGTTCCTCGAAGCCTTTCAGGAGCGCTTCCCCTCGCGCGAGGTCCTGGCCAATCTGGGCTACATCCATCTGCGTTTGGCCCTGCGCCGGATGCCCGCCGCGCTCGGGCAGCGATTCTGGATGCCGTGGGTCTTCGACATCGCCACCCGCGCCGCTGCACTGGCCAGGGAGGGGACCCGCGGCGACGGCCTGACCCCGGAGGTCGCCGGTCTGCTGCGCACCGCGGCGGGTTATCTGGACCAGGCGGTGACGCTGGACCCCGGCTACGCTCCGGCCTGGACCAACCTGGCCGTCGTCCGCTTTCAATTGGGCGAGATGCACCTCGCCCGTCATGCGGTGGATCGGGCACTGGCCCTGACCCGGACCGGGGTTCCGACCGATCCCGCACTGGCCGCGCTCAAGGCTGTCATCATCGCCGGGAGCGACCCCGAATTGGACCTCTGGCCCCAGGCGGTCGCGCGGCTGGACGCCCTGCTTGCCGCGCATCCCGAGGCCCCGGCCGTGCGCTGGAACCTGGCCCGATTGCTCGCCGAGCGCGGGCGCATCGCCGCGGCCGAGCCGCATTGGGCCTGGCTGCGTGCCCATGCCGATCGCCTGCCGCCGCCCTATGCCGAGGCACTGTGCGGCGGGGCTGGCGGGGCCGTTCGACCTGGCGGGGCCGGCGCGGACTGCCCCGCCGCCGCCCGGCCGACGCCGGCGCCCTTCCCCTGGCCGCTACCCTACGAGCCGGGGGCGGACCTGCTCGCGGATCAGTCCAAGGCCGCGGCCCTGGAGGGCGCCGCCTGGCAGATCCAGCCCTTCGACTTCGGCGGCCCGCGTCGGAGCGGCAGCATCCGCACGCAGCCCGGCCGCTATGCGGTACTGGTGCTGGATGGGTATCTCGATACCCTTGTTCTCAGCGGGCCCGGACTCGGCACCGCCGCGGATCTTAGCGCCCGTGCCGGGCGGCCCCGCTCGGTCCAGGCCGTGCCCGGTGCCGGCCTGTGGACCTACGACAGTTGGGGCGCGACCATTCGCGACGGACAGGTCGTCGAGGCTTGGGCGATGCGGGGGGAGCGGATCGGGCAAGGCAACAAGCGTAGGGTGCGATGAAAGAACGCGAGCCGCGCCAGCGATCTTCTGGTCCCGAAGCACTGCTTCGCGACCCCCCCGCCGAAACTCAGCTTCGCTGGTTTACCCTCGCGCAGCTTGGAGTAGTTGCAAGGAGCGAAGCCCCCGCCCCAAGGCCGCGAAGCCGAGCTTCGCGGCCAGAACGATGATTCGCTGGCACCCCTGTGCCGCGACCAGCCAAGCGGCCAGGGCCGCGATCCAGGTCCGCAGGGGTGATATGCTACAGTACCTCATAGAGCACTTGTCGAGCCGACGTGTCGGATTACGAGTATCACATCTTCATCAGCTACCGCCGCTCGGACGAGGATTGGGTCCGTTGGACCCGCGAAAACCTCGTCCGGCCTCTGCGCACCCTGCTGCGTCCGGCCTTGGGAGACGTGCGTATCTTCGCCGACGAGCAGATCGAGAGCGGCACCACTTGGCCGATGCGACTTGCCCAAGCACTCGCCCGATCCCGCCTCGTGGTTCCAGTGCTGAGCCGCGACTACTTCAACAGCGACTGGTGTCGGCTCGAGCTTGCGCTCATCTGCCACCGCGAACAGCAGTGCGGCATGCGAACCCCGGCAAACCCGGATGGGCTGATTTTGCCTCTGGTCATCGACGACGGCGACACCTTTCCGGCAGAGATCCAGGCGATACAGACCAAGCGCATCCACGACTTTGCCAATCCCTGGATGCGACCGGACAGCCCTCGCCAGGAAGAGCTGGCGGAGCATCTGCGCCTCTGGTGTCCATGCGTCGAGGATGCCTTGCGCCGTGTATCGGCATACGACCCCGCCTGGGAGACCCTCGCTCAAGACCAGTTCCGGCATCGGTTTCAAGCCCGGGGCGCTGCCCAAACCACCCTTCCCGGTCTCTCGCTTTTTTCAACGAGCGGCGGGCTATCCTTACCATGAGCCGCATTGTTACCTTTTATTCCTACAAGGGCGGTGTCGGGCGCACGCTCGCGCTCGCCAATATTGGCATCCTGCTTGCCCGTAAGGGTAAGCGCGTCCTGCTTATGGACTGGGACCTAGAGGCCCCGGGGCTCGACCGTTACTTTCGGCCCTACCAGCCAAAGATACCGGATCAGACCCAGGGCGTGGCGCAGCTATTGCGTCAGGCGGCGGACGACTCCAATGCCGACTGGCGTTCCCATGTGCAAAAGATCAGCGTCAGACCGCAAGGGGATCAAGAAGACTGTAAGCTCTCGTTCATCCCCAGCGGGGTCGCCGCCCCCGACTATGCGGAGTTGGTTCGTAGCTTTTCCTGGGGTACATTTCTCGGGGATTTCGGGGGTGGCCCAACGCTGGAGCGCTGGCGCTTCGAGTGGAAAGAGGCTTTCGATCTCGTATTGATCGACTCCCGCACCGGCATTACCGACTCGGGCGGGATCTGCACCATTCTATTGCCGGACTTTCTGGTGCTGGTCTTTACGGCCAACGAGCAGAGCTACGAAGGCACACTTGCCATCGCTGCAAGCGCACAGGTCGAACGGCGAAAATTGGCCGTGCAGCGCCCGCCGCTGACGCTCTTGCCGCTCCTGAGCCGCTTCGACCGTCGCGACGAGCTTGCAGAGTCGGAAAAGTGGCTGGGGCGTTTCGCCGCCGGTCTCGCTCCGATGTATGCCGACTGGTTGCCGAAGCAATATTCCCCGCTACAAATCCTGGAAATCACCAAGGTTCCCTACGTTACTCGCTTCAGCTTCGGCGAGCCGCTCCCGGTCCTGACTCATAGCATCACCGATCCCGAGCTACCGGGCTTCTACCTTGAGAATTGCGCCCGGCTCTTGGCCTCGGACTTTAGCGAGGCCGCCCGCATCGTCGATCCCACGGCCCCGGAGCCGCATGCAGTTTCTGACCAGATCCGTTCCTTGCTCCAGCGTGCACCCATCGACGATCAAGATCTGGACCGCATGTTGCGTGCGGCGGGCGATGAGTTGGGAGATGGGATCGAGCTTGGGGCACTGCTTGGTGAGGTCGGGTCAATGCTGATCGAGCAGAGCCGCCTGTCTGCCGCTGAGCAGTGTTTCCGGCGAGCGTTGGCCCTGAATGAAGAGGCGTTTGGTCCAGACCACCCCGACGTTGCGCGCCATCTAAACAATCTGGCCCAGATTCTTCAGGAAACTAACCGCTTGGCCGAGGCCGAGCACTTGGTGCGCCGGGCGTTGGCGATAAATCAGCGGAGTTTTGGGCCGGACCATCCGAATGTCGCCCGTGATCTCAACACTCTGGCCGCGCTCCTGCGCGACACGAATCGCTCGGTGGAGACAAAGCCACGGGGCGACCAAGCGCCGGCGATAGGCTCGGGTACGATCAATGTGCTCATTGTCGATCCGCATGCACTGTTTCGCGCTGGGCTACGGATGATCCTGAAAGAACAGGATCGAATTGAGGTCGTCGGTGAGGCGAATAGCGGAGAGGATGCCTTGCTGCAAGCGAAGCGTCTCGTCCCGAACGTTTGTCTCATGGAGTTGAACATGCCGGCGGGGATGGGTGGGATCGAGGCGACGCGCAGACTCCGGCGGGTGCTTCCGGACTGCCGGGTGATTGCGATGATCACACTTGCCGAAGGTTCTTTCCCGGGTCAATTGCGTGAAGCCGGGGCAATGGGTTATCTGACTAAGGGATGCCCGGCCGATGAGCTGGTGGAAGCCATTCGGGCGGTGGCGGCCGGAAGACCTTATGTAGACTCCAGTATTGCCCAAGCGCGCATGCTGGCGGACTGGCAGGGCGGACCGGGTAGCCCATTTGCAGAGCTTTCGAGCCGCGAGCTACAGGTGGCCATGATGATCCTCTCGGGTCGGCATACCCAAGATATCTCCGAATCGCTGTCGTTGAGCCCCAAGACAGTGAGCACCTATCGTCAGAGAATCTACGAGAGACTCGGCGTGCAGACTGATGTGGATCTGACCCGCCTGGCCTTCCGGCATGGTTTGATCTCCGATCTTTGTAACTACTCAGGTACCCTCGGGCAGAACCCGGCATCTGGCTACTCGAAGCGCGGCTGAGCCGGGAAGCTTTGGAAGGTCAGGGTGAGGGCGAGATAGAGATTCTTGCCCTGTTTGTTGAGGGTCGCGAGATAGGAGCGGATGGCGCAGAAGGTCTCAATGCCGCCCGCGGTGCGAAAGCCACCGGAGGCTTTTTGCTTGACGTTGGGCATACGCACCGCCTGTTCACCGAGTTTGTTGGTGAAGGGGACCCCAGGATCGATCATGAAGCGCCAGACATCGTCGGCGTGAAGACGAAAGCGGTTCATGAGATTCAGTGCCTTGCTCTGCTTGGTCCGGCCGTGATTGCCCGAGGGAGGGGCGCTTGAATTGGCGGTTTCCCCGTTGGTGAGAATCCGGTCATAAGCTGCGCGATAGTGCGCGATGCGTTCGGCCGGAAGTGGTGCACCGACCGTCGCCACCTGGTAACAGGCGGCGACGAGCAAATCGATTAGGCACTTGGCCCAGGCTTGCCCCAGTTGGTCAGTTCGCGCAGATGGTGGGCTTGTGTATACACCGCGCTCGGCAAGCAGTGGATCGCCGAGCCCCCGCGCCCCGGTTGGTAGGTGGACGGATTCGGTAACAGCCAGGGCGGGCAGGGCTTCGATCCGCTGCCGGGGGTGGCGCGTGAGCTCAAGCCCGAGGACAGCCGCGGGGTACTGCCCGGCTGGGTCTATCTGGATCGGGATCCTCGATTCGACCGCGCCGTACTGCAACGCGAGCTTGGCGGGCAGTGATCCATATCGCCAGTCATTTTATATTCGATCCGGTGAGCGGAAGCGAATCCTTCCTGCTGCTCGGCGACGGCAGCCGGTTGACCTGGGTCTGAACGCGCCCGTCCCGGCGCCCGAGGACGGTGCCCAGGGGCCGCTGGGCTATGAAACTGTCCATCAATTGTTTCCCGCTTTGAACGCCAACGTCAGCCAACCATCGGGAAGTAGAAAATGGACTGTTTCTATGCCCATCCGTACTACTGGGCACCGTTCATCCTGACGGGGAATTGGCTGTGACTGCCGCCGCTCCGCTCGCAGCGGTGGGCCGCTCCGCCGCAGCCCGGACACGGCGATGGCGCAATCCGGGTTGCACGCCGCGGTGGCCGCGCCCGCCATCACGGCGGGTGACCTTCCAGGATTGCGCAGCGCTTCACCCCGGCGGCGAGTTGCGCGATCCACCCGGCTCCCGAATTAGGGCCGGGCGGACAATGGTCAGCCGGTGGCCGACGGCGGACGCCTCCACCGCCTGGCTGTCGCGGCGCATCATGACGATGGCCGCGACGCCCCAGGGGTCGGCATCAACTGCCTGATCTCCGGCGGATGCCAACGCCGCTGCCGAAGCCGCCGTTGGATCCGCTGACGGTAATCGCCCGGCGCCAATACCCGTGGAGTGCGATGGCGGGTGTGATTACAGAAGGCGCACGCGGCGACGATGTTGTCAGCCAAGTCGGGACCGCCGTCCTGTCTGGGCAGCAGGTGCTCGGCCGTGCATCGAAGCCGCACCGCGGCTCCGCGCGTGAGCCCGTGCCGAGCAGCGAAGTCGGCAGGGTTCTCGTTCCACATCGGGAAGCCGCAGTAGTAGCAGCGGCCGTGTTGACGTTCAAACGCCGCGGAGCGGCGGGTCTTGAGGGTAGTCTTGGACATAGGCTTCAGTCCTTGATATCCCGCTGGCCTCGTGTGCGATGCACTTGGCTCGTCGCACAGCGGATCAGGCATTTGTAAGGCAGGGTACGGTGAGCGAGAGCGAACCGCACCAGCGAACCGCCACGCAGCCCAGTACCGCGAACGATGCGTTCCTCACACCGACCCGATCCGGCTCATGGTCCGGCAATAAATCCGTTCGTTCGCGCGAGATTGCCACGCCGCACTGTCCCCGGAACTCGCTATAATGTACAGACTTCCTGTCCAACTCTCCTCGGGCTTCGCCATGATCG
>JACDZJ010000333.1_pt1 | contig 15206 bp, 17 predicted proteins | sample 7365721 | NCBI WGS metagenome assembly JACDZJ01 (sample SAMN15143480, study PRJNA637477) | pond metagenome | biome: freshwater wetland ecosystem [ENVO:00000243]; feature: pond [ENVO:00000033]; material: pond water [ENVO:00002228]; isolation source: pond water containing pink berries ... | reverse complement strand
ATAAGATCAACTAAATCCATAAGATACTCACTCTAGAGTTACCATCGCCGAGGAGGTTGGCGAGGCTGAAAGGTTTATGTCTGACGACTGTAAAACTGCTTGTTTTGCGTTATTTGCCAGCGTTCTCCCAAGCTGACAAGCACCGCCCCTCCTTTTTTCAAGGAGAGTCGGATGAGGCTTTAATCGCCATCGGTGCCAGCAGGCAAGCAATCAAAACCCCTCCTTTTTGTGTCAGCTGGCAAGCAATCAAAGCCCCTCCTTTTTTCAAGGATGCCCCGCAAATCCAGGAGGGTAAAGGTGGTGGCAAGCTGACAATCAAAGCCCCTCCTTTTTTCAAGGAGGGGTTGGGGGTGGTTCCGGCGCCTAGACAAAGATGTCCGGGCTGATGGCCGCCAGGCGCTGACAATCATCGTCATCGAGCAGGTGCTCCGCCATGTAGTAGGGGATCTGCTGGACGAGAAGCAGGCCGAAGGTCTCCTTGAACAGGTCTTCCAGCAGGGCGTGGGCCTTCTTGTTGGTGCTGAAAAAAATCAGGGTGGATTCCGACAGGTTCCAGCACAGGTCATACACCGCCGGAACGGGCGCCGCCTTTTTCATCAGCTCGCTGTTGATCCGCTCCCTGATCTCGACCTTCAAGGTGCGGCCGATCTTGGGAATCTGCTTCTCCTTCTTGATCCGCTCCTCTTCTTTCTGGCTGAATTTTTTGAGGATGGCCGGGGCCACCTTGCGCTCATCACTGCGCAGGGACAGGGTGACATAATCGCCGCTGGCATAGGAGGCGAAGTTGAAGTCGGCGTCAAACATGTTCTGCACCGAGACCCAGCCCACCGAAAATTCATCGTAGGTGTCATCAATATCCTTAAAAGAAAAGGCCTGAATCCGTTCGGCGGCAAAATCCCAGAAATTTTCCGGAAGATCACCTTCGACGCTGAAACGGACAAAACTTGCCGAACCGTTGAGAAAGCCCATAAACCACTCCTGCCCTGAAATCTGTGAAAAGTCTGTTTGAAGAAGATAACTATCTGATGAATAACAAAATACTTGAAAAGTATGGCGAAATCGCAGTTCAATATACATCATTCACTTTCCGCGGTCACATCAAAAATCGTCCCTCAGTCCGGTTCCCACCTATTCTTCCGGGGGAGGGATGCTGCCGCCGACCTTGGGCCAAATTCTGAAAATGTGGAATTCCCTTGACTTGCAGGGTGTGGAATGATAAACGCCTTTGAGATTATGTTTTTCTGTTGACAGGCAGACGATGACTTTGTATAAGCCTTTGCTTTACGGGTCGTTAACTCAGTTGGTAGAGTATCTGACTTTTAATCAGAGAGTCGCGCGTTCAAGTCGCGCACGACCCACCATTTTTATACTGGTCCCCATCGTCTAGAGGCCCAGGACACCGGCCTTTCACGCCGGTAACACCGGTTCGACTCCGGTTGGGGACGCCATATATTTGCGGTAAATCTGCTGGACAGTTGTAACAGGGGCATTCGGATTCATTCCGATTGCCCCTTTTTTCATTTCTCCATTCCGTGCCTGCCCCCCCATTCATCCCGCCCCGCCACCCTTGTTCCCCATCCTTTTCGCTTTCTTGGAAAACTTGTAGCTTTCTCCCCTGGTATGGGCAAGAATGGAATTCTTCGAGCAGCCGGTTTTTTCTTCCAGGGAGGCAGACATGAATATCTTTGATCGCATCTACAAACTGCGTGAAATCTTTCAGTCCCATCGGCATCCGGTTTCGACGGTGGATCTTGAGGCGCTGATGGAGTGCTCCTGGCCCACAGTCAAGCGCGTGATAAGAAAGATGCGCGATGAGCTGGGGGCGCCAGTCCGCTACGACCGGGAATATAAGGGCTATATCCTTGATCGGGGCGGTGCTGATCAGCATGAACTGCCCGGTCTCTGGTTCAGCGTTTCCGAGCTGCATGCTCTTTTGACCCTCCATGAGCTGCTCAACCGGATGCAGCCGGGCCTGCTCAGGAGTGAGTTTTCTCCATTTCGCCAACGCATTGAGTCGATCCTGGAGGCACGGAAGATGTCCACGGGCGAGGTCTTTCGCCGCTTCCGTTTTTTCGGGGTGGGCACGCGCGCCTGCCTGCCCGACAACTTTCACCTCGCCGCCTCCGCCACCCTGCAACGCCGCAAAATCGATTTATGCTATCAAAACCGTACCGCCGAGAGTCCCTCCCGGCGCGTTGTCTCCCCGCAGCGACTCATCTATTACCGGGAAAACTGGTATCTCGACACCTGGTGCCATCAGGCCGAAGACTTCCGCACCTTTGCCCTGGATCGGGTCGTTGATATCGTTCTGCTCGATGAGACGGCCCTGGAAATTGCCGACGAAAAACTCGATGACCATTATGCCGGGGCCTTCGGGATTTTCTCCGGCCCGGCCACCAGCACTGCCGTCCTTCGCTTTACGCCCCGGCGCGCCCGCTGGATTGCAGCCGAACAGTGGCACCCGGATCAGCAGGGAGTCTGGCTGGATGATGGTTTGTATCAGCTCAGTCTGCCTTACGGTGACTCGCGCGAGCTGGTCCTCGACATCCTCCGCTACGGCCCGGATGTGGAGGTGGTCGCGCCCGACGAACTGCGCCGCGAGGTCAGAAAGAGATTGATGGCGGCCTTGAAGCAGTACCAAGAATAAAATAACGAAAGATGCAAATATTCTTTCTTGCGGATCACGGTTTGATCCACTTGTGGGGTATTCTGGTGGAAAGCATAAATAATCAGAGGAAGAAATACGGAAGAGGGGACAATGCAGCTTGATCTTTTTCAGTGGGAGACGATTGAACTGGGTGAAGGGTGTCAGAACCTTGGCCGGCTGAGATTTGCCGAGGCGAGGCAACATTTTGCCAAGGCCCTTGAACTCTGTCCCGATTGTCCGGGGGCAAAGCGCGGACAGGAAGAGACGGAGTTCTGGGAAGGGAGCCTGGCCGAGGCCGACCGTCTTCCTGCGGAGAAGGCGCTGGTTTTTCTCTGGGAGCGGATTGACGCGTTTTCGTTCAGCAGTTCGGTCTATCATCTGGCCTTGCGCCAATCCCTGTTGCGCCACCTCCTGTCAATTTTGTCGGGGATGGACGGGGCCGATGTCTGGTGCCATCCGCCTGCCTTGTGTCGTGGGGTTCTGCACCTGCAACTTGACGAGAATGTGGAGGCCGGGAGGTCTTTGCGAGTTCTGACCCGCCGTTGGCCCGACAATGGCCTGTTGCGTCGTCATCTTGGCGATGCCCTGTGGCGGCAGGGCCGCCAGGATGCGGCGCGAAGCGAGTATGCCGCAGCGCTCTTGCTCGCTCCCGGTGAGCTTGCAGCGGAGACGATCCCTGTCCCCGGACTTCGAGAAATTTTTATGGAACAGGACCCGGCCCTTGCCCCCATTTATGGCTACTTTGCCGGCATCCTTCCCCTGGTGGAGCTGGAGACAGAGCCGAAAACCTTTGAGGCGCGGGCCTGCGAATATCTCCGCCAGGCCGAACTGGCCCGAACCCAGGGCCATCATCCGTCGATGCTGTCCGCCCGCCGCGCCTTGAAGGATCACGCTCCTGAGATTCTGGCGGAGTATCTGGAGTGGTTGGGGCGGGGCTGACAGATAATTATTCCGGCGGTTGATAGAAAATGAGGTTTGGACTATTGGGATACGAGGCCACCGGGGGAAAAATGAAAGTGAGGAGTGATTTTGATCCAAGAGTGCATGCCAAGGGGCGGCATTCCAGGCCGGTCGTCGTGATGAAGGGCACCCGTCAGGTTCCGCCGGAGCAGAAGGCGCGGCTGGCCGTGACTCTGCCCAGGTCAGTGTTTCGCAGCGGCAATGCCCAAGGTTCCGACACCCTGTTTTTTCAAGGACTCCAGGGCATCGGCCACAGCATCTGCGTCTGCCATCATCTGGGTGTGCCGGTTTACACGCAGGATGAGTGGGGTGGTTTTTTTTAACGACGGCAGCAGCAAGGGGAGGCAGAGTATGCACAGCGACGAGGAAGAAGAAATCATGGATATCGACGACCCGAGAGTGCCGGAATTACTCCGCGCCCATGGCAGACGATTCCGTCCCCCCGCCAAAGTGGTGTTGCATCTGGGAAACGGTGAATATATCCTGGAGACGGCTGGTGGTGAGGTGCTTGATCTTGTGTCTCTTCAATGACTGAATCGTCCATGGAGGCCGAATATCTGGAATGGTTGGGGCGGTGAAAAAAGGAGGCGTGATAGTGATGAGCGAACAGAAAGATGAGGAGGGTGAATATCTGGGCATGCCAAATAGAGCTGATATAAAAGATCAAATATTGCAATTGCTTTCTGGTATTGAACAAGAGTACGGAGTACGTATCCTTTATGCCTGCGAATCCGGGAGCCGTGCATGGGGGTTTGCTTCTCAGGATAGTGATTTCGATGTGCGCTTTATTTATGTCCACCCTCGGGACTGGTATATGGCTATTGATGTGGAACGGAAACGGGATGTGATTGAAATTATGGAGGGAGAGCTTGACTTCAGCGGTTGGGATCTGCGGAAGGCGCTTCATTTGCTGTATAAAGGGAACCCCCCTTTGGTTGAGTGGCTCGGTTCGCCGATTGTTTATTTGGATCGTGACGATTTTGCGGATCGTCTGGGGGGCCTGCTGCCGCACTATTTTTTACCTACAGCAGCCATGTATCACTACCTGCATATGGCCCAAGGAAATTATCGGGAATATTTACGTGGTGAGCGGGTGCGCACGAAAAAATATCTCTATGTGCTACGCCCTTTGCTTGCCATCCGCTGGATTAGAGATACTGGCAGTGTGCCTCCAGTGAAGTTTGTCACGATGGTTAATTCCCTGTTGCCCAAAGGAGAACTGCAACAGGATGTGCATAAGCTGCTGGTGCGCAAAATTGCAGGCCAAGAACTGGATGATGGCCCCCGTATTCCGTCCATCAGCAAATTTATTGAAGCAGAACTGGCCGGATATGAGCGGATGGCGCGCGTGGACATGCCGATGAAGTCAGACATGGAACTACTGAATGTTCTGTTCAGGGACATCTTGACAAAGAGTGATAACAGGTGTGAATGAGGGAAAGCGAGTGAGTGATATAGAAGAAAGGTATGTTTATGCCCATAGCAAGGAAGGTTGTCAGCAAAACGAATGGCAGCAACTTGCCGATCATTTGACTGCCGTTGCGGCCCAGGCAGTCGATTTTTCTCGTGTCTTCGACGCTGGTTCCTGGGGATATTTGGCTGGCCTCTGGCACGACATGGGCAAGTATTGCCCTGAGTTTCAGCGCTATATTCGCCGGGCAGGTGAGGCCAGTGTGGAAGGAAGGGCGGGAACGGTGAATCACTCCACTGCTGGGGCTTTGCTTGCCGTCGAGCGTTTTGGCAAGATCGGTCGCATTCTTGCCTATCTCATCGCCGGGCACCACGCGGGGCTGCCGGACTGGCAGGACGCACACGAACTGCATGCTTCCCCTGCGTCTGGTGCAGATGGAGATGGAGCATCTTGTAACGGCGTAGGCTTGGCAACTTCAATTTACCTCAATGCTCAAAGATGATGGTATGAAACCTTATTTTGCTCATTCAGAAAATTATCATAACGAAAAACATTTTCTTTCAAAACACTTGAAGGAAACTGCCAAGTTTGCTGAACAATTTTCCTGCAAGGAATCATATCGGCCAATTATGAAAGTAGCAGGATTATTGCATGATCTTGGTAAATACCAATTGGCCTTTCAGGATTATCTTGAAAATGGTGGCAGACGAGGCAGCGTCCCTCACGCATCGTGGGGTGCGGGATATGCCCGCATCATTAAACAGCTTGAGGGATCATTTGCCATTGATGGACATCACAAGGGACTACCGGATAAGGCAGCTTGGAAAAGTGGGACCGAGCGATATTTGCGTGGCGAGGAGCCAGAGTTTGATCAAGTTATTAAAGCGTTCCTGAATGATAACGACTTGAAAGATTCTGATTTTACATATCCTGCGGATATGGTGCCCAAGGAGCCGTTTCAGCGAGAAATGTTTATTCGTTATCTATTCAGCGTATTGACAGACAGTGACTGGCTTTCCACCGAAGGGCATTTTAGTCCTGAAAAAATTGAGTTACGAACAGTTGATCCATTGCCGATTGCTCAAATGATAGCCACTCTGGAAGAGGTGTTCACAAGTAAGGCAACCGATGGCGAAATCAACCCCTTACGCAACTCCGCACGCAAGGAGGCAACCGACAAGTCAAGTTTACCTCCAGGATTTTTTTCCTTGGCCTTACCCACCGGTATGGGAAAGACTTTGACCTCTCTTGCGTGGGCATTGCGGCACGCCAAGGAACATCGATTAAAGAGAATCATCATAGTCCTGCCATATATCAGTATCATCGACCAGACCGCCCAGGAGCTGAAAAGGATTTTTGGTGAGGAATGGGTGCTTGAGCATCATTCTTCCTACAATGAAGAGCAAGACGCTAACGAAGTCCTCTCAACGGAACAGAAGAGAAAACAGCTTGCCTGTGAAAATTGGGATTATCCGATTATCGTCACGACAACAGTGCAGTTCTTCGAATCATTGTTCAGTAATAAGCCATCAAAATGTCGTAAAATTCATAATATCGCAGAATCTGTCGTCATCTTTGATGAAGTGCAGTCGCTCCCTAAAGAAATTATCCTCCCGACCTTACAGATGCTAAATGACGCACAGGCTATTATGGGAGCCTCATTCCTTTTCTGCACAGCCACGCAACCAGCCTTTGAGAAAAGACCAGGATTTGACGGTATAAATGTTATTGTGCCGCTGATCAAGGAACCGGGCGTCCTTCACGATCGGACGCGACGAGTCGAGTACTGTTTGCTTGACGATCTTGCTCCGGTGGATGAGGTAAGATTGTCGGCAGTGGTGGCCGACAGGAATGAGGCTTCATTGGTTATTTTCAATACCAAGAAGGCTGCTCTCGACTTTTATGCTTCCATGAAGGACCATTCCCAATGGGCCATCAAATATCATCTGTCAACCGGTATGTGTCCTGCGCATCGTAAAGAGGTGATCAGCCGTATCCGGGCGGATTTAGCGGCCAAGCAAAAAATACTGGTCAGTTCCACTCAACTTATCGAAGCTGGGGTTGATTTTGATTTTCCTGTTTTGTTCCGTGCTATGGCTCCGTTGGAGGCGGTTATTCAGTCTGCCGGGCGCTGCAATCGAGAGGGGCGGTTACCTGGATATGGTAAGGTTTTTCTGTTCAAATTGATGGAGGGCAAGTGGCCAAACACGACTTACGCCGCTTGCGCCGGTTTTGCCGAGGAGTTAATAAAAGCCGATGTCGGCCAGCTCTATAGACCTGATGTCTTCGAAAAATATTACGCCGATGTGTTTTCACTCTATATCGATCAGGCCAGACAGCAGGGAATTAATAATGCCCGCAAGGAGTTTAATTTCGAGACGGTAAATGACAGTTACCGTCTCATTAATAACTCTTCGGAAGGTCTCTTTATTTACAACTACAACGAGGAGAGTCGCCAGTTGCTGCATGCCCTGCAATACAAAGAATTCTTGTCTCGCAGTGACTACCGAAAAATGCAAGCTTACACCGTCCAAGTGTACGAGAATTTTATTTTTCAGAACAAGGAGTTCATCCAGACATCCCCGCACGGATTTAATGTCTGGTATGGTAATTATCATCCTGCTACGGGCATTGCCGTTGCCCCCATGGATGCAGATAAAAGTGTGGTGTGAATAAGGAGGTGCCAATGCTCAGTGATCAAGTGGTGCGAGTCAAGGTGACAGGAGAGTTTGCCTGTTTCACCAGGCCCGATCTGAAGGTGGAAAGAATGTCCTACCCCTGCATGACGCCTTCAGCGGCAAGGGGAATATTGGACTCCATTCTCTGGAAACCAGAGTTTCAGTGGTATGTGAGGCGGATCATTGTCTTGAATCCGGTCAAGTTTTCGACCGTTAAACGCAATGAAATTAAATGCAAACAAAATGTAACGCCGATTGTTGTCGATGAAGTGCTTGATTCCGGGAAACCAAAGAATCGTGTTCAACGAAATAGCGTGGTGTTGCGGGATGTGGCCTACATTATTGAGGCTTCAATTTATATTGAACAGCCTTCTGGCAAAGGAGCCTTTGAAAAATACCTCGGTATGACAGAGGGAAGAGAAGGGATGTTTCCCCGCCGGGTAAAGAAAGGGCAGTGCTGGCGGCGGCCATACCTGGGCACAAGAGAGTTTGCCGCTGAGTTTATGCCCCCGGATGGGAGCGAACAACCCGTGCATGAGACCATCCCCGTCGGCAGCATGTTGTTAGATATTTTCTACGATTCTAAAGGCAAGCCTCAGCCTTTGTTCTTTCACGATGTAGCGATACGTAATGGCATCCTTGATTGCGAAGTCCCGGAGAACATGCAGATGATGCAATCATCGCATTTGCGCCCGCCAATTGATAGTGAGGTGTCAGCCCTGGTTTACGATTTCAATCAACGGGAGGAAGAGGAGGCGGGAGTATGATCAAAGAACTAAGTGAATTGGGGAAGAGGCTGCGCGAGGACAAGGCTGAAGGGGCTTGGGTGCATCTCGCGTTGAAAGAAGAGCCAATTTCGATGGAGTTGGTGATTAACCAGGATGGTGTTTTTCAACAGTTTAATTTTGTAGAGAATAAACTGACTTCGGCTGAAGCCTTAACTTCCAAGAAAGGTAAGGCAAGGCTATTGCTCGATAAGTCAGAAGAGGTTTTGTGCTACGGCGGTGAAACCTCCAATAGGAAACATCAATGGTTTATCGAAAAACTGGCGCAATATGAAAGGTTACCAGAGCTCTCACCTGTTTTTGCATTTTATGCCAATAATACAGATGGCTGCAGCAAAGCGCTGGAGCGGTTTGTGGAGATCTCCAATACAGATGATAAAAAGATAAAGAAAATACTTGCCGGAAATATTGGGTTCAAGATCCAGGCGGAAGGCCTTCGTATTCATGAAAAACCAGAGGTGTTACGGGCAGTCATCGACAGATATGAAGTACTACAGAATGCTAAACTAGAAAATGTGGATAAGAAGTGTTCCGTGTGCGGCAAGGGTGATTATCCGGTTGAGGATATTCCGCATGGGATGATTAAATCTGTCCCTGATGGGCAGCCAAGCGGTTGTGCATTGGTTTCTTATAACGAAAAGGCTTTTGAGTCGTATGGGTTGCAAGGCAACAATAATTCGTCCGTCTGTACCAATTGTGCCAGAACCTATGTGGAAGGGCTGAACTGGTTATTGTCATCCGGCAACGAGATTGAGATTCCTGGAAAAAAAGGAAAGGCAAAGATCAAATTCCGTTATACCAACCGCAGGAATTTTGGTTCCGATACAGCCATGGTCTTCTGGACACGCAACAACCAGTCTCTCGAGGAGATGGACTTGCTTGAGAAGCCAACTGCCGGTGATGTGGCAAGAATGATCGACGCATTGGCCTCTGGGGCAGAGAGAGATAGTCGCTATCTTGAACCGGAGCGCTTTTATTCCTGTACTCTGTCCGGTGCAGCCGCCAGGATTGCGGTGCGGGATTGGATTGAAACCAGCCTTGGCAACTTTCGGCTGTCCATTGCCATCTGGTTCAGAGACATCGCCATTTCGAGGTATGACTCCGACCGGAAGGAAATAGTCACACACTATGCGCCGCTTTATGATTTGGCCCGAAGCTGTCAAAGGAAGAATAGCGATGGCAGTTACGACAAGGATGATACCACAACGGCTCGGGTGGCCAGCAGTTTTTGGAAGGCGGCGTTGCAAAACAGGCCTGTTCCATTGTGGATTTTGACCAAGGCGCTGCAGCGCGCCCGGCTGGATGCATACGGCGTCACCCCGGAACGGGCGGCATTGATCAAGCTTATATTAAATCGGAACAACAAGGGAGGATGTTTTATGATCGTGGAAAACAAGATGGAGGGCGAGAGACCGGTCGCTTATGTCTGTGGCCAGATCTTTGCCAAGCTGGAGAGCATCCAATACGCGGCACTTGGCGACAGGAATGCGGGGATACGGGAAAAGTATTTTACCTACACCATGACCTCACCTGCCGCCGCTTTTGGCCGTTTATTCAACCTGCACTCAAAGCATTTTACGAAGTTGAAAAGTGAGAAACCAGGGCTTGCGGTAACCTTGGATAAGGAACTTCAAGCACTGTGCAAAGATGTTGACATTCATAGCTTTCCTTCACTCTTCCAATTGGAGGAGCAGGGGCAGTTTGCTATCGGATACTACCATCAAAAACAGGCGCAGTTTGCTACAGCAAAATAATGAAAAAAGGAGACAAGCAATGAACGAAGCAATCAAGAACCGGTACGATTTCGTTTTCTTCTTCGATGTGAAGGATGGAAATCCCAATGGCGATCCAGATCAGGTGAATCTGCCAAGGGCTGATGCCGAAGACCAAAAAGGCTTGGTCACGGATGTCTGCATTAAAAGGAAAGTTAGGAACTATGTGATGCTGGAAAAGGAATTAAAAGAGCCATTCGATATTTTTATCCGACAAGAACAGGTGTTGAACAGGATTATTGATGCTGCTGCCGGGGAGACAATACGCAACCGTCAAGAAGATTTAGCGGCAAAATATTTTGATATCAGGACATTTGGGGCTGTTCTGTCAACGGGCGAAAAAGGGGCAGGAACCATCCGAGGACCGGTGCAATTTACATTCTCCCGTTCTGAAGATCGCATATTTCAGGCGGAGCATTCTGTAACCCGTTGCGCGGTAACTACAGTAGAAGATGCGAAAAAACAGGAAAGTAGAGAATTTGCCTCAACATTTGGAAGAAAGTACACAGTTCCCTATGCCCTCTACCGGATGCATGGTTTTGTGTCGGCCGTGGATGCTGCAAAAACAAAATTTTCTGAGGATGACCTTAAGCTGCTCTGGAAATCTTTGATAAATGCCTTTGAACATGATCGAGCGGCTGCAAGGGGAGAAATGAACCCAAGAAAACTGGTCATCTTCAAGCATAATAGTCACCTTGGCAATGAACTGTCAGGGCGGTTATTTGAGAGAGTTACAGTGAAGAAAAACTCTGAATTGCCACGGTGTGTGGATCATTATCAGATTGATGTAGAGCGGGAAAATATCCCTTCTGGCATCGAAATCAAAGTATGGCCTGAAGAATCGGTTTACTGATCAAAAAAACAAGCATGGAAAACAAACTTGTAGTCTTCAAGAGCAAGGAAATCCGCCGGACGCTCCACAACAACGAGTGGTGGTTTTCAGTCGTTGATGTGGTGGCGGCCTTGACCGATAGCGACAAGCCCCGTGATTACTGGTATCGCATGAAGAAGCGTGAGTTGGAGGCAACCCAGTTTGAGTTGTCGACACTTTGTCGACAACTCAAACTGGAATCCACTGACGGTAAAAAATATCAGACGGAAATGGCCAACACCGAGGGTCTTTTCCGTATCATCCAGTCCATCCCCTCGCCCAAGGCGGAGCCGTTCAAGCGCTGGCTGGCCAAGGTTGGCTATGAGCGAGTGCAGGAGATAGAAGATCCGGAACTTGCTACCAGGCGGACCAAGGCGCTCTATCGGGCTAAGGGCTATTCCGAGGCCTGGATTGAAAAGCGGATGCGCGGCATTGCTGTCCGGGCCGAGTTGACGGACGAATGGAAAAAGCGTGGAGTGAACGGCGAGCCGGAGTACGCTATTCTAACCTCGGAAATATCCAAGGCCGCTTTTGGGGTGACACCCGCCGAGTACAAACAGTTGAAGGGACTGGAGAGGGAAAACCTGCGCGATCACATGAACGATCTGGAGTTGATCTTCTCCATGCTGGGTGAGGCGGCCACCACTGAGATAGCCCGGAAGCAGGATATCCAAGGTTTTGGAGAGAATAAGGTCGCGGCCCGAAAGGGTGGACGGATTGCCGGAGAGGCGCGGGAAAAGCTGGAGAATGAAACGGGCGAAAAGGTGGTGTCACCGGAGAACTACCTGAGCGAGCCGGAAAGCCGCAAGCGGTTAACGGCAAAAAAATCCCGAAAGAATAATGACTGATGATGTTTGCCGAAGACGATCTCCTTCCTCTTTCTGCGCTTCAGCATCTGCTGTTCTGTGAGCGGCAGTGCGCCTTGATCCACATAGAGCAGGTGTGGACGGAAAATCTTTTTACCGCCGAGGGACGCATTATGCACGAGCAAGTGGATAGCGGCAAGCATCAGAGCAGAAACGATGTCCGAATTGAAACCGCGTTGTCCTTGCGTTCCCTGCGCCTTGGCCTGTCCGGGAAGGCGGATGTGGTGGAGTTTCATCGAGACGATCAGGGAAGTTGGCGACCATATCCGGTGGAGTACAAGCGGGGCAAACCGAAAGCTGCCAATTGGGATCAGGTCCAGCTCTGCGCCCAGGCCCTTTGCCTTGAAGAGATGCTTCATTGCCGGGTTCCGGAAGGGGCGCTTTTTTACGGGCAAAACCGTCGTCGGCAGTTGGTCTGTTTTGATGAAAAGTTGCGCCAGGAAACCGAAGAGGCGGCAGTTCGGCTGCATCAGCTTGTCCGTTCCGGTATAACCCCGTCTGCACGGTATGAGAAGAAATGCGAGAGCTGTTCGCTTCTGCAAATCTGCTTGCCCAAGGTTGCGGGGCAGGGAAAGTGTGTGAGCCGGTATCTTGCGAGGGTGCTGGTTGACGGAGACAAATTATGACAAAATCGAAAAAAAACAAAGAGATGATGCGGAAGAACTTGTTGGTCCGGCTGATTGTTAATCGTGCTTACATAAACGGCTGATAGGAACTGTTTCATGAAAAAACTCCTCAATACTCTTTATGTGACCACTCAAGGCGCATACCTGTCCAGGGAAGGCGAAACGGTGCTGGTGAGGGTGGAAAAAGAGACAAAACTGCATCTGCCAATACACACCTTGTCCGGCATCGTCTGTTTTGGCCAGGTTTCATGCAGTCCTTTTTTGTTGGGGCTTTGTGCGGAAAGAGGTGTGGGGGTCAGTTTTTTCACCGAATACGGCAGATTCATGGCCCGGGTTCAGGGCGCTGTTTCCGGTAATGTCCTGCTGCGGCGTCAACAATACCGTTGGGCCGATGATGAGGCCAAGTCGATTGATTTAGCCCGCTCTTTCCTGATTGGAAAAATCTCCAATCACCGGACGGTGCTTTTACGGGCCACTCGGGATCATGCCGGTAAGCCGGGAATAGACACCCTGGAAAAGGCGGCTGGTCGGCTTCGTTACTCGCTGGATCAACTCTTGTCGGTTCATAATTCTCTTGAGATGCTGCGCGGTATCGAGGGGGAGGCTGCGGCAACGTATTTCGGTGTGTTTGATCATTTGATTACGGCGCGGAAGGAGGATTTTCAGTTTCAGGGGCGTAATCGTCGTCCGCCCCTTGATGCGGTAAATTGCCTGTTGTCGTTTCTTTATAGCATTCTCATGCACGATGTGCGGGGGGCGCTGGAGTCGGTGGGGCTTGATCCTTCCGTGGGATTTCTTCATCGTGATCGTCCGGGCCGGGCCAGTCTTGCCCTGGATTTAATGGAGGAGTTTCGTCCTTTTCTTGCCGACAGGTTGGCGTTATCCCTGATTAACCTGGGCGTGGTGAAGAAATCGGGGTTCCGGTATGGTGAAACCGGAGGCGTGGTCATGGATGATGATACCCGGAAGGCGCTGTTGGTGGCGTATCAAAAACGGAAACAAGAGGAAGTCAATCATCTGTTTTTGGATGAGAAGGTGGAGCTTGGTCTGTTGCCGTTTGCCCAGGCATTACTGCTGGCGCGGCATGTGCGGGGTGATCTTGATGGGTATCCGCCCTTTATCTGGAGATGAGGTGCCTGGATGTTTGTTCTGGTAAGTTATGATGTAGCTACTTCGGAACCCGGTGGCCAGAGACGGTTGCGGCGGGTGGCAAAGCTGTGCAAAAATTTTGGGCAGCGGGTCCAGTTTTCGGTTTTTGAGTGCATTGTAGATCCAGCTCAATGGACAGATTTTCGACAACGATTACTCGATGAAGTCAATCAAGAGGAAGACAGTCTGCGTTTTTATTTTCTCGGTTCCAATTGGCGACATCGGGTAGAGCATGTGGGAGCGAAGCCGGGGATTGATCAAGAAGGGCCTTTAATCCTTTAAGGATAATTGCGAACCCCAAGTGAGCAGGAAATCCTGGGTGGGTTCGCATTGTAGTTAATTGTTTGATTAAGTTCAGAAGAGCAGCAATCAGATTGTTGCGAAACAGGAAAAGTGAGTATGTCGGTGGGAGGTTCGCAAAAAGCCGATGTCTAATCCCTTGATAGTAAGGGATTGCGAAGGAATAGTCGCCCCCCGCGCGGGGGGCGTGGATTGAAACTTGGAAAATAGTTCAAAATTCCTTTCTCCCCGCTGTCGCCCCCCGCGCGGGGGGCGTGGATTGAAACGGGTATCCAGATAGGAAAAGGGCAAATTGTTTGGTCGCCCCCCGCGCGGGGGGCGTGGATTGAAACAACAAAAGGAGATTAAAATGAACCCTGCCGACGTGTCGCCCCCCGCGCGGGGGGCGTGGATTGAAACAGAATTAAGAAAGCCGAAGAAAACATTGAAAAATGTCGCCCCCCGCGCGGGGGGCGTGGATTGAAACCCGTAAAATCAATCAGTTCGGCGGTCTGATCTCGTCGCCCCCCGCGCGGGGGGCGTGGATTGAAACGCCACTTCCCGTATGCAAAATATATCCAGTTGGAGTCGCCCCCCGCGCGGGGGGCGTGGATTGAAACCTTACGCTCTCCGCTCAGGTGATGTGTTTCTCTAGTCGCCCCCCGCGCGGGGGGCGTGGATTGAAACACATTGACAACCATCTGGGAAAATCGATCATTGAAGTCGCCCCCCGCGCGGGGGGCGTGGATTGAAACCTTTCTCCCCGCTGTTTCCGCTGTACGGAAAAAGGGTCGCCCCCCGCGCGGGGGGCGTGGATTGAAACCACGCTGTGAGATAGGCGAAACCAGGAATGCTAGTGTCGCCCCCCGCGCGGGGGGCGTGGATTGAAACGTCATGCTGCTGATGTTTGCCGGGTTTATCTGGGCGTCGCCCCCCGCGCGGGGGGCGTGGATTGAAACCCATCCGCCATCGCTTTCTTAAAGAGCCCGCCTAGTCGCCCCCCGCGCGGGGGGCGTGGATTGAAACCCGCTACTGTCCGTTTCGTCTCCATAGAGCCCTTGGTCGCCCCCCGCGCGGGGGGCGTGGATTGAAACATCAAACTGTTGTTCGGCGTTTGATGTGTACGCGTGTCGCCCCCCGCGCGGGGGGCGTGGATTGAAAC
>JACDZJ010000332.1_pt1 | contig 15285 bp, 10 predicted proteins | sample 7365721 | NCBI WGS metagenome assembly JACDZJ01 (sample SAMN15143480, study PRJNA637477) | pond metagenome | biome: freshwater wetland ecosystem [ENVO:00000243]; feature: pond [ENVO:00000033]; material: pond water [ENVO:00002228]; isolation source: pond water containing pink berries ... | reverse complement strand
CTTGTGTTAGCTATAAAAATGAATTTTAGGTACAACACCCGATACTCATTAAAAAAAATAATAATTCTAAATAATACTTAACAATAAAATATCTCAAATATAATTGAAAAGCGCTAATCAAATAAGTCAGGAACGCGATTTTAAATAAAAATTTATATTAATAAGTTATATACTTTTCGTGTTAGAATTTAAACCTGTTTTATCGAAAATAATTATAACAATTCATCGTCAATTTCTGCCTCTAAATGTTTACTTTCGTCTGGTTCAGCATGAATATATACTTCGCTTCGGGCTACTCGGGCTTGAATCCCTGATTCAATCTTGTCGCACACTTCATGCACTTCGCGCAAGCTTAAATCAGGATTAAAATGCACATTAAATTTTATAAATGTATCAGCACCGGCTGTACGGGCTTTTAAACCATGATATTTCAATACATCTGGGAATTCTTTTAGTATTTCACGTACAATCTTCGTTGTATTTGCCGGTGATTTGTCTAATAATACGTCAATAGCCTTACGACCTAATTGATATGAAACAATTAAAATAATTAATGCAACAATTAATGCAGCTACAGAATCGGCATAAAAGAAAATTGAAATATGAGTCCACTCATAAATTTTAACGCAGACTAAGCCCAATAATACCACTGCAGAGCTCCAGATATCGGTAGAAAAGTGTAATGCATCAGCTTCAAGTGCCTGACTGTTATGCTTCTTGGCAACAGTATATAATTTTTTAGAACGCCAGGCATCAATCACAATTGAGGAAATGACAACAATAAAACTAAAGATGGTTTGAATAGTATTCAATTCCAACCCTTTGCCCGATATGATTCTATCTGTTGCTTCGTAAATTATCCAAACACAAGTTACAAGTAACAGAATTGTTTCAATTAATGCAGATAGATTTTCTACCTTTCCATGACCATAATTATGTTCTTTATCGGCTGGTTTGTCCGATATTATGACTGATAAAAAGGTAATAATGGCTGCAATCAAATCGAGTGCCGAATGCAATGCTTCGGATAATATACCCAAACTGGTAGTCAAAATACCAATTATTAACTTTGAACCTGTTAGAAATATTGCCGCAAAAAATGAAATCAAAGCAACACTCTTTTTTTCTTGTATCATCTGGAATTTATATTTGTGAAAATTACTATTTTATTGGTCAAAAGTACATAAACTATTCATATTGATATCAATCGTTCTTTGATAATTTTTGGTTATTACTTTATTTAGAATGAAACAAATTAGATGTTTATTTACTGAATTTGCGTAAATCTAATTTTGAGTATAAAAAAATTATGATAGAAATCGTTTTGTTAATTGAATAAATTGTTCATTAAATTAGTTAAATAAATTACTTGCAAAATAATTAGAAATAAATAAATTATGGCTACATTTGCATTTTTAATTTACTATTCAACAAAGAATAATGCCTTTATTTCAAACTTCAGTAGTCAATAAATACTTGAATACGCAGGAAAAGCAGGTTTTACAAAAGGCTTTTTCGGTGTTTAAAGCACATTTTCAAAATGTTGCCATTCAGCAAAATATTCGAATTAGTAAGGAAGAACAGTATCAGGGTGAGTTTCTAATCGATTTGTTTGTAAATGTTCTTGGTTATACCAAAAGTCCATCTCCCAACTTTAATCTTACCACCGAATATAAAAACGTAAAGGACAGCAAAAAAGCAGATGGTGCTATAGTAATTCGCAACTCAGTAAAAGCGGTTATTGAGCTGAAAGGTTGTAATACAACTGATTTGGGTAATGTGGAAGCACAAGCATTTGGTTATAAAAACAATCAACCTGAATGTGTTTATGTTATTACTTCTAATTTCGAAAAGCTGAGGTTTTATATCGAAAATGCTACCGAATTCATTGAATTTAATCTATTTACACTTTCCGAGAGTGAGTTTGAATTACTCTATCTTTGCCTGGCTTATAGAAATATTGAACAAGGGATTCCAAAAAAAATTAAGGATGAATCGGTAAGTAAGGAAGATGAAATTACCAAAAAATTATATCGCGATTATTCTTTATTTAAACGTGAACTGCACAGTGATTTAGTTACTAAAAATCCTGATTTGGATACTCTTTTGTTATTTAAAAAAATCGCAAAAGTTACTATCTCGATTTTTGTTTTTGTTTTTTGCCGAAGATAGGCAACTATTGCCACCTAACTCTGTTCGATTAATTTTGAATGATTGGAGAGACTTGCAGGATAGAGATGTTGAGATTCCCTTATACGACCGTTTCAAAAAATACTTTGATTATCTTAACACCGGATACAAAGGTAAACGATATGATGTTTTTGCCTATAACGGAGGTTTATTTAAGTCGGATGAAATTCTCGATAATGTAATAATTGATGATGAACTGCTTTATAAACATACTTTAAAACTTTCTGATTACGACTTTGCCAGCGAAGTGGATGTGAATATTCTTGGACATATTTTCGAGAATTCGCTCAACGAATTGGATGAGTTAAAAGCCCAACTAGCAGGAGAAGAAATTGACAAGACAAAAACCCGACGCAAGAAAGATGGCGTGTTTTACACCCCAAAATACATTACCAAATACATAGTTGACAATACAGTAGGTAAACTTTGTAACGACAAAAAAAATGAACTTCAAATTAATGAAGAGGAATTTATAACAGATAAAAAACGCCAAAATAAATCAAAACTTGCTTTGGCTGAAAAGCTTTCTGTTTACCGTGATTGGTTGTTGCAAATCACAATTTGCGATCCTGCTTGCGGTTCTGGAGCATTTTTGAATCAAGCTTTGAACTTTTTGATTGCTGAACATCGATATATTGATGAATTGCAGGCAAAACTTTTTGGCGATGCTCTGATTATGAGCGATATTGAAAAAACAATACTTGAAAACAATCTCTTTGGTGTTGATCTCAACGAAGAATGTGTAGAAATTGCAAAACTTTCGCTTTGGTTACGTACCGCACAACCAAATAGAAAACTCAACGACCTCAGCAACAATATTAAGTGTGGAAACTCACTTATTGACGATCCAGAAGTGGCTGGCGAAAAAGCGTTTAATTGGGAAAGAGAATTTCCGCAGGTGTTTGGGAAAAGTAGCGTTGAACAAGAAATATTTAATGTACCCACGCCCGAAACCCCCGATTATTTAAAACTCATAAAAGAAATTTCGCTGGAAGCTAAAACCAAAGCAGAACAAGCCAATGAACTATCAAAACAGGCTGCCGAAATGAGTCAAAAGGCGTTTGAATATGCCGAAAAATTAGATGCCGTTTCTGATCCGCAAACCGGCTATGGTAAGCCGCAAACAGGTTTTGATGTGGTGATCGGAAATCCGCCATATGGTGCAAAATTAGATAATGAGATTGATGAAAGTAGTAATGAGACTTATTTACTTTTTTACAAGAAAGCTATTGAATTGATAAAAGTAAATGGAATTTTATCATTTATAACACCTGATAGTTGGCTAATAAATAATAATGCAAAATTTATAAGAAAATTATTTAGACTTAATGGCTCAATAATTTCCATTAAAGATACTTATAAAGTTTTTGATGATGCTCCCGATGTATGGTGTAATATACCTGTTTTTATTAAAGGAAAAATTCAAAAAGATGTTGAAATATCAAGAGAGAAACCTTATGATTCTCCAATCTTTCAATTTACTTTGTCAGAGAAAAGATTTAAAAAGTATATTGATAATGAATGGTTTGTATACATCAATGAAAGTTTCAATCAAATTTTCACAAAAATGTCAAATAATCAGTTATTGAGTGACTTTTGTCTTGTTAAAAGAGGATTTAGTCCTACCCCAAACAATCTCAATACTACAAACTTTAAACAAAGACGTCAATTAGTAGGAGGAGAAGATTTTGGAAGATATACTTATAAAATCAAACCGAAATATCTTAAAGATGAATACGAAAAAAGTAAAGCTTCAATCGAATACGTTTTAAATAAAGATTTTATAGGAATACAGCGTATTCGGACAAATAGTTTAGAATTAAAAAGCAGATGGTTAGTTTGTAATATTTTCAACGAAAAACAATTAATACCTAACGATAGTATTGGTTTTTTAATTGATTTTAAACTGATTAAACCAAAATATATTTTAGCACTTTTGAACTCAAATTTATTGAATATATTTTATAAGTTTCAATATACGGATAAAAATGTTAAACCGATATATTTAAGTAAATTACCAATTCCAAATATTCCATTTTCAGGCCAGCAACCCTTTATCGACAAAGCTGATATGATGCTTTCGTTAAATAAAGAATTGCAAGCGATTTCGGGCAAATTTCAGCGCAGCATTCAGCGTAAATTTGAAATTGAAGATTTACCCACAAAACTACAGAACTGGTATTTAATCTCTTACGCCAAATTTATTAAGGAACTGACGAAAAAGAAAATAAAACTATCACTGACTGATGAAGCTGAATGGGAAACTTATTTTATTCAAGAAACAAGTAAAGCACTTACAATCAAGACTCAAATTGAAAGTGTCGACAAGGAAATTGACCGCATGGTGTACACACTTTATGGTTTGACCGATGATGAAATTAGTATAGTTGAAAACTAAAAAAATGGAGTTGTTCAAAAATAAAACTTGTACAACTCCATTTTTTATATCAAAATCTAATATTTATCCTTTTGCAGGCTCAATTCCAAATGTAAAGCCACCTTTTACTCGGTCAATTAATTCAGGCAGAATATCCTGATATTCACCCACGATACCGAAATCGGCAAAATGAAAAATGGATGCTTTTGGATTATGATCGATAGCAATGATTTTTTCCGATTCTTTCATGCCGGCAATGTGCTGAATTGCTCCCGAAATGCCAACTGCCACATAAACTTTAGGTCGAATGGTTTTTCCGGTTTGTCCAACCTGATGCGCATAAACAGCCACACCTTCGTCAACCACCACACGACTACATGCCCATTCGGCATTAACACCGTTGGCTTTAATGGCATCCACCAGTTTCTTAACCAATTCCAGGTTATCGCTTGTGGCACCTCTTCCGCCCGAAACAATTACATCGGCTTCAAACAGGTTTTGTAAACCGCCTTCTCCACGAACTGTTTTTAATATTTCAACTTTAAAATCATCTTCAATAAGTTTGGGTTTAAATGTCGACAAAACTCCGGTTCGACCTTCCACTTTGGCTGGAACTTCGAAAGTACCTGCACGGGCTGTTGAAATTTGCGGATAAACAAAACCAAGGATAGTTGCCAGTTTACTCTCGCCATAAGTAGGACGGCGGGAGTGAAGGATGGGTTTATTAATGACTTTATCTTTTCTGTTAATATATTCGCCAATTTCCAATCCTGTACAATCCGCCGTAACTCCGCTACCGGTTTTCACTCCAATACGGGGAGCAAGTTCTCGTCCAGACGTAGTAGCTGCAAAAAGTGCAATTTCAGGTTTACGTTCTTTTATTACCTGAGCAAAAATTGAAGAGAAAGGAAGTACCAAATATTCTTCCAACTTTTCATCATCAACCACTATCACTTCGTCCGAACCATGTTCAAAAAGTGTTGAAGCCAACGATTTCACATTTTTTCCAATCAGGAGTGTCATTATTTTAGTATCATTTCCTAACTGATCGGCCAAATGGCGTGCCGGAGTTAGCAATTCGATTGAAGGACGCGCAATTTTACCATTGGTGACTTCTGCCCAGGTAATAATTCCTTTTGCACCATTTCTGTTGTCAAAATATGGAAATTCAGGTTTTTCTACAGCTTTCTTTTCTACCTTTTCCTTTTTTTCGAGAACATTTGCTCCTTTTTTGAAATTTGAAATCATATTGTCAACCAGTGAAGATTCATTATGACCTTGAGACATAATGATTGGTGCTCTTTCGCTCACAATGTTTACCACATTGGCTACAATTGTTGGTGAACCGCTAAGTCCAATTTTTTCGGTTCCAAGTCCAATATCATCAATTCCAAATACTGTAATTTTACTATTTCTCGCTTTAATTGCGCCAATCAATGAAGGTTTACGTGGTGGAATTCCGGTTGGTGTAAGTGAAATAGCACATGGCATAGGCAATTTCATCATCTGATAACCACCTTCAATAATTCGCTTAGCAATGGTATTTCCTTCACCATCATCTTTTACACTTTCAACAAAAGTAGCCTGTGGAATTCCTAAATTTTCGGCAACTTGCGAAGGCACGTGTGCAGTATCACCATCGCTGGTTTGCCGACCGGCAAGAATTATAAAAGGTTCTTTTGCATCTTTTGTAAAACCTAAATGTTTTAGCATGGTGGAAATAGCCAAACCTGTGGCATAGGTATCACTTCCACCTAATTTTCTGTCCGAAAGTAAATAAGCTTCATCATAACCCATCGAAATAGCTGTTCGTAAAGCAACTTCGAAAGATGGAGGTCCCATGGAGCAAACCACCATTTTTGCATCAGGATATTGTTTTTTGAGTTGTAATCCGGCTTCAAGTCCAAACTGACAATCGATATTAATAATTGATTTTGCTTTTGTTCTATCCATTAATCCATCATCACCCATGCGCATTTCTGTTGGGAGTGGAACTTGTTTTATTAAACTTATAATTGTAAGAGCCATTTCTTTAAAATTAGTTTGAAAGTTTGAAAGTTTGAAAGTTCATAAAATTACTTCTTATAGTCCCCCTTGGGGGATTTAGTGGGCTTTACATGTTTTGAAATTCCGGACCATTTCCGCCATTTGGAACACTCCAGGTAATTCCATCTCCAGGTGTTTTGATATCACAGGTCTTACAATGCATACAATTCTCGGCATGAATTCGTAATTCCTGATGTCCGTTTTTGTCGGTATGTAGTTCGTAAACCTCCGAAGAGCAAAAGAACTGACAAGGAGCCCCATATTGTCTGATATTAATTGCTGCAAACGATTCTGGATTATTTATTTTTACATGTGGAACTTGTTGTTCATCATGGTTCACTCCGGAGAAATACACATCAGTAACTTTATCAAAAGTTAGTATTTTATCAAATTCCAATTTATTCTTAAATCTTTCTTTAAAGGGTTTTCCTTTGAATTCTTTTAAAGTTTTGGTTGTTTGACTATCGGGATGAGCTTTTAGTTTACCAAAAAATCCGACACCACCGGTTATTAATAACGTTCCAAAGTTAATTCCACCAATGATTAAGCCTTTTGCAAAACCCTGTCTGAAATTCCGAACTGGATACAAATCTTTATAAATCAAACTGTCTTTGATGGAAGCTTCATATTCACCAAGAATTTTTTCAGAAAAATCATTTTTACTTAAAGCTATTGCTGCAGTTTTAGCAGCCAACATACCGGAAGTAATTGCCAAATGAACGCCTTTCAATGCAGGCATTGAAACAAAACCGGCACTGTCGCCAACTATTAGTGCATTGTCGGTACATAGTTTAGGAATTGAATAATAACCACCCTCTGGAAGCGTTTTTGCTCCATATTCAACCAACTTGCCACCTTTTAATTTACTGGCAATAAATGTATTTGTTTTCCATGCTTGAAATGCATCATGTGCATCGAATGTAGGATCTTCATAATCCAGACCAACTACCAAACCTACTGCTACTTTATTGTCATTTAATCCATAAACAAAACCACCACCAAACTCTTTCAAGTTTAACGGATAGCCCATGGTATGATAAACTTCGCCCGCTTTAATGTTACCTTCGGGTACTGTCCACAATTCTTTAACGCCCAATGAGTAGACCTGACAGTTTTTATCTTTTTCTAAATCAAATTTCTGAATGAGTTGTTTCGCCAAACTACCACGTGTACCTTCCGCAAAAATAGTGAGTTTTGCTTCTATGCTTGTTCCAGCCTGAAAATTTTCCATTTGTTTTCCATGGTGGTCAATTCCTGTATCTTTCGTTTTTGCACCAATTACTTTTCCATTTTTATACAGAATTTCATCTACAGAAAAACCGGTATAAATTTCAACCCCTTTTTCTTCGGCTTTTTTTGCCAGATAACGACAAACTTGTCCCAACGAAGCTGTATAATTACCTTTATTACTCATGTAAGGCACATGAAATGGCAATTTTAACGAACCGTTTTCACTCAGCAAAACAGTAGCTTCGGTTGTTACTTGTGCATTGAAAGGAATTTCATTGAAATCAACATTGGGTAATAAACGCTTAAAAACAGCTGTTTTAATAATTGCACCCGACAAAATATGACTACCTATAGAACTTCCTTTTTCGATAAGTAAAATTCTATGATTCAGCCCTTTTTGTTTTAAGGTATCAGCTAAATGAATGGAAGTAGCTAACCCTGAAGGTCCACCTCCGATAATTAAAATATCCGTTGAAACGGTATCAACATTATTCATTATGTTTTTACATTTAAGATGTGTAACTACATTCTAATTTTATTGTTCGAAGTAATAAATTAAATCTCGATTTTCGAAAATAAGGGATTTATTCTTAAAATTGTTAGATTTGGACTCGCAAAAAAAATGTAAATCCAATCTAAATTATTGAAATTCAATATGTTTATTTTAAATTAAATAGCATCCAAATCAATCTTAAATCATAAAGTATATTTTATCGAAAAATACAAAATAGAAAAATTATATATTAGTCCAATTTGAATGCAAATGTAATCATTTTAATTGGTCGACCAATCTTGAAATCATACTATTAGTATTAAATAATATTAAATTTTAAGTATTAGGAAATAAGTTGAAATAAAATATGTTTTAAAAATTGACAAATTAGATAAGAAAACACAAATTTATTTGATAAATTTCAATTCTACTCTTCTATTTCTGGATCTTCCTATTTCATTTTTATTTGTTGCTACAGGATTATTTTCACCAAATCCACTGGTTATTAATTTTCCGGATTCACAACCCTCGATTACCAGAAAATCTTTAACCGTTTGTGCGCGTTTTTCCGACAATATTTGATTCATATCCACTTCGCCTATATAATCGGTGTGACCCATAATTTTAACTTTAAATCCACTTTTTTTGATAATTGATGCAACCCTTTTTAATTCGGGAATGGAAAAATGGTGTAAATTGTATTTTGAAAATGGAAAGAAAATATTATTCAAAGGAACAATCATGCCTTCATCCACAATCTGATTGAATTTGAGTGCTTTCAGATCATCGTTAATCATTATTATTTCGTCATTGTGCTGTAAATCAACACTGTTAGAAACAGGGAAATATTCATCTTTATCAACATAATATCCATAAATTTTACCCGAGGGCAGCACTATAAAAAAACTACCATCCTTGGGATTGCTTTTCGATTGTCCTATAATTTTTCCGGTTTCAAGATCTTCCACTCTGATTTTTGCCGACACTGGCTTGTTGTTTTTATCAACTAATTTACCTGATGCCGTACTCGTTTTATCGGGTCGTAAATCTTGAGGAAGATTTATCCAATAAATATCTTTGTTATAATTTGCGGAATTAACATTGAAAATTTCTTTTATTGAGCCCTCGAATGAACTGGTCAATTCTTCAAAATTATTGGTAGGATGGAACTTACCTTTCGAAAAACTCGAAATTTGTTTTAAATCGTTGTATGCAATGCTATTTTCCGGAACATCGTAAGCAATTGATTGTGTTTTATAAACTTCACCCTTTTCGGTGAGTATTTTCAATACATCATTTAAAACTGTGCAACTTGTTGCATTTCCATCAGTCATTAAAGTAATGGTTTTATATTTACTTATAGGGCTGGAATTTTTTTTCATATAATCACAAGCTATTAAATATGCTTCATACATGGGAGTATCGTCCAAAACTCCCAGTTTTTCGGTGAAAACCTTCAGTGAATCTGTGTTTTTCGAAAATGGAAAAACATTGATAATGGGATGGATACAATCACCGGCAAAAGTCAGAATTGCCACTTCGGTGTTATTTTGAATAGCTTTTTTACCAACAGTCAAGGTCGCTTTTTTCAAAGCTTCTAGTTTAATTCCACTCATACTTCCCGATACATCGAGCAAAAACAGCGCACTATTTTCGAAATATGTTATTTTTTCGTACGAAAAAAAAGCCTTATCGCCCGAAGTTGTAATTTTATAATCGGCATCCGATTCGTTGGTGTTAATTTCAGTTCCCAGGTTAACCGGTTCACTCCAGCAATTCCAGCAAGAATCGGCAAGGCGTGTAGATTTATAAATATCCATTTTGCCTAATCCACCATGACCATCGGAGCTAAAATAAAGAGTTTTCATATCGGGATGCAGAAAAGGCATACGATCGCAGTAACGTGTATTTATAGTGTTGCCTAAATTTATTGGTTCGCCCCATTCATCCTTGTCGTTCATCAACGAAATGTATATATCGGATGGATATAAAATGTCGCCATGATAATTTTGACGATGTTGAAACAAATTTTCACCACCAATTTTAGATGAAGCAAAAATTAATCCCCTGCCGTTACTGGTTATCATTGCGTCAGCCTGCCAATTTCCAGCATTGATTTGCCTTGGAAATTCTATGGCTTTTGACCAACCGGAGATGGTTCTTTCGGCGTAATTAAGTATTCCAGACTTGAAAATCAACAACATACTACCATCCGACGAAATACTTAATGGTGAATCATTTGTTTCGGATGAAGACAGGTTTGTTAGCAATTTTCCTGCATCCCAGTTGCCATTTACCTTTTTTGAAACAAAAATATCTTCACCTCCAATATTGTCTATTCTGTCGCGTCCACAAAAATACATGAGTTTTTCATCGGCGGTTAATACAGGTAAATATTCTCCACCAACAGCTGTATTAATCAGATTACCGGCTGAATATATTTTTGTTAATTTATCCACTTTTTTACTTAAAAGAACTTGTAAATCAGTTATTTTTTTATTGTTTTTTCCAAAAAATGAACTGTATATTTTTGTTTTTTCTAAAGCCGCTCTCCATTCTTTTTTATTAATATTATTGGCAATTAAACGTTGTAAAGCAACAAATGCTTTTTCGGATGGAGCTGCTAGCTTTATATACCTGTCATATTTTTCAAAATCTTTTAAATTATAGGGATTTTCAAGATTGAGTTCATCACCAAGTATTACTAACTTGTAATCTTGCATTTTTATATCTTTGAAAATTGGTAAATCGAAATTTTTATAAAAAAGGTCGAGGGTTTGTTTTTCACCATCATTGGTAAACACATCGTGAAATACCATTAAAGCTTTCGATCTTTTATTCTCTCTGAAATTATCAACACAATAGGTTAAAATTTTTAAATCATCATTTCTTTTACCAATAGATAAAATACTGTCTTCGGCAGCCGATTTCAAAGACTCATTATCTGAATTTATAATTAAATTGCGGTAACTATTCCAATCGCCAATAATCGTATTTTCAAAAAAAAATCTTTCATTGGCTTTTATTTTCTCAAGTTCCTGTTTTTCAGCACTAAGCAATTTCACAGTCATGCTTTCGGGTACTTTGGTTTGTTGTGCAAAAAAACCGAAGTCACAGAATACAAACAAAAGCAAACATGTTAAAATCCTTTTCATACAGAATTGAAAATTTCAAAATACGATTAGATTGTAAAAGTAAGACTTTTTTTGAGAAATAGAAACCTGACTGGAGAAAATTACTTTATTGCCCATTAGCTTATTTTCCTTACCTTTGCACAAAATCCTACTCCGTTAGGTTTTTAGTTACAAGTTGTGAGTGAACATCGGTTAGGTATTTATTACATATGTCATTTGAAAAATTAGATCTTATAGAGCCGATCTTAAACGCTCTCAAAACAGAAGGTTACACCATCCCAACACCCATTCAGGCAATATCAATTCCAATAATTCTTAAAGGTCGCGATTTATTAGGCTGTGCTCAAACAGGAACCGGAAAAACGGCTGCATTTGCTCTTCCCATTTTACAACAATTGTATCTTGCCAAAGGAAATGATCGCGCTCCACGAAAAATTAAAGCTTTAATTGTTACCCCAACGCGTGAACTTGCCATACAAATTGGTGAAAGTTTTACGAGTTATGGTTGTAATACCGGTTTGCGTCATACAGTCGTGTTTGGTGGCGTGCCTCAAAATCAACAGGTTCACCCACTAAAAATGGGCGTGGATATTTTAGTGGCAACTCCCGGACGATTACTCGATTTAATTAATCAGGGTTATGTAAAACTGGGTGATTTGAGCATTTTTGTTTTGGACGAAGCTGATCGAATGCTCGATATGGGTTTTATTCACGATCTTCGGAAATTGATTAAACTGATTCCAACCAAGCGACAATCACTTTTCTTTTCGGCTACCATGCCCGAAAGTATTCGCGTGTTGGCAAGTACCATTCTTACCAATCCCGAGGAAGTAGAAGTGACTCCGGCATCGACTACAGCCGAAACTGTTGACCAGGAAATGTATTTTGTGGATGCAGAAAACAAGAAAGATTTATTGATTCATGTACTTCAGGATAAGTCGATTGCCACTGTATTGGTATTTACTCGTACCAAGCATGGTGCCGACAAAGTACAACGTTTTTTATCAAAAGCACATATTAAAGCCGAAGCTATTCATGGAAATAAATCGCAAAATGCCCGTCAAAATGCCTTGCGAAATTTTAAAGACCGAACAACAAGAGTTTTAGTGGCAACAGATATTGCAGCCCGTGGAATTGATATTGATGATCTGAATTTGGTGATTAATTACGAAATACCAAATATTCCCGAAACCTATGTTCACCGTATTGGTCGGACGGGTAGGGCAGGGCTCGAAGGCAAAGCCATTTCGTTTTGCGATGCCGAAGAACGCGATTTTTTAAAAGATATTCAAAAATTAATATCAATTCGGATTCCATTGGTGAATGATCATCCATATCCAGCTATAAATATACCTACTGACGGAAAAGGAAAGCCAAAACCAAAAGTACAAAACGTTCGTTCACAAAATCCCAATAAACCCAAAATTAATCACACCCGTACGCCTGTAAGCAAAATTTCATCGTCTTTTGTTCAAAATAATGATAAAGTACAGGGGAAGATGGAAAGTGACTCAAGAAAATCGGAATTTGTTCCCAAAAGACCTGAAACTACTTCGAGGCATAATGACAACTCGATGAGAAGCACAGTAAATGAAACAAATAAAACCCAACGTACGACCAATAAATATTGGGGCAAAAGGTAAACTACAAAAAAAAAGACCCTTTAAATTTATCTAAATGGTGTTTTTTTTATTTTTTCTTTTTCGCATTAGTCCTCATTTCATTCTCCACTTTTCGTTCCAAAATGATTCGTGAAATTAAATCGACAGGTATTTCTTGCCCTGGTTTAAAGCGAATACCCCCCATCGTCGTATCAAAGTCTCGCAGTTCTTCTTCAAATCTTTTGAAAATAGTAGAACTCATGGACGTAAATGAAAAATGATTTTTATGAGCACTGAATCCTACCAACATATAATGATAGCTATAACAAGCAATGCCATAACTGATTGATTCAGTTGCTTCCGGAGCCAATGTTCGTATCAATTGACGTAATTGTTCCAACGATTTCCGATATACTTCGGGCTGAATATTTATATATTCGTCAACTGTTTTGATGGAAAGTTTTTGTTTTTCTTCTACCATAAAGCTTTCAATTTTACATTTTCAATCTATCAAACAACATTGATTAATAATGGTTCAAAAAAGAACAGAGATATTTTTCAATTGCTCTGTTTTTATTTATTTGATTCAGCTTTTTAAGAATTAGAATGATATGTTCTTAACTTCCAATCTGTAAACTATAATTTTAATTAGATTATTTCAAATTATGTTTTAGCAACAATGAAGTTGAAATACTCGAAATAATTAGTTTAAGTTCAGGACTGATATCATCCCCTATCCATACCCGTCCATTATTTAAACACGAAACAGCTCCGATAGATTGTTCGTTCCTGATAAACTCATATCCAAGATATTCAGATTTTATCCAATTTATATTGCCTTCAACTTTACTAACTCCTCTAATAGTGATAAAATTATCTTTTCCATCGCTGGCACTTCCACAATTTTCATTGTTCGAAAATCCTGCATCAAAATTTGAAACAATAAATTCCAACGCATTGATTTTATTATCCTGGGGTAAAATTGTGCCAGCAAAAACATTTAGATATTTAATTGAATAGGATAAAAATCCATTTAACAGGCTTAATTCATTGTTTTTGAATTTGCTGACAGCAAAAACATCAGCTTGCTTTTTATCTGCTGTAGTTTGTACAAAACTCAGTTTTTCATGTGCTTTTTCAAATTTAATGATAAACGGAATTTCAGTTCTAACCGTCCAACCCCTTTTTACTTTCGACGTAAAATAATTGCCATAGGTAATAACTTGTTTAAATTGGAAACCCTGAACTCCCTTTACATCGAACACAGAAGTGTTCGTTTTTAAATCAGGTGAAAGCAGTAGATTCTGACTTTTACAGCCCACAAGCAGAGAAAGAAGCGAAAAGAAAATTAATTTTTTCATAAAACAATAATTATTAAATTTATCAATTGAAAATTGTCTTTTTAAAGTTTGCGAGTCATTTTCAAAAACCACTCCAAAAATATTTTTGATAATACGTAAAAAAAACGGAACACTTTCTTGTAACGGTTTTTCTATCAATATTGAATTTGAATTTTATTCAGCAACAATTTCAAAAGCAACTTCAACAGTAACTTCTATGTGCAATTTTAATGTAGTTGAATAAGTACCAACCTATTTTATTAGTTCTTTTAGTACAATTACTTTACGATCAACTTCAAAACCTGATTTTTCGAAAGTATTAACTGTTGACTGAAGGTATAATTTTAAAATGGAATTAAATGATGGTATATCTGTTCTAGGAACTTACCTGTTTGTAAAAATACAACTGCAGAAACAATTATGGCTATTGATGTAACGATGTTTTCAATTACTACCATCGTTTGGACATCAATAACTGTTGCAATTGATGAAGTAAAACTTGGAAATTTATACGCAATTTATCCAAATCCAACAAAAACAGATATTTAAGTAAATAAAGCTGATATAAGTAATCACTATCAACCGAGATAAATTAAAATTCGGCTGATTTTCTTATTAAGTTGTTTATTATTAATTATTTAATTCTAAAAATTATTCTTTTTAAAAACCTACCTCTCCATTAGAAACAAGATAGTTGTAGATTTGGACTATTGTTTAATGTAGAACTTCTCTTACGTTTAGAGTAAGTTCGTTTACAATTTTCAATGAGTCACATATATCTATATGGCTTATCAAATGAATCCTAACTATAATAAACGCAATCACTATTGACCGACAAAAATTAAAAACTGTCGGATTTTAAATTTATATATCT
>JACDZJ010000331.1_pt1 | contig 15317 bp, 10 predicted proteins | sample 7365721 | NCBI WGS metagenome assembly JACDZJ01 (sample SAMN15143480, study PRJNA637477) | pond metagenome | biome: freshwater wetland ecosystem [ENVO:00000243]; feature: pond [ENVO:00000033]; material: pond water [ENVO:00002228]; isolation source: pond water containing pink berries ... | reverse complement strand
TTTTTATAAAATCGAGCAAAAAATATAGGACTTTATAAACACACTCTAATTAATAGCGACCTAGAGGTCAATTTCTGCCATTCATAGTATAATTTTATCTTTGTACTTCAATTTAAAACAAACAGAAGAGGTGACAAGCATTTTATTTACAAAATTAGACAAGCATATTGGTTTTAGTTATTTTAGTTTCGATCGGATTGTATTTCGGGGTTATTTACCTGATTTTGTTTGTTGAGGGAAGTGTAACAAAACTATTGCGTAATTTGAGTTTTGAGAATCACAGCAATGGTGTACTTAAAAGTTTGACCGACCAACTCAATTCACACTTAAAGAAAACCGCCAACCAAATGCAAGTTTCCATTCACTGGTGGGGAACAGTAGAGAAGTCAAAATACAATTCCAAGCTAGATTTTGTAAAAGAATTGTAAGCAGGTGAGATTAATAAAAAACAGAAAACCGACAAGGTAATTTTTATCATTAAAGCTACTGAAAGCACACGGACATTTGCCAATAAAACAGTGAAAACTAAAAGTGGAAAAAATTGTTTGAAAATGTATTCTTGTTCTAAACTTGTAAGTAAGAATTACAAATGAAAGAAAATCCAAAAACTGCAAAAATTGCATATTAACTACGAAAAATTTATTTAAAGAGGTGCTATAAAAAAGAGCAAATGGTTTAATAAGTACCAACTAACCAAAGATTTCCATGTTTACTAATAATTTTCGTTAATTAATCACGATTATTTTGTAAACAACTTATTATCAATACGAAATTAAAAATATAAAAACGAACAATCAGAAAATCATTCAAATATTGAAAAGCAAATTCGATGATTAATGAAGCTATAAAGTTTGTTGTTAGCGAATTAAATATTTCTGTGTAAAATAAAAACCGTGTATTTTATTTACGTTTTGGAAAAGTAAGAAACAAAAACATAAGGGATTGATGTTGACGAAAAGTAATTGTTGTAATCATGTTTTAATTCAACTCTTCAGGTTGTCATTATCATTTATTCTCATCCCCAAATTTCGATGTGGATTGAGCATATTCTACTCTGCGAGTTGTCAAACTTCTGTCATTCTGTCACCAAACTTATCATGGCATTTTTTTTGAATAGTAAAAATTTGTACAAGTCAGAATGCGACTTCATGTTGCATGCAAACTAAGCAAATTTACAAATCAACTTAATTAATTACCGGTCGGAATCGGAACTCAAAAATTCTGAACCAATCAACTTAATTATCTAATAAAAATAAAATAAAATGGCAAAAGGAAACATCGGGGTTACGAGTGATAATATTTTCCCCGTTATCAAGAAATTTTTGTACAGCGATCACGAGATTTTTTTGCGTGAATTGGTGTCTAATGCTGTGGATGCAACACAAAAGTTAAAAACATTGACTGCTGTGGGCGATTATAAAGGCGAACTCGGCGAATTAACCGTTCGGATAGCTGTAAACAAAAAGAAAGGTACATTGACCATTTCCGACCGCGGAATTGGAATGACAGCCGAAGAAATTGACAAATACATTAACCAGATTGCTTTTTCAGGTGCCGAAGAGTTTTTAGAAAAATACAAAAACGATGCTCAGGCTATTATCGGTCATTTCGGACTTGGTTTCTATTCATCATTTATGGTATCGAAACAAGTTGAAATCTTTACACAATCGTATAAAGAAGATGCCACAGCTCAACATTGGGCATGTGATGGAAGTCCCGAATTTGATTTGGAAGACACCATCAAATCGGAACGTGGAACTGATATTGTGTTACACATTGACGATGATAATAAGGACTTTTTGGAAGAAGCTCGCATTCAAGAGTTATTGACAAAATATTGTAAATTTCTCCCCATCGAAATTGCATTTGGGAAGAAAAAAGAATGGAAAGATGGTAAAAATGTGGAAACTGAAAATGACAATATTATCAACAATACCACTCCGGCTTGGACACGCAAACCTGCCGACTTGACAGACGAAGATTATAATAACTTCTACCACGAGTTAAACCCAATGGCTGAAGATCCATTGTTTCATATTCACCTAAATGTCGATTATCCGTTCCACTTGACCGGTATTCTTTATTTCCCAAAAATTAAGAATAACATTGATATGCAGCGCAATAAAATTCAGTTGTATTGCAATCAGGTTTATGTGACCGACCATGTTGAAAATATTGTGCCTGAATACTTAACACTGTTGCATGGTGTGATTGATTCACCTGATATTCCATTGAACGTGTCGCGTAGTTATTTGCAAAGTGATGGCAATGTAAAGAAAATTTCGAGCCATATTACCAAAAAAGTGGCTGACCGGTTGAATGAGATTTTTAAAGCAGACCGTCATCAATTTGAAGAAAAATGGGATAATTTGAAACTCTTTATTCAATATGGAATGTTGAGCGACGAGAAATTCTACGAACGCGGCGAAAAGTTTGCTCTATTGAAAAATGTTGATGGCAAATACTTTACTTTCGAAGAATATAAAATATTGACGGGCGAAAATCAAAAAGACAAAAACGGCGATATTATTTATCTTTATGCCAATAAAATAGATGAACAATACAGTTATATTGAACACGCCAAAGAAAAAGGTTACGATGTATTGCTGATGGACGGACAGTTGGACGTGCATGTGGTAAGTCAGTTAGAGCAAAAATTTGAGAAGACCCGTTTTGTCCGTGTCGACAGCGATGTGATTGACAAAATCATTCAGAAAGAAGATGTTGCAAAAGTAACTTTTAGCAACGATCAACGCGATGCGCTGGTAACAGTTTTCGATTCACAATTGCCTGTCATCGAAAAAACAAATTTTATTGTAACTTTCGAACAATTGGCCCCAACCACCATGCCCGTTTTCATTACACAAAACGAATTTATGCGCCGTATGAAAGAAATGTCGGCATTGCAAGGTAGTGGAGGAATGATGAACTTCTACGGCGAAATGCCCAATAGTTACAATTTGGTGTTGAATACAGCTCATCCACTCATCGAAAAGTTGTTGAAAGACGAAGAAACGGCTTGTGATTCAGGAATTACACCTATTGCCACTGAACTGAATGAATTGAAATCAAAACAAAATAAGCTGAAAGAAAGTCACAAAGACAAAAAAGACGAAGAGATTCCAACGGCAGAAAAAGCAGAACTTGACGATTTACAAAAGAAAATTGATCAACTCACCGACAACAAAAAAGCTGTGTTAAAAGCTTTTGCATCCGAAAACAAACAAGTTCGTCAACTTATTGACTTGGCACTTTTGGCAAGTAATATGTTGAAAGGCGAGGCTTTGGCTAAGTTTGTAAAACGTAGTGTGGAATTGCTTTAATTGGCGATTAAGTTAAAGCACAATTTAAAAATAACCGAACGTTCACGTTCGGTTTTTTTTATTTTTTAGCCATATTTTAGTTCAATGTTTAATTGAATGAAATGACTCTCCGACCAACTATTTTTTATTTTTACCAACATAATGCCAACTGATACACATTTTCTTTTTACTTTTGCATAATATCTAAAAATTCATTTAGGGTCTAAATCCATTTGAAACATTTCAACATCCATCAGAATATGAATAAGCAATTTTATTTGTTTACACTGTTATTTATCAGCACCTTATCATTTTCTAAAAATCCAATAGAGAATTTTATAAATAATCCATTACTCGAAAATGCAAATATTAGTTTGTTGGTAAGGGACTTGGAAACCAATAAAACAATCTATGATATTCGCTCTAAAAACAGTATTATTCCGGCTTCAACCATGAAGTTGATAACAACGGCAACAGCTTTGGAATTGTTGGGTTCAAATTTTTGTTTTGATACAAAACTGGAAATTGATGGTAAAATTGACGTTGATGGAGTTTTGAATGGTAATTTATACATTCGGGGTGGTGGCGATCCTACTTTGGGTTCAGAATTTTTAGGAAATCCTGATTTTTTGGCAAATTGGGTAGAAGTAATTAAAAATGCAGGAATAAAAAAAATAAATGGAAAAATTATTGCAGATGCTACACTTTATGATGCACAAGGGGTGAATCCGAAATGGACCTGGGAAGATATGGGAAACTATTATGCTGCAGGTTCTTATGGCATTTCTTATATGGATAATACTTACAAATTGGTGTTACGTTCGGGATTGGTGGGCACAACACCCGAAATTATAAAAGTAATTCCCAAAATTCAGCAACTTTCCTTCGAAAACCATTTGAAAAGCACCGAAATTGCGTTTGATAGTGCTTACTTTTACGGTGCGCCACATTCAAATCTTAGAAGTATCCATGGCGAGATTCCTGCTAACAGATTGGAATTTATTATCAAAGGTGATATTCCAAATCCTGGTTTATTGTTGGCAGAACATTTTCATAATAAATTGATTTTTAGTGGCATAACCATTAGCGAATTGCCCACCAATGTTGTAACTTCAAACTCAGAACGCAAGATGATTTATATACAAAAATCGCCACCTTTAACTGATATTATTAAAGAAATAAATGTACATAGCAATAACGGTTATGCAGAACAGGTTTTTCGGTATTTATCGTTGAAAAACAGTGCAGTGGCAACTTCGAATGTAGCAAAAGAAGTGATAAAAGCTTTTTGGAAAACGAAAGGATTTCCGGTTGAACAATTGTTTATGTACGATGGTTGTGGACTTGCGCCCGAAGATGCTGTTTCTGCCCAGTTTTTTGTTGATTTGCTTATGTACATGAAAATGCAAAGTCCGAATAAAAATACTTTTTTCAATTCATTACCGGTTTCGGGCGAAAGTGGCACATTGACTCATTTCCTCGAAAAAACGCTTCTGTCCGGTAAAGTGCATGCTAAAAGTGGCACTATTGCCCGTGTAAAATGTTATGCAGGATATGTTGAATGGAAAGAAAAAAAATACATTTTTGCCATTTTGGTAAATAATGCCAATGGAACTTCAAAAGCTGTGAACAGAAAAATGGAGGAATTTTTATTATCATTGACTGAGAATTAATTTTCAATCCAAGGTTGAGTCCACTCCGAAAAGTGTTTTATAAACTCTTCTACTCACAGGCAGGCGCAAAGATGTTAAGTTGCTAAACTTGTCCCGCAATGCGGGAGCCGCTATGAAATAAAGGTTTTGTATATCTGAGCGTTGTGTATTCGTGTCTTTGTGGACTTAGCGTTCAAAAAAGGAATATGGACTTATCAGAGTAGACTCAAGGTTTAAAAAATAAATATGAAAAACATTCATTTCGTCAAACAAACACCATCTACAAACATCTTACTTTGGGAAATGATTCGGGAAAATGATTTGCCCGAAGGTTTTTTGATTTATACTGATTTTCAGATAGTTGGTAAAGGACAAAAAGGCAATTCGTGGGAATCGGAATATAGAAAAAATCTGCTTTTCAGCATGGTACTTTACCCACAACAGGTTAAACTCAACGAACAGTTTTTGATTTCGCAATTGGTAAGTGTGGCGATGAAAATGACTTTGGACAAATATACGGACGATATTACAATAAAATGGCCAAATGATATTTATTGGAAGGATAAGAAATTGGGTGGAATTCTTATTGAAAATTCATTGCAAGGCTCAAAAATAAAATTTTCGGTAGTAGGTATCGGACTGAATGTAAATCAAACCGAATTTATGAGTGATGCACCTAATCCGGTCTCTTTGCGGCACATCATTGGAAAACAGCTAGCCCGCAAACCTTTATTGAAAAGCATTCTAAAAAATATTGTGGATTTGTACAATAACCTGAATGCTAACACTATTCAAATCGAATATACAAAAATGTTATATCGAAAAGATGGATTTCATCTTTTCGGAGCAGGCAATGAAATTTTTCAGGCAAGAATTTTTGCAGTTTATCCCGATGGAAAATTAGAATTGGAAACAGCTAATGGAGAATATCGGAGCTTTTATTTTAAAGAACTGAGTTTTGTGGAGGATTAATGGCTTAACGTTCAATTGTTTAACTTTCTTATTGTTAGGGGCAAGGCAAAAAAAAGAAAAAGATAAAACAACTCACTTTAAAATAACAAAACGTTGAAGATTTTTATAGAGTTTCTTGAAATTGACAAATATTAAAAATGAAACGTTTTAACGTCTCAAAATGCTTCACAATTAAAAGTTTATACAGAAATTTTGAACGTTTTTTTTTATAAAAATTTGTGGAGATTTATCATTTACTAGAGTTTTCAAATTGCACTTTTTAAGTCTAGCAAGTTGACTTTTTTTTGTGGCGTAAAGAATTATTGAAAATTTATGTATATTTTTGTAATTCACGAAATTACACAGAGAAGAAGTTGAATTTATTTCAATAATTTCAGAATAAAAATATGTGAAGCCCTAATTTACAAAATACAAATAATAATCCCTAAGACCCTTATTCCCTTATTTTCATTGTATAAATATCATAGTAAATAGATTTAGGATTTGGTTAACATTTTCTTCTAAGGAGCTTTTCAATAAAAAATGCAATTTATAATATAAAACAAATTAAACATGGAGTTCAATCCGAAAATCATTTGCACACTAAATAAAAGAAAATACGAAAAACACGATAATTATATTGTCCATATATAATTAATTATCAAACAATTGAAAATTTTCACTTAAAATATTTAGTGATAATCTGTAAATTCTGTGTATTCTGTGTGCAAATACTGGCTTTTAAGAGTAGACTCAACATTCAAAAACCAAAAATGGACATACAAACACTTTACAAAATGAAATCGAAATTTGTTGCACGCAAAGTAGGCAACGAATTGATAATAGTACCACTTACTGACAATGTAGCTCAAATGAGTGAACTCTTTACTTTAAATGAAACAGCTAAGTTCCTTTGGGAAAATATTAGCGAACATGCAAGCAATGAAGATATAGAAAAATTATTGACCGACGAATTTGAGGTTGATGCTGAAACTACACGCAGGGATGTTGCCGCATTTTTAAGCAATATGGATATATTACTGAAAAAATAGCCAGCATATTTAAATGGAAAATCAACAAAAAACTTTTAGTTTGTCAATTGCCGATTTTGCAATTCAACTGCATTCCGAATCGCTAATTGAATTGGAAGATGGATATTTGCCATTTCTGAAAAACATAGTTAATAAACCAGATATAGACATTGAATGTATTGCCGGATGGCCTGATTTCAGTTTTGATGAATCACAAAAGGTTTTTGAAGCTAAAAATGAGGTGCAAAAGTTTTATGCTATTTACAGCATAAACTCAGGTTTGGGATTTGTTGTTTACAACCAACAAACCAATGAAATACAACAAATTGCATTATTGAATGAGCATTTCACACACTGGAAAGTTTATTCCGTAACATTAGACGATATAATAATGCCCCTTAAATATCCTATGGGTCCTATCATAATGCACTATATGACCCTGACTAGCGACGCCGTGATGATGCATGCTTCGTGTGCATTCGATGGCGAAAAAGGACGCATGTTTTCTGGCTTTTCGGGTGCCGGGAAAAGTACCATGTCGATGATATGGTCGCAAGCCGGAAGCCAAATAGTTAACGATGACCGATTGATTATAAGGAAGACTGATAACGGATTTAATGTGCACAACACGCCCATGTATTACAAGGATATGCCAAAAGTTGCACCGTTAAGTGCAGTCTATTTAATTAGTCATTCGCCTGAAAATAAGATTAAAAAACTAGCCGGTGCCATGGCTGTTACACGTGTTATGGCTTTTTGCATTCAGAATAATTTCGACAAGCAATTTATACAAAAACGACTGCGTATTTTCACCGAAATAAGTATGCAAGTACCGGTTTATGACCTGGGTTTTGTGCCCAATCAGAGTGTTGTTCAATTTATAAAAGCCCATGAAGCCTGAAATTCTTAAAAACGAATTGCTCAGTATGACCGCAACCTTGCTGGGAGATAATCGCACTTTGGGTTTAAAAATGCAGGGCTTCAGCATGTTTCCAACTTTTAAAGAGGACGATTATGGTTATATAGAAAGTTGCACTTCTGAAAGTTTAACTAAGGGCGATTTGGTAGTTTTCAGGCACAACAATACACTGGTAGCACACAGATTAATAGACATTAAAGAGAAAAACGGTGCGAAAATATTTATTGCTAAAGGCGATAAAAATTATCATAACGATGCTCCTTTTACCGAAAACGAATTGGTTGGGAAAGTAATTTCGTTTAAAAGAAATGATAAATTAAAAAACACAAACAGTCCATTTATGCGATGGCAAAGGTTTATTGCTTTGAATTTTCACAATGTTTTCATCCCGATGTACAATTTACAAATTCTCATCAAAAGCCACTTATCAAACTTTAAGTATATTTTAAAATCGCTGATAAAAAATGTAAACTTATTTGCCAAAGGTTCTACAAAGCTTTTGATAATAAATGCCATTATAGCTATACTACAAGGAGTTATGCCTTTTGTGCTCATAGTTTGTATCAAGTTACTTATTGACGCACTTACCAATATTTCTACTCAAAATCTCGGCATTCAGTTTCATTTAATTTTGCTTTTAATAGTAACTGCATCCGTGTTTTTAATAAGCGGTTTACTCACGGAAATTCGTTCCTATTTCTCTGAAAAACTTTCGCAATCGGTAATACTTCACATATACGAAAAACTACATAGCAAACATGCATCACTCGACTTGTCTCATTACGAAAGCCCTACCGACCAGGACAAAATACACCGCGCCGTACAAGAAGCATCGTTCCGTCCCATCAAGATTATCAACGAGTTACTTACAGCAATCAGATCCATTGCAGCATCGCTTTTTTTGATAGGTTTATTTATTACAATTAAGTGGTATTTAATTGCGTTACTTATTATTGCTATACTCCCCGGTGTGTTTTTTCGCCTTAAGTTTTCACGCAAATTATACAAACTCAAAGAAACTCAAAGTACCAAGGAAAGGGAAATGTATTATTTCAATCGTGTGCATACCGGTTTTCCTTTTGCAAAAGAGATGAAACTGTTTGGTTTTTTTCAGTTTTTCAAAGTACGATTTAACCAAAAACAAGCAGATTTATTTGAAGAGAAAATCTCTTTGCGAAAATCTGAGTTAAGGGTCAATATAGCGGCACAGGTATTTGCCGTGCTACTTATTTTTGTTGCATTGGGATATGTATCGTATTTAAAACTAAATGGAGCAATTTCTATTGGCACGGTGGTTTTGTTTTTCTTTGCCTTTCAGCGAGGGTATTCCGTATTGAACGATTTGTTTTACTCATTAACTAAAATAGTGGAAGATAACACCTATCTGAACGATTTTATGGATTTTTTAAATATGCCAACATCATCCGATTTATCAGAAGAGAATGCCACTTTTACACTTGAAAAGGAAATAAAAATTGAAAATGTGCGGTTTAAGTACGAAACCAGCAAAAGAGATGCTTTGAAGGCGTTAAACATCAGCATTCCGGCAGGAAAAACAGTGGCATTTGTTGGAGCGAATGGATCAGGAAAAACTACCCTAATCAAATTATTATGTGGATTTTATCAACCGATGGAAGGTCACATTTTTTATGATGGAAACGATGCGAGACTTATTGGTCAGCATAAAATTTGCAAAAATATTACAGCTGTTTTTCAGGATTTTGCGTTGTATAATATCTCAGCACTCGAGAATTTATGTTTGGGCGATGTGGATGCTCCGATTGATTTAGAAAGAGCCAAAAAAGCAGCAAAAGCTGCCGGAATAGATACGGTACTTGAAAACTTGCCTGATGGATATTCGAATTTGCTGGGAAATTTATTTAAAACCGGCGAGGAATTAAGTATAGGACAGTGGCAAAAAATAGCCATTGCTAGGGCATATTATCGCAATTCGCCATTTATTATTATGGATGAACCATCGAGCGCATTGGATGCCCAAGCTGAATCGCAAATTATAAATAGCCTAAAACTGTTAGCCCACAATAAAACGGCTATTATTATTAGTCACAGACTTTCGACTGTTAAGATGGCAGATTTGATATTTCTTTTTTGTGAGGGTGAAGTGATAGAATCGGGTAGTCATCAAGAACTTATTGCACTAAAAGGGAAGTATTTTGAGCTATTTAATAAGAGCAACTCCCCTGAATTTCTTTGACATTGTAATAATATATTTTCATTTTTTTAATTGATATTAAAGCAAATTGGTTTTAAATATTCATATATGTATGATCGGCTAAAAAAAAACAAACTTATTGTTAATCAATATTATATCATTGTCTTTGTGTGTCTAAATTCAAGTAAATATAACAAAAACCCCCGAAAAAAGTGTGTACAATTACCTCCTTATGTATGTCCCAGTTAATTTTTACAGAAATTGAATCTCCATTCAATCAAAATCTGAATATAATCACCCATTGGGTTGTATTTAGCTAAGATTAAAGCACTGATAAGAAGGAATAAAAATACTGCAAATACGCTTTTTCGGTTTAAAATGACTTATTTTAAGCCCATTCCCTTCTTCGAAGTTTTTCAACTTCGTTTTTCTGCATTAAAAATTTAATTGAAATTTGAGCAGCTATAAAATTATCTTAAACAAAATTTTTAGTATTTTTGGAAAAGATTTGAGTTTTCGCTACAGGTTCCGAAATAAACGGGAGACTGGCGTTAGTAGTAATCCGAGAAATATAAAAATTCATTGAGTTACGAAGCTAAGGACTAAAAAATGAGATTTGAAAATCAAATAGTTAAGTGAAAAATAGCCAGAATGTTTAAAAAAAAATAAAAACATGACAGAACTTGAGCAATATATAAAATCATACTTTGGAATAGTTGCAATTGACGACTTGAAGACAATAGTAACCTTGTTTAAAACAACGACAATAAAACGAGGTGAATTTCTTTTAAAATCTGGCAAATATTGCAATAAATTAAGTTTTGTCCAATCAGGACTATTGAGAATGTTTGCAACCATTGACGACAAAGAAGTGACACAATGGATTTCTACAAATGGTTATTTTGCTACAGACTTATCAAGTTTCATTTTTGAAAAACCTTCTCGTTGGACAATTCAAGCACTAGTTGACACAGAACTTTACTCAATAACAAAAGAAGACTATAAAAAAATTGGAAATTTTGTTCCTAAGTGGAACGAACTTGAGAAATTATTTCTTGTGCGTTGTTTTACTATTTTAGAGGATAGAGTTTTTAGTCACTTGTCTATGACAGCTGAAGAAAGATATAACCTTTTCTTTGAAAACAATAAAGAACTTTTTAACCAAGTTCCATTGCATTACATTGCATCTATGCTTGGAATGACTCCAGAAACATTTAGTAGAATTAGAAAAAAGCAACTGTTATGATTTCTTGATTTTTGTCAAGAGCAAAATAATTATTCTGTTAGATCTTTGTAGCGAAATTTAATACAAACAATATTAACAATCTAACAACATTTATTATGAAGTATCTAACAACATTTATTTTTTTTTCAATTTTAAACACTACGGCAATGGCAAAGGAAATCAAAGCAGAAATTTTAATTAATGCAACACCAGAAAAAGTTTGGTCAATTCTTATAAACTTTGACAATTATCCGAATTGGAATCCATTTATAAAATCAATAATTGGAGAAGTGAAAGTTGGCAACAAAATCACAGCTAGAATTGAACCACCAGAAGCAAAAGGAATGACTTTTAAACCAAAAATTCTCACATTTGAAACAAACAAAGAATTAAAGTGGCTTGGACACTTATTGTTTGCCGGACTATTTGACGGAGAACACAAATTTGAACTGATTGACAACGGAAATGGAACAACAACTTTTGTTCAAAGTGAAAAATTTAAAGGTATTCTTGTTCCATTATTCAAAAAACAACTTGACAATAATATTAAAAAAGGATTTGAAGAAATGAATAAAAAACTAAAAGAATTGGCGGAATAAAAAACTAACCACTAATACATACCTTTGTCTTATGCTGTCTGAATTAGCATTTTACAGTTGCTACTAATTACAATCCAAAAAATGAAAAATTCATTAAGTTACGAAACTAACTAAAAAAACAGTTGAAAATTAAATACTTACGTGGTTGCTAGTCAGAATAATAAAAAAAAGATGCTTAGAAGTCGACAGAAGAAAATAAATGAAAAGATGCACAGTGAGTTTGGTAACTTAAAAACTGACTCATTTGATTTTGAATATATAGAAAGTTATTTCCGGAAAAAAAACCATTTTGAAGCTTTTCAGACACTAACTGACAAGACCTGTAACGATATGGACTTTCAGGAATTATTTATGTTTATCGACCGAACAAACTCTAAAGTAGGGCAACAATATCTTTATAATAAGTTGAGAAATATTCCGGCACACTCAACAGAAAATATCAAGAATGAAAGACTGTTGGATGAGTTTACAAATGATACAAACTTTAGAGTTTCAGTTCAAAGCCAGTTGAACAAATTGAATGATAGAGATGTATATTATATTGCTACGCTGTTTCAGGACGAAATTTTAAAACCACCCAAATGGTATTTTATTGTTCGGTTGCTATCTTTAGCAAGTGTATTGTCCTTTATAATGACATTTTTTACTCCAATATTCTTTTTTGTAATTTTGGGTTTATCCATTATCAATATTGTAATTCACTTCTGGAATAAGAAAAACCTTAACAATTATTTTAGTTCTATTCCAAAGCTCTCAAAACTAAATGGTGTTGCTCAAGAATTATTTAAGAATGACATTTTAAAAGAAATAAATCCGAATTTGAAGAAATCGACAAGTATACTAAACAAAGTCAATAGTAGAATGTCTATATTCAATTTGGACGCAGGACTACAAAGTGATCAGCAGATGTTTTTTTGGTTAATTATGGAACTTGTGAAAATTGTATTTTTGTTAGAACCATTATTTCTATTTGGAACGCTAAAGCGGATTGACACAAAAAGAACCGAAATAGAAGATGTGTTTCAATTTGTTGGAGAAATAGATGCTATTGTATCAATTGCTTCACTTCGCAAGGGTCTGAATAACTATTGCATACCGAAAATTATTGACAAACAGAAAAAACTTTTTGCTCAGGATGTATATCACCCATTGATTGAAAACTGTGTAAAAAACAACTTGAAAGTAAACGAAAAGTCAATTTTACTAACAGGTTCAAATATGTCAGGGAAGACTTCGTTTATCCGTACTATCGCTATAAATGTAATAACCGGATTGACTATAAACACTTGTTTTGCAGTTCATTTTTCGATGCCCAGAATGTGTGTTTTTTCTGCCATAAGAATTCGTGATGATTTAATGAACGACAGAAGTTATTATTTTGAAGAAGTAATGACTATCAAAGAAATGATAGATAAAAGTAAGAATAAGAACTTAAATTTGTTCTTGCTTGACGAGATATTTAAAGGAACTAACACGATTGACCGAATTTCGGCGGGCAAAGCTGTTTTATCTGCATTGAATGAAGAGAATAATATCGTTTTTGTATCAACTCACGACATTGAATTGGCTGACTTATTGAAAAACGAATATGATTTATATCACTTCAGCGAAATAGTTGACCAAATAACAATTGATTTTGACTACAAGCTAAAAGAAGGAAAATTAAAGAATAGAAATGCTATCCGAATACTTCAAATCAACGATTATCCCGAAAGTATTATAAAGGAAGCGATTGAAATATCGGAAAAACTTGACAAAATGACCTTGGCCAAAGAAAGTCAATGTGAACATGCTGAATGACGAGTATTTAGAAAGTTTTGACGTCCGCATTCATTTTGTAGTTTCACAACAGCAAATGATTCCGTAAAAGGAACATGCCGAGTATCGGTACCGCCAATGCATTTAAATTCGTGCTTTTTGCACAATTATACAAAACAAGATGAAAATAAAAAATATCATTTTAATAGTTTTTATATTGACAGGAACAAGTTCCTTTTCTCAGTTAGACTATAACCAATTGGAAAACTGGGCTTTTCATCCAACTAAAAGTCGAACGCTCATTGACGGCTATAATCTGGATATTGGCGTGGTTGATGAAAATCTGAATACCGTCAAAGTTTTCAAGATAACCAATAATTCAATGACCAATACGGGTGTGGATGCATTCTTCGTTCATCCCACACTCTTACCTGATTTATTTGCCTATACTACACGCGAAACTATTCCATTGTCCGAACAGCAATCCTGGATAATTGCTGAGAGTATTGTAGGGCAAGCTGGATTGTTGGCAAAATATGGTCGTTTTTTTGCACCACGATACCGTCAGTCAAGCCCACCTACTTATCTTCAAAGTCCACTTGATTTAACGCAGGCTGAAGTTATCGGCGAATCATATAAGGACATTAAAGCAGCCTTTCTTCATTACCTGAAAAATTACAACAATGGTAATAAAATTATACTTGCCAGTCATTCACAAGGAGCATATCTGTCGGCAATGTTGCTTAGAGATGTTTTCGATAATGACCCGGACATACAAAAACAATTGGTTACAGCCATAATTGGAGGTGCGCAGAGTGCTTATGCAGTACCATATCAGTTCAAAGGTGGATGGTGGCAAAACATTCCAATTTGCACAGAAATGAATCAATGTAATTGTGTGATGACCTGGCGAAGCTATAAAGATGGGCAATTAATTCCGCCATCAAACGCATCTATGCCTTATTATAATCCACACTTTGTGGACAAGAATCTTTTGTATCGTATAATGAATAATAATCAGGACAGGTTTTTGCAAGATTCTTTGTATTATAATTCTCAATTGGTTCCTCTCCGTTATTATCTAGTGCCAAAAACTGATCAACCATACGGGGGAAATGTAGGATTTATAGCTTTTGACAGTTTATATCAAATTAAATTTCAACGAGATGCAGCAACAAAAGTTGGCTTTGCGGTTAAACATACCCCAAAACCCAACGACCAACGCCCAAATTATCTTTTAGAGGAAGAATCAAGCCCGATGTTTAATTATCAAGGCTACCATCATAAGGATTATAATATTTATACCTGGGCAATGATGGAGCAAATAGACATGAAACTGGCTGAATGTGGAAATAAAACAGGTTTAAACCAACTGAATTACAACAGTCATCTTGTACAGGTATTTCCAAATCCTACCAATAACACATTAAATATAAAATCTGATAAATCCATTTCAAATATTGAAATCTTTAATGTTCAAGGACAACTTATTAAAACGGTGAAAGCCCAAAATAAAGAATTAAATATTTCAATCGATGAATTGCCAAGTGGATTATTATTCGTTAAAATAGATTTATGTACTGGAAACAGATGGGCAAGTAAACTGATAAAAGAATAACTACAGTTAACAAAATAAGTAATGGTATAATTGCAACTTTTCCTGTTTTCCGCATTGGGACACCCTATAAAATTTTGACAATATTATAG
>JACDZJ010000330.1_pt1 | contig 15319 bp, 14 predicted proteins | sample 7365721 | NCBI WGS metagenome assembly JACDZJ01 (sample SAMN15143480, study PRJNA637477) | pond metagenome | biome: freshwater wetland ecosystem [ENVO:00000243]; feature: pond [ENVO:00000033]; material: pond water [ENVO:00002228]; isolation source: pond water containing pink berries ... | reverse complement strand
TGATTCTTGATAGCGTCTTATTCGGAAATCGCCTAAAGTCCGACAGGCTGCTAGATCCGGTTATCGCGTTCGACGCCGATAACGGGTCAGCCCTTACGCTTCGCCCGCGGGTGCGCCTGGTCATAGACCTGGGCCAGATGCTGAAAATCCAGGTGGGTATAGATCTGGGTGGTGCTGATATCGGCATGGCCGAGCAGTTCCTGCACCGCGCGCAGGTCGCCGGAGGATTCCAGCAGGTGGCTGGCGAATGAGTGGCGCAGCAGATGGGGGTGGACATGACGGTCCGCACCCTGCTCCTGTGCCCACTGAGCGACGCGGGTGCGCACCGTGCGCGGGTGGATGCGGTTGCCCCGACTGCTGACGAACAGTGCCGGTTCATCGCCGGACGCCAGGTTGGCACGCACGCGCAGCCAGTGCGCGACGGCTTCCCGTGCCTGGGTACCGACCGGGACCACACGGGTCTTGTCACCTTTGCCGGTGACGCGCAGCGCGGCGTCCGCCATGTCGATGTCGCCCAGATTGACACTGACCAACTCGGCCAGGCGCAGCCCGGATGAGTAGAAGAGTTCGATCATCGCCGTGTCGCGGATGGCGAGCAGGTCATCGACGGGGCGATCGAGCAGACCGCACAGTTGGTCCGCATCCAAGGTGGCCGGGAGTTTGCGCGGGGTCTTGGGCGCGCGGATGCCCACCGCGGGGTTGTTGGGCACCCGCCCTTCGCGCAACAGCCAGCGATAGAGGCTGCGCAGACTGGATAGTTCCCGTTGCAGCGTACGGCCGCCGACGCCGGACCGATGGCGCCAGGCGATGTAACGACGGATTTGCGGCTGGTCGAGCCGGGTGATGGCGTCGGCATCGCCCCCGGCGTCGGTCAGCCAGGTGCTGATGCGCTCGAGGTCGGCGCGATAGCCGGTGATGGACAGGTCGGCCAGCCGCCGCTCATGGGCGAGGTGGGCAAGAAAGGGCTCGATCGGGCCGGCCCCGTCGCTCATTCGCTGCCGGCGTCCTCAATGACCTTCGGCTTGCGCGACCGCGGGCTGCGGGGCTTTTTCGGTGCCGACGCCGCCGGCGCCACGGCCAGCGCGACCTTCAATGGATCGGGCAACGAATCAGCCGGCAACTCCGTGCGCGGTGCGCAGCACGCCTGAAGTCCCCGCAGCTTGTGGCTGACGACCTCCCCCAGTCGATCCAGCAAGTCGGTGCGCATGTCCGGCTTGAAGCGGTCCGGATCGGCAGCGCCGATGGCCAGCACGCCGGAACAGCCGGTCGCGCGCAACGGGATCAGCGCGGCACACTGCACCTCGCCGCCGCGGTCGCCGAACAGGAGGCGGTTCTTCTCCGCGTCCAGCGGACCGCACAGGGCGTGCTCGCGCAACAGGAACTCCTTGAAGGCGGCAGTCAGCGGGTCCCGGGCCGCGTCCGGCGACACCGGGTCGAGCGGGAAGAGCTTGAGCAGCACCGCCTGGGCGCTGAACTCGCGCATCAGGGCCTCCTGAAGCACGGTACCAACCTGCTCCAGGTCCGGGGCCCCGATCATCTGCAACACCAGCGTGTGCAGACGGGTGGAAAGCGCTTCGTACTCGCGGGCGCGCGCGATCAGTTGTGTCAGGCGACTGCGCTCGGCCTCCAGGTGACGGCGCAGAACTTTCACCTGGCGCTCGATCAAGGACACGGTGCCGCTGGGCGCGTGAGGAACAGTCAGGCTCGCCAAAACCGCTGCATTGCGCTCAAAAAAGTCCGGGTGATCGTGCAGATAGGCGGCTACCATCTGTTCCACGGCAGCCGCCGACGCTGCTCCGGCGTCGACGGACGCCTGGGCTGGCTCGGTGCCCGGCTTGGTCCTGGTTTTGGTCATAGCTCGATCTCCCCCTCGAAGACCCGTTGCGCCGGTCCGGTCATCAGCACCGGTGTACCATCTCCGTCCCACTGTATCATAAGATCACCGCCGGGCAGGCTGACCTGGACCCGCGCCGCGAGCAGCCCGCGCAGGCGACCGGTGACCACCGCGGCGCAAGCGCCGGTCCCGCAGGCCAGGGTTTCGCCGACGCCGCGCTCGAAGACCCGCAGCCGGATGTGCTCGGGCGACACGACCTGCATGAAACCCACGTTGACATGCCGGGGAAAGTGCGGGTGCGTCTCCAGACGCGGACCGAGCCGCTCCACCGGCGCATCGTCGGCATCTTCCACCAGCAGCACCGCATGGGGGTTGCCCATGGACACGGCGCCGATGGTGACCTCCTGTCCGTCCACCGACAGTCGGTAGACCAGCGCCTGCTTCGCGGCCCGGAAGGGGATGCGGGCCGGCTCCAGCACCGGGACTCCCATGTCCACCCGCACCTGACCATCCGGCTCGACGAAGAGTTGGATGGCTCCCGCGGCGGTTCCGACCGGGATCGCGTCCTTGCCCGACAGCCCCTGATCGCGGACGAAGCGGGCGAAGCAGCGGGCGCCATTGCCGCACTGCTCCACCTCGCTGCCGTCGGCATTGAAGATCCGGTAATGAAAGTCGGTGCCGGGCAGACGCGCCGACTCGACCAACAACACCTGATCGCAGCCGATCCCGCGGTGCCGATCCGCGAGGCGGCGAATGGCCGCAGCCTCCAGCGTGACCTGTTGGCGGATGGCATCGAACACGACGAAATCGTTGCCGAGGCCGTGCATTTTAGTGAATTTCAGATGCATAAAAATCCGGAGACAGGTCAGCGAATAAACACGTAACGACTGTGCGCAAAGCCGACGATGCCTTAAACGATTTCCGGCAAAAATTGACTATCTCAAACCGGAGAGTCTCCGCCAAGGCCGGTCTTGATCATCGTTCCGGCCAGCTTCCGCCGAGGCCATCCGGGACGGAAAACTGATCCACAGATGGACACAGATGGACACAGATGGACACAGATGGACACAGAAGTTCTTCTTCATCTGTGAACATCTGTGACATCTGTGGATCAATCCGGGGATTGATCACGGGGCCGCCAGCCGCCCGCACACCGCCAAGTGCCGGTCGCTTACCACCCCGACCTGCAATTCGCTCAATCCGGCTTCCTGCAGTTGGTCTTCGACCTCCTTGGGCTCGAAGGCGGCGAACAGCGAGTTACGGAAGTCGGTACGCAGAAGTTCCGGTTCGTTCGCGGTATAGGTCGCGACCAGCGCCTCGGCCCAGCCGGCGGACGCCGGCCGCATCAGGTCCATGACCAGCACCAGAGCGCCGGGCCGCGCCGTCTCACGGACGGTCTGCCACAACACCTGGGGGTTGTGCAACTGATGCAGCAGACTATTGGAAAGGACCAGATCATACTGGCCCTGCGCCAGCGCGGGACTGGGCAGGCATTCCAACAACAGACGGCAGCGCGGAGCGAGGCCGGGCACCCGCTCCAGGGTAGCGCGGGCCTGGTCCAGCATGGCGTTCGACCCGTCGACCGCATCGCAGGTGGCGTTCGGGTAGGCGCGCAGGAACCGGCAGACAATATCGGCCGGTCCGCAGCCGAGATCCAGGGCGCGCGCACCGTCCAGCGGCCCCGGTTTCAGCTCAGCGAGCAGCTTGATGAACAGGGTATTGGACTCGGAGAAGTCGGCCTGGGCATAGGCCAGGGCCTGCTCGGGCTCTTCCATGAGTTCCGGTTCGGGACGACGTTTCATGATAGGACTGACTCCCCGGCGAAGAGGTCGGCGATGGTCTCGCGGCGCCGCACCAGGCTCGCCTGGGCGCCATCCACCATGACCTCCGCGGCCCGCGGCCGGCTGTTGTAGTTGGAACTCATGCTGAATCCGTAGGCGCCGCTGCCGCGGATGGCCAGCAGATCGCCGGGCGCCAGCGCGAGCAGCCGATCCTTGCCCAGGAAATCCGCGGTCTCGCAGACCGGACCCACCAGGTCGTAACGCGCGGGCACGGCGTCCGCATCCAGCCGCACCGGCACGATTTCCTGATTGGCCTGGTAGAGCGCCGGGCGCAGCAGATCGTTCATCGCGGCATCGACGATGGCGAAGCGCCGGTATTCGGTCGGCTTCAGGTACTCCACCCGGGTCAGCAGGATGCCGGCGTTGCCGACGATGGCGCGCCCCGGCTCCAGGATAATCTCGTAGCCGCGCCCGCCCAAGCGGTGCAGCAGGGCCGCCGCGTAGGCGCCGGGCTCCGGCGGGTGCTCGCCCCGATAGCGGATACCCAGGCCCCCGCCCAGATCCAGGTGCGTGATGGCGATGCCGTCCTGCGCCAGCCGATCGGCCAGCTCCAGCACCCGCTCCAGAGCCGCCAGAAAGGGCGCCAGATCGGTGAGTTGGGAGCCGATGTGACAGTCGATGCCGGTGATCCGCAGGTTCGCCATGCCGGCGGCGCGGCGGTAGACCGCCAGGGCGGCCTGGATGTCGATGCCGAACTTGTTCTCTTTGAGGCCGGTGGCGATGTAGGGGTGGGTACCGGCATCCACATCCGGGTTGACGCGCAGCGAGATGGGCGCGATGCAGCCGAGTTCCCCGGCGACCCGGTCGATTCGTTCCAACTCGGGTTCGGATTCCACGTTGAAGCAGCGGATGCCGGCTGCGAGCGCGCGGCGGATCTCGTCCTCGCGCTTGCCGACACCGGAGAAGATGACCCGCGCGGGATCGCCACCCGCCGCCAGCACCCGCTCCAGCTCGCCCACCGAGACGATGTCGAACCCGGAGCCGAGCCGCGCCAGGACGTTGAGCACTCCCAAGTTGGCGTTGGCCTTGACCGCGAAGCAGATCAGGTGCGGGTGGTCATGGAAGGCGCGGTCGAACGCGTGCCAGTGCCGCTCCAGGGTCGCCCGCGAGTAGACATAACAGGGTGTCCCGAAGCGCTCGGCTATCGCGGTGAGCGGGACCTCTTCGGCGTGCAACAGCGCGCCGTGATAGTTGAAATAATCCATGCGATGCTCGCGGGGCGTCTCGGTCAGTGTCTCGATCGGTCGAGTGAAGGGTACACTCGGGGCCGCGGAGTGTACCTTGCAGCGCGCACCACGCTGTCGCCGACTGAAGGTCTTATCGGGGCCATGCCGGCCCCGGAGCGTCCGCGGCCCGATCGACCGGCTTGGGGACATCCGCGCCGGGCGCCGGGACCGCTTGCGTGGCCGGCGCCGACGGTGTCGCCGCGGCGCTCTCCGGAGTTTTTTCCGCTAGATACAGCGGACCTTTCTGACCGCAGGCGCTGATCATGCTCAGCGTACCGAGTCCGATGACGACGCCGGCGAAAAGATAGCGGGCCCAACACATGGTATGGCGCCTCGGGCGCGATCTGGGGAAACAGCCCAGGATTGTAATCCTTCCGGCGGCGCCTGGCGCATCGACGTCGACAAGGAGTCGGCTGCGCAACCCCTCCTGCCAGAGCCGGAAGACGCGGTCTTCGCCGACCCAGGTCCGCAGGCGGTCCCATTCGCGAATCAGCGCCTCGTGCGCAATCTCGGCCAGGGGTTCGTCGTCGGTGCCGCCGGAGGTGACGACCAGCCGGCTGGCCGCGAGCCGCGGCAGCAAATCCTGATCCTGGTCGGCGATCCGCCGCAGGCTGGCGACCTGCCGGGTGCCGACCTCCGCGGCGCGCTCGGCCGGGCGCACCAGTTGGATCAGGATGCGGCGGGCACGGGTGCGATCCGCCTCGCTCAACGCATCGATGACGCCATCCGCGTACGCCGAGAGCGCGCGCCGCACCCCGCCCAGGCGCTCCAGTGCCGCGGCGTCGATGCAGCGAGCCTGCTGCTGATCCCAGAGTTGGGTGAGCGCGAACTGGAGCAACGGCAGCCGGCCGGGCTGATCCTCCAGGTCGGCGACCATGGCGTCGACCAGACCGGGGCCGAAACGCACGCCGCAGGCCGCCGCCGGACCCTGGATAGCGGCCTTGAGATCATCCGTGTCGAGCCAGCCGCCCCGGTCAGCGAGCACGGGCAGGAGTCCGGCCCCGATCAGCGACGACTTGCCGCCGCCGGAGGGACCGATGAGGGTGACGAGACGCTCGCGCTCCACACGGTCGTCGTCGATCGCGGCGGGGAAACCGAAGCAGTGCACGGGACGCTGGGTGTAATCCTCCGGGTCGAGCGCCAGGAGCGCGGCCGGTGCGGCCGCGGCCGGCGCCTCATCGGCCAATTCCAACACGGCGATGTCCTCGGGGACCTTGGTGCCGTCGTCCCGCGCCGGGTGCCAGCAGACCACCCGGCCGCTGGTCCGGAAGGGTACCGCCAGCAGCGGCAGATCCAGCGGCACGGCACCGGCCGGCGCCGCGGACGCCAGGGCGAGCGCTGGATCAGCCAGCGCCTCCGCCACCACATGGGCGCAGGTGACGACATGACGCGGGGTGACCAGGAGTCCGCAACCGACCGTCAGCCCTGGGCTGCCGGCCAGACTGATGCGAACCTGCGAGGCGTGGGGGTCGGACATGGGTTTCGATCCTTACTCCGGCCACTCTGGCCGACTCTGGCTCACACGCTCCGGCGTGGGAGCAGGTGCGGGCGCTCCGCGTCCAGTGCGCAGACCGGACGCGGAGCGCCCGCACGACACGCCCACGCTGGAGCGTGGGAGCGAAAGCGCCCGGCACATCACCCTGTCGTCCTTTGCGTCGTTGCGCGAGCACCTCCCGGACTCAGGATCCCTCCGCCGCCGGAACCTCAGCGTTGGCGCCGCCGGCATTTTTCCAGCGAATGGCCACTTTGAAGACGGCCTCGGAGTCCACCGACGCGAAGATCACACCGGCCTTGGCGTTGAACTTGATGCCGAACTCCAGGTCGATCTGCTCGGGCGTATTCAAGCCGCGCAGGCTGTCCAGCAGCGCCTGAGCGGCCGGACGAATGCGGGCCACGGCCTCCTCGAAACGGGTCTCGGCCTCCTCGGCGCCGGATGCTCCGCGGCTGACACGCTGCGGGCCGGAACCGGCGGCACGGTCACCGGTGCTCTCGACGAAGACGGAGGTTCCGTCGGCCAGCTTCAACTCGATCAGACCACGCTCACTCATCCTATCGCTCCATCCTGACCCGCGGTGTTTGCAGACAGCCGCCTGTGTGTGCCGGGAACTATGCCAACAATCGCGCGGGCAGTCCACCGGGCGATTTTACTGCCGCGCGATCATGCGTATGCTGTCCGCGATCTCCTCGTCGCTGTCGATTATCATGACAAACGCCATGGCGCGGGTCGACGGTGCGCGGACCATTAGCGCCTTGGTCAGGCTTCCGGCCACGGGCACGCTCCGACCGGAACCATGACCAAGGCCGCGCCGCCGGCCGCTGAGAAGCCTTATCCGTCGCGCCGCAGGCTGGCCCCGTTGGTGGCAATAACCTCGGCGTACCAGTCAAAGGACTTCTTCTTGTAGCGTTCGAGCGTCCCGCTGCCGTCGTCGTTGCGGTCGACATAGATGAAGCCGTAGCGCTTGCTCATCTGCGCGGTGGTGAAGCTGACCAGGTCGATGCAGCCCCAGGCGGTGTAGCCGAGCACCTGGACGCCGTCGGTGATCGCCTCGCCGAGCGCGACCAGGTGGTCGTTCAGGTACGCGATCCGCGCATCGTCGAGCACGGTCCTGACGCCGTCGACCTCGACCAACTGATCCTTGGCGCCCAGGCCGTTCTCCACGACGAACAGGGGTTTGCCCCAGCGGTCCCAGAAGTGGTTACAGACGATCCGCAGGCCGGCCGGGTCGATCTGCCAACCCCACTCACTGGCCTTCAGGGTGGGGTTATTTTTACCGCCGAGGATATTGGTCTCGGCCGTGCGCTGCGACGCCGGGTCGGCGGTCTCGCAGACGCTCATGTAATAGCTGAACGACACGAAGTCGACGGTGTTGGTCAGACAGTCGCGGTCCTCATCCGTGATGTCCAGTGCGATGCCGTGCTCGCGAAAATAGCGCAAGGCGTAGCCGGGGTAGCAGCCGCGCGTGTGCACATCGCCGAACATCAGGTTCAGGTGGTCCGCCTGCATCGCGGCCAGCACGTCCGCCGGATGCGGGGTGAGCGGATAGATCGGCATCGCCAGAATCATGCAGCCGACCTTGGCGTCGGGGATCAGCTCGTGCGCGATCCGGGTGGCCAGCGCGCTCGCCACCAGCTCGTGGTGGACGGCCTGGTAGAGGTCGGATGTCGACAGTTGGTCCTTGGGGGTGTTGATCGCCCCGCTCAGGAAGGGCGCGTGCAGCACCGAGTTGATCTCGTTGAACGTCAGCCAATACTTCACCTTGGACCCATAGCGGTCGAACAGGACCCGGACATAGCGTTCGTAGAAACCGATCAGCTCGCGGCTGACCCAGCCGTTGTACTGCTCGGCCAGGTGCAGCGGGGTCTCGTAATGCGAGAGCGTCACCAGCGGCGCGATGCCGTGCCGGGCACAGGCGTCGAACACCCGGTCGTAGAAGGCCAGCCCTTTGGCGTTGGGGGTCGCGTCATCGCCGTGCGGAAAGATCCGGCTCCACGCGATCGACAGGCGCAGGACTTTGAAGCCCAGCTCGGCGAACAGGGCGATGTCTTGTTCATAGCGGTGATAGAAGTCGATGCCGACCAGCTTGAGGTTGTCCGGTGTCGGCCCCGGCGTGCGCGGACCTTTGATGCCCTGGGGGGCCACGTCCTGGATCGACAGACCCTTGCCGTCCGCGTCATAGGCGCCCTCCAGTTGGTTGGCGGCCGTGGCGCCACCCCAGAGGAAACCGGGCGGGAAGGGAGTGATGGCTGCTGTGGTCATCGGTGCTGGGCCTCATCCGGGGCGGACGACAAAAACCCTGGCGCTCGGTCGGTTCGAATCCACGAGCAGCCGGGCGGAACGGCTTCGGAAAGCAGAACGGCAAGGCAAAGATGGTGTGGCGGCCGTTTGTCAGACGATCATACCTTGGCCGACCGGGTCGCTGTTACGAGCCTGCCAACGCCGGACCTCGGCCATCAAGACCATTGCCGCTGGACAGCGCTCTCGATTCGGGGAAAGGGGTTGCCGGCTTTGGCAACGCCGTCGGCTTTGACGATTATGTCTATCGCTGGGTCGGCGAATTGATCGCGGCCGTGCAGGGCTGCGATGTCGCACGGCTCGATCCTGAGACGTTGTTACTCTGCCGCTGCCGATACACCGCTGCGGCGGGAAGGCAGAGACGAGCAGCAGAGGCTTACAAAACCAGGTTACATCAGGGCGGATGCAGCCGTTGCCGACGAATCCGCCCCGAATCGCATCAGACGCCGCCTAGGGTCGGACCAGAATGGCGGCGTCGTAGGACGGCAAGGTCACCTCCGTCACCACAGACCCATCGTTGACCGGGTCCTGTCCGGTGCCCCGGATGCGCTGGAAAGTGCCGCCGAGAGACATCGTTCGTGTAGAAGGGGTGGCATTGACGATCACCACCGCATTGTCGAAGTCGCGCCGGAAGACGTCGGCGTTGCCTTCGAACAAGTACACGGAGTCGACCCAGACGTCGGTGCTTTCGCGGCCCACATTGAACGCGATCCGGTAGTTGCCCGTGCGCGGCGCAGTGAAGGTAAAGACCCGGCGACTCCATTCTCGCGTTCGACGCAATGGCCCTTCCAAAGGTTGGCGAGCCGGCGACCACGTCCACCGCGTACTCATCCCACCACGGATCAACCACGTGCCAATTCTGCTGGCCGTAATACCCGTCATCGAGTAGAGTTAGACCAAATCCGAACCGGAAACCGGTATTGTCGGGCACGTTTGGGGCGTCAGCACTCGGATAAAGCTTGGTCGGCATCTTATTATAACCCATCGTGTAGCGCGGACCCAGCCGGCCGTGGTGCATCTGGACGCTGTAGTCCGTCAGATGTCCATCGATCTCCTTATAATCCCTGTTCGCGCTGTGGGACGGAACCGTCTGAGGCCACCCTTCCAATTCGGTACCGTTCAGCGCAGTATATCCACGCGCTTCGGTGACTCCGCCAACCAAGATGGCGTTCGGCAGCAGCTCTCGCAACCTTTCGTAGAGGGTCTCCATGCCTTCACCCCAAAGGTTCTCCCCGGTCGCAGAGAAACCGTCGTCCTGTACCAGGTCGTTGTTCACATCCGGGCGCTTGCTTCCCCCCGAGTCCTGGATGATGTGAAAATCGGAGTCGAGCTGAACCCCTGCCACAGTGGCGCGCGACGCGCTGCCATTGGGGTTCTTCTGGTAGGTTTCGGCCAACCACTCAGCCATCGCCTGATTGAACTGCCGACCGTTGGAGTCCTGCGGGCAGGCGGTGCTCTGGTTGTAGACCCAGCGATCGGACTCCCCATTGTCCCCATTGCCAATGACATGTTCGGCAACGATCGCGTCAATGGGATGACTCCGGGGGGTAGACTTGTGGCCCCGGTTGTCCAGCGTCAGGGTGTTCGTCGACTTGTTCACCGCCGCCACCCGCGCATGTTCGGCATTGGTGAACGCGCCCGGTTGACCGTCGTAGATGACGACCCACCGACCAGCAGTAAACCGGCTCGCGTCGTCCACCGCTATGCTCGTCGCGCTGACGGTGATGGCACTGCGTAGGCGGGTGCCGGGGGCATACAGCCAGTGGCCGGCATAGACCGCGCAGCCTTCGGTGGCCGGTCCGGTTGCTCCAAAGGGCATCCCGCTGCCGCTCAGACAGGGGTCCTGATCACGAAAACCCTGATACGCGAATGGGGAATGAAAGCGCAGAACCTGGACCTTCGAGTTGAGCGCCTGTGCGTCACTCACCAAGCCATACATAGAAGACTTGACTGCAATCACGTCGTACTTCGAGATCTGCTGCGCGCTAGGGGTCATGCAGCGACGCTCCGTAACGCATCCCGGTGAACATGTCGCCGCTGATCCAATACGCACAATGTAGATCAATCGGCGGGGTGGATCGGTGATGGTGGTCCGCATTGTTCGCAGACCAAGGGCTTAAGGTGATCGCGCTCGCACTACGACTGCACACATTTTCGTCCGTAACTTCCCTCAAGCCCGAATTGCCGACCACCAGGTCACACGCGCCACGCCCACCCCATCGTCCCCCTGCGAGCCAGCGGGCACCCTCCCTCGACAGCGACCCGTGGACGGCCTGAGGATTTGGTCTGTTTCTTGCCTCATTACCCATGCCTGTCTTGTGGCAGCGATGCCGACGCGACGCAGCGGACCGCCGATATCTTGCGGCTTTTCTGTAAGGCCCGCGCGTGTCGTAGACATATCGCCCTTGATACCTCACTATCCAGCGACCCACATCCCAGCGGGGCGGGTAGACAACCCGCTGCGACCGGGGCGCTTGGATTCGTCTATCCGCCCGATCCGACCGGGACCGTCTGCCGGACACGTTGCAACCCGATCGGCCGGCGTGCGCCAATGTGGTTCGATCACAACAAGGACATCCTACAAGGTATCGATCGTGATCGACCGGCTTGATCTTGCGGAACGGGTCCGATTGGCTTGCGTGCAGGCCGCGTTGGATGGCTATGAGTGGGCGGGAGAGAGCGGTCTGTGCGGCGAGGGGCGCTGGGAGATCGCGCTGCAAGCGCTACGGAATCTCGATCTGGTGCAGGTGCTTGCCGCGGATACCAAGTCCAAACGTCATCCACCGGCACCTGTCGATGACCCGACGACATGACATGAAGCCAGTGGCCCGAACCCATGCCTACCCGTGGCGTCCGCCTGACCCCGGTCAGCGGAGGGCGTATTGATGCGGCGATGCGCGGCACTCAAACGGTTGTCGAGCGAACATCACAGCGGCTTGGTCATCGCCCGCCGGGCACGGATCGCGGCCCCTGCCGCGGAAACCGCCTGGACCGAGCTGAGGCAACGCTTCGCCGACGAACTGGAGCCCCATTTTCAACTTGAGGAGCGCGGTCTCTTGCCGGCGCTGGAAGCGGCGGGTGAGCAGGCGCTGGTCGAGCGCACCCTGGCCGAGCATCGTGCCCTGCGTCGCCTGATCGACGGCGGCGGCCCCGCGGACCTGGACGCCTTCGCCCGATTGCTGACCGAGCATATCCGGTTTGAGGAAAACGGGCTCTTCGCAATGGCCCAACGCGTGCTCGGGTCCGATGCGTTGGCGGCCATTCAAGAACTTCATGAGCGCGAGGCTGGGCCGTCGTGCCGAACCGGGGAGAGAGGTCGGTAGCTGGTGAGCAGATGGATCTCGCGTATCGTACGTCCAGAAAATCGTACGTTGAAAATGCCGTATATATTGGCCTCCGAGACTGCTATTCGATACAAAACAGCGCTTTATCGACGAGTTGTCATCCCTGCTTAGGTGGTCAGCGGGCGGTTTGGCAAACGCCTGGCGCCGTCATCCCGCAAGGCCGCGTTGGCGGCAGGGTTCGGTATCTGTGCATCCGGTACAATGTCTGCCGGTGCCGGCCGCTCTATGTGGCTGGCCGAGCCCGCCAAGCGCAGGATCTACCCTATGAGCGCCCCAGTCTTTCTCACCCGAGTCGTCCTGCGCAATTACAAGAGCATCGGCGACTGCGATTGCAGGCTGCAACCGCTCACCTATCTGGTAGGTGCCAACGGCTCGGGCAAGAGCAATTTTCTGGACGCCCTGCATCTGGTGCGTGATGCGGTCGCCGGATCGCTCGAAAATGCACTCAACGAGCGCGGCGGACTGTCCGAGGTACGGCGGCGCTCCAGCGGACACCCCACCCATTTCGGCATTCGGCTGGAATTCGTCCTGCCGAGCGGCGAATCCGGACACTATGCCTTCACTATCGGCGCACTGTCCGGTCGCGGCTACGAGGTCCAGACCGAGGAGTGCGCAATCGGCGGTCGCGGTAAGGGACCTTACTATCGGATCGAAAGCGGTCGCCTTAGAGACTGCAGCGAGACGACCTTCCCGGCAGTGACCCCGGACCGTTTGGCTCTGGTGGCGGTGTCCGGCCTGACCGCCTTTCGCCCGTTGTTCGACGCGCTCACCGCCATGGGCTTTTACAATCTTAATCCGAAACTGATGCGGGAACTGCAAAAGCCTCAGGATGGCCGTTTGCTCAAACCCGTCGGCGAGAATATCGCGAGCGTGATCGGGCATCTGGAACGGCTGGCCCCGGAGCGGATGGAAACGATCCAAGGTTATCTGCATAGCGTCGTACCCATGGTGCATGGCTTGGAGCGCAAGCAGATCGGTCCGATGGAGACCCTGGAGTTTCGGCAGGAGATGGCAGCGGCCAAGCATCCCTGGCGTTTTCTGGCTCAGAATATGTCTGACGGCACCCTGCGTGCGCTCGGGGTATTGACCGCTCTGTTCCAAGGTAACCGCGACTATGCGCCGTCTCTGGTCGGGATCGAAGAACCCGAGACGGCTTTGCATCCGGCCGCGAGCGCCGCGTTGCGCGAAGCGCTGACCCGTGCCTCGACGCATACCCAAGTCATTGTGACGAGCCATAGCCCGGATCTGCTCGACGACCCCGATCTAAGCGCGGATTCGTTGCTGGCCGTGATCTCGGAGGGAGGCGAGACGCGTATCGCACCCTTGGACGAGGCGTCGCGATCGATGATGCGCGCGCATCTGTTCTCGGCCGGCGAGCTGCTGCGGCTGAATCAATTGGCGCCTGATGCAAATGTGCTGGCGCTACAGTCCCAGGGCCAGGCGGACCTGTTCGGCGAGTCTAAGACATGAGCGCGGTCGTAGCCATCGTCGAGCGTGAATACGAGGCTTGGTTTATCGCAGCCGCGCGCTCGCTTCACGGAAAGCGCGGATTTGCGCTGGACGGAGCGGAGTCGATCGACGCCGAAACCCCGCGCAATGCCAAGGGATGGATGGCCGAGCACATGGCGGGCAGGACGTATCGCGAGACGAGCGACCAACCGGCCTTCTCGGCACTCATGGATCTGGAGCAGGCGTTCGCGGGCAGTCGATCGTTCCGTAAGCTGTGCAGCGAATGGCTGAAGCAAACGAGGCCAAGGCTGTGCGACGGGCCTTAATCGTTGTTCCGGCCGTAGAGTGGACAAGCGTTAACGTAGTCCACCGAATCCCGCTCCGTCGCTGGTGGACTGCGCTGCGCTTGTCCACGCTATGACGCCGCGCGGCTCGAACCATGATCAATGCTGTGCGACCTACCCAGCCCCCGTGGCCGGGATGATGATCAGGGCCAGGTGAAGTAAGCTATCGCCATACCGGGCAACAGGATCCACTGCGACTCAGCGACCGAAAGGCTTCCAGATGACAGCTATTTCACTGAATTTACCGGATTCCTTGGAACGAAACGCCTGACGAGAACCGACCGGTTGTATGCCACGAGCGATTTTAACCATGACTAACGCGGAACTGCTCAAACGGATCTACAACGCCTTCGATCCGACCCGTCCCCTGTCGGCGGACGATGACGCCTATGTGGACTATCAGGATGTGCGGGGAGACCGCAACATCCTGTTGGAGGTCGGCCATGGCATCATCTTGTCGGATTCCCCCACTTGCCGCCTCTACGCCGGACATCGCGGTGCCGGCAAGTCCACCGAATTGCTCCGCCTCATCCCGCATCTGGAAGCTGAAGGCTTCCAGGTCGTCTATTTTCCGGCCGACGCGGAGGATATCGACCCAGAGGATGCCCGCTATACCGACATCCTGCTGGCCTGCACCCGCCGTCTGCTCCAAGAACTCAATCCGGACAATGACAACCCCGTGATGCGCTGGCTCAAGGACCGCTGGCAATCGCTCAAGGGGCTCGCCACCAGCGAAGTGGAGCTGGACGACCTCACCATTGAGGTCTTCTCGACCATTACCGCCAATCTGCGCGCGGTACCCAGCATTCGTCACCAAGTCCGCAAACTCGTTGACCCTCACACGGTAACCCTGCTTCAGGCACTCAACGAGTTGATCGACGAAGCCAATGCGAGGGAAGCGGACGGCTCCCAGACAAACATCGTCCTCATCGCCGACAACCTTGATCGTATCGTCCCGGTTACCGACACGGACAGCGGACGCACCAATCACGACGAGATTTTTCTCGACCGCAGCGAACAGCTCAAGGCGCTGCACTGTCACGTCGTCTATACGGTTCCGATTTCGATGGTCTATTCAAGCAGCGGCACCCATCTGGTCGACAGCTACGGACCCGTGCGCGTATTGCCCATGGTGACCGTGCGCAAGCGCGCCCAGGGCAAGCGGATTCCCGGCGAGGGCAGGCCCCACGAGCCGGGAATCGCGGGTCTGCGCGAACTCATCCAGCGGCGTATCGGAAAGATCGGTCCGGACATTGGACTGGATCAGGTGTTCGAGGATTTGGACACCTTGGACCATCTGTGTCTGATGAGCGGCGGCCATTTGCGCAACCTGATCCTCCTGTTGCGCACCTCAGTCGAGCGCACGTCGAACCTACCCGTCCCCCGACTCGCCATGCTGCGCGCCATCTCCGAACTGCGCGAGACCTACAACCGGGTGCGGCCTCCAAATAATGTGCCTAACCGAAGCACTCAGCCCCAAACTGGTCG